>Ga0114129_10002203_pt1 | contig 26853 bp, 17 predicted proteins | sample RhiMetdeltSRZDD1_FD_80071 | JGI IMG/M metagenome (GOLD analysis project Ga0114129, IMG submission 80071) | Populus rhizosphere microbial communities from Tennessee, USA - Rhizosphere MetaG P. deltoides SRZDD1 (version 2) (version 2) | ecosystem: Host-associated > Plants > Roots > Rhizosphere >...
GCCGGTGCGCGAGAGGATCGCGACGGGAGTCTTCCCGCAGCTCCGCGCGACGATGTGGGCCACGCGACGTCCCGGCTGGATGTCGATGCCCACCGCGATCTTCGTGGCCACGAGCCCGACCACCGTCGACAGCCGCGACACACCCGTGAAGGTGGCCGTGAGCCCTCCCGCATCGACCGCACCGACCACCCGACCGCCAGCGGTGTGGATCGCAGGCACCAGGCCAGCCGTCGTGGGGTCGACGCGGTACAGCTCGATCGGATGGCCCGGCTCCATGGGATTCGGGAGCGGAAGCACAACCGTGAGCCCGGGTCCCGCCAGCGGAAAAGCCGGCGTGGGACTGAGGTGGACATTCACATAGTGCGTCCCCAGCCCGGCGTAACCCGAGGGAACGGGGATGGCCAGCGGTGACGTGAGCACGTCGATGGCCACGCTCGTGGCCTCGCTCACCGCGCCGGCCGGGAACGTGACCTGGGCTCTCTGTCCGAAGACCTCGTCCGACACCGTCCCTCCTCCCGGCGACGCCGTTCCGTCCGTCACCAGCGATGGCTGGATCACGACCAGCGCCGTCGGCTGGCCCGAGGCCGCGAGGTCGCTCGTGCTCAAGAGGCGGTTGTTCCTCACGACGTCCTTCAGCTGAACGGAAGCCACGCTCCAGGTCCCCACCTCGCTGAACTGCTGGAACCGCGCCTTGCCCTCCCAAAGGCCGTCCCGGGGTGTACCGTCTGTGAGGGTGAGCGACGGGAAAGGCCCCGCCTGAGTGGTCTGGGCACCCGACGGGCTGCGGAAGACCACGCCGTAGCGGTGGCTGGGTCCTCTCTGCGGATGTTCGGAGGCGAGGTCGACCCCCGAGAGATCGTCCGTCGCCCGGACCTTCACGGTGACGTCTTGCGGACCCACCGAGGCGTTGATGAATGCGGGGCTGAAGGTCAGCGTGGACAGTCCCGGAGGGGTGGTATCCGCGGGCGTCGAGACGACGTCGATGTGCGCCCCCAGGACGATGGCATCGCGGGCCGTGCCGAACATCTCGTTCTTGTTTCGAACCGCGTCCTGGACCCACAGCGACCGCACGGTCCACCGGCCAGGCTCGCTGAACCGGGGCATCACGAACGTCCCCTGCCACGTTCCGTCGAGCGCGGTCCCGGCGGTGCGTGTGAACCCGAAGTTGAAGATCAGACGGTCCTGCTGCCGCGAGGGGCTCTCCACGACCAGCGCCCAGTACGAACATCGACAGACCTCCCCGAACTCGACACCGCTGGCGTCGTCGATCACCCCCATCGTGACCGTCACCACCACGTCGGCCGCCGAAGTGTCGACGAAGGCCGGAGTGATGGCGAGCTGGGTCAACTGCGGCGGAGTCGTATCGGGGACCGAGGTGACGGCCAGGTCGGTCGGAAACCCCGCCGCCGCCAGAACCGCCGTCCGCATGAAGCTCTGATTCCCGGCGTTGTCGAAGAGACGCAGTTGGTCTGCCTTCCACACACCGGATTCGGCGAACCGCGGAATCGTGAGGGTGCCCTGCCACGTGCCGTTCAGAGTCGTCCCCGAGATGCGGGAGGTACATTCGAACTGGGATTGACTGCCGGACGGGCTGACGAAGTTCAGGCAGGGCGTCTTCACGCCCGAGAGGTCGTCGGTCATCTGCACGGTCACCGTGATCGCCTGCGGGCCGGCGGTGACGTCGATCGACTTCGGCGAGAAGTCGAAGGCCGTCAGTCGCGGTGGCGTCGTATCCGACACCTGGGCGAAAGCCATGGTTGGCTGGGTGGCCATGAGAGTCCAGAACCAGACGGCGCGGCTCGACATGCTTGCTCCTTCAGGCCTTCGTCGGCCTCGACGATGCCCGTCCAACTGGCACCGAGTTGTCGTCATTCGACGCGGGCAGTATCGGGAGGTGCGCACGAGCGGGTCAATGCTTGGCGGGAAGCCGCTCGTCTCATGACCGCGCAGTATTAGGGGAGCCACCACCGCAGGTTCTTGAGTCCCCATGACCCCACGGGCGAAGCTGTGCTCACGAGGAGGTGCCATGAGCCGCCAGGAGGAAACGAGGAATCCGTTGGACGTGCTCGATGTCGTCATCCAATACGCGTGGCGTGCGCATCACGACCAGCCCCGCAGCGCCTCGAAGGCGGTGCGGAGATGGGACGGGCACACGCCCCACGCGATCCATCCGATCTGGTGCGCCATGACGATCCTCACGGAGACGACGCTCGCTGAGAATCTGCGCGTGCGCGGCGCCTGGGCCCTGCTCTTGCACGACCTACTGGAGGACACGACGGCCCACCTTCCCGAGAGTACGCCGCCGGAGGTGCGAGACCTCGTCGAAAAAATGACGTTCGCGTCCTCCAACCAGGAGATGACGGACGTTTGGTCGCGCGGCCCCGAGTGCCGGCTGTTGAAGCTCTACGACAAGGTGTCCAACCTTCTGGACGGCGCGTGGATGGATGCGGAGAAGACTTCTACCTATGGCGTCTACGCGCGACACCTGGCGGACGATGTCGAGACGACCTATGGCCGGCTCAACATCGTCCGCATCGCGCGGGCGGTTCTTGCGGAAACAGGAGGTCCAGCCTGAGCGCGGCGCCGCCTCCAGTAGCTCGTGCGCCCCTCACATTAGCGCTCGTCGTCGCCGCGAGTCCTTGATCCGCCTCACCCCGCGCGGCGACTCTGTGCGCGCACAAGGAGGTGCCATGAGCCGCCGAACCCCGATCGTTCTCGTCGTCACCTTTCTCGCCCTGCCGATGGCGTGCGGGACCGAGCCGTCCCCCGTCGTCACCGGATGCTCGACGGCCTCGCACCGGGGCAAGACCTGGACGCTTTCCGGCTGCAGCCTCGGCCCGTCTTCGTTCCGCACGGAGATCACCGGCAGCGCGGGCTCCGCGTGCTTCCAGGCGACGTGCTCGCGCGGGTGCCTCGCCACCGTGATCGCCTGCGACTGACCGGAACCCCGTCGCGCGGTGCGGGGCAATCGGCTCCCACCGGGCGACATATCGCGCGCCCAGCGGCTGGCGCAACGCCGCCACTTTCAGTACTCTCGGCCGACTCGACGGCGACGCTGGAGAAAGGGGCGATCGTGCGGGGTGCGCGGAACGAGGTCCGGGTCGGCAACTTCAGCTTCTACGCGGGCGGCGGCCGTGCGCTGCCCGAGTGGGAAGAGGCCGCGCGCCAATTGCTCGATCAGGGCCAGCCATTCCTCGCCTATGACATCGCGCGCACGGGCCTCGGCCAGTTCCCCGGCAGCCTGACGCTGACGCGGTACGCGGCCATGGCGCTCATGAGAACGGGAGCGCTGGACGAAGCGGTGCGGCTGCTGGAGCCCCTCTGCCCGGAACCGCAGCCCGACGACGCCACCCTGCGCGGTCTGTTCGAGAGCCTCCGCGACGTCCTGAGCGCGCTCTCGTCCCAACCGCCCGGAGAGCCGCCATCGGCGGCGGCACGGAGTTCGCTCTCACGGCTCATCCGCGACGTCAACGATGCCGGCCTGATACAGCCCGCCGGCTCCACCGACGAAGAGAGCCTCGGCCTGCTCGCCAGCGCGTACAAGGAGATCTGGAAACGTACGCAAGACCCCGCCGACGGCCGACGGGCCAGGGACGCCTACCTCCGCGCCTTCGAGGCCACTCGCGGGTATTGGACGGGTATCAATGCCGCCACCCTCTCCCGCCTCACCGGGGATGCGGCCGCCGCCCAGACCCTCGCCTCGAACGTGCTGGCCCTCTGCCGCGCGGCTTTCACCGGTGTCGACGCCAAGAGCGAGGAGGCGTTCTGGGTCCGCGCGACGATGGGTGAGGCCTGTCTTCTGCTCGGCCACACGTCCGACGCGGAGCGGCACTACCAGGAGGCGATGGCGCTGCCCGACGTGAAACCGGCGAGCGTCGTCTCGGCCCTGCGCCAGCTCCGGCTCATGCGGAAACACGACGCGCGCCTCGTGCCGGACGCGATCATCCGCCACCTCCCCTCGCCCACCGTCGTGGTGTTCAGCGGTCACATGCTCGACAAGCCCGACCGGCCGATTCCGCGGTTCCCCGCCAACCGCGCAGGTGATCTGGCCAGGGAGATCCGCATCCAGTTGGAGGAGCTCAAGGCCCGCGTGGGCTATTGCTCCGCCGCCTGTGGAGGCGACATCCTCTTCGCCGAGGCGATGTTCGAGCGCGGGGCGGAGGTCCATGTCCTGCTTCCGTTCCATGTCGACGATTTCATCCGAGAGAGCGTCGCTTTCGCCGGCGAGGCTTGGAAGCAGCGGTTCCAGAGCGTGCTGCGGCTCGCCCACTCGGTACGATACGTCACCGAGGAGCAGCACCTCGGAGCCGACGTCCTGTTTCGGTTCGCGGCCGACGTCCTGAACGGCTACGCGGAGATGCACGCGCAGACGCTCGAGACGCGGCCTTATCTCCTGGCCGCCGTAGACGAGACTTCCCCCCTCAAGGAGGGGGGAGCCCTCGACGTCGCCGCGCGCTGGCACTCCCCCGATTGGCTGCGCATCATCCCGATCGACGAGATCCGCGACGGACGCCCGTTCACGGTTCGGAAGACTCTGCAGGCGCCGGCACCGCAAACCCCCGACGTCGCGCGCACGACCTCCCTGCCGCCGGCGCGCCAGCGCGTGGTGCGCGCTCTTCTGTTCGCCGACGTCGTCGGCTACAGCAAGCTGGACGAGGAGCACACGCCCTTCTACTTCGAGGAGTTCCTGCGCCGCGTCGCCGACGGCCTCGCGCACGCGGGACGCCCCGAGCTCGTCAACACTTGGGGCGACGCGATCTTCGCGGTGATGCCGGGGGCGATCGCGATGGTGGAGTACGCCCTGGCGCTCCAGGACGTGGTCTGTGCCACGGACTGGAGCGCCATCGAGACGTCAAGCCCGTTGCCCGACCGCTTTACGGTTCGGATCGCCCTGCACGCCGGTCCGGTTTTCGCGGCCACCGATCCCATCGCCGGACGCCCGAACTTCTACGGCGCGCACGTGAACCGCGCGGCGCGGATCGAGCCCGTGACACTGCCCGGCCACATCTACGCGAGCGACCAGTTCGTGGCCCTGCTGACCGCCGAGCAGGTGATGCGGGAACACGAGCACGAGCGTGCCGGAACCCGGTACGAGCGGCCGTTCGTCACCGAGTACGTCGGGATGGTCGCCCTCGCGAAGGCCTTCGGGATGCAGGCCGTTCACGAGGTTCGGCGCGCGTGACCGGCGTCCGTACCGAAGCACGGACGATGCGATAACCCGCCGCCGCCAGCAGCTGCGGGATCTCGCGCACGGCACGCCGGTCCACCTCGCGCATATCCTCCGAAAGCCGGCCCCACGCGACCAGCGCCGGGTTCTTCTGCTCGATGTCGTTGCGCATGGGGCCGAACGACCATCCGGCCAGCAGACGCTCGGCGACGTAGCGCCCGTGCTCCATCTCGGCCAGGCGCTCGACCTCCCGGGCCGAGAATCCACGAAACTCCGGCGCCGCCCGTCGGCGCGGGACGCGCTCGATCGCGAAGCCGATGACACTGAGCTGCGCCGCCACGTCGTCGGCCTGATCGACGTTGGAGTTGCGATACGGCGGGGCAAGCGCGGCCCAGGCTTGGAGGTTCGGGCGCTCCGTGCACAGCCGCTCCAGCTCCTGCCGGCGATAGCGCTCGTGGAGGCGAGGCGCCAGCCTGCGGCCCAGCGCGGACACCGTCCCGTGCCGGCGGATCAAGAACGCGCGCACGGTCATGGGATCGAGCGGCAGCCGCACGAGCCCATCCACGTCGTGCCATTCTTCGTCGGCCAGCAGATCGTTCGCCGCCCCGCCCGTCTCTTCGACCACGCCGACGGTCGCCCCCAGCGACAACGCGATGCGCAGCGCTACGCCTTCCACCGCGGCGCCGCCCACGGCGAGGATGCGCACCTGGGCCGGATGAACCCCGCGCTCGAGCAGGTCCTTCCAGTGCTCGAGCCACGCTGCCGTCGTCCGCGATCGGGCGGCGAGCGCGTCCGGCCGCGAGCGCTCTCGCTGGAGGAGCTCGCGGAGGCCGCTCGGCACGGCCGCCTCGCGGTCGGATTCGGCGCAGAGCAGCACCGCGCTCGGCCGCGATCGTCCCTCCGCGGACTTCAGCGGCGCCCGATGCGCGAGGTCGAGGAACGCCGCCGCCGAATCGAGAATGGCGCCGACATCCGGAGCCGTCGCCGCGACCTCCCGAATCCTCGCCGTGAACCGCCGTTCCCACTCGAAACTGTCGACGGCCGTGCGGTCCTGGCCGCGCACATGCAACGCGGCCCGCGCATAGGCGCTCAGGCACTCGACGTGCTGGCCGAGCAGCAGATGGAAGCGTGCCATCGTGAACCAGGCGTGGGGGGTCTCGAGACCCAGCCGCACGTGCCGCCGGCACTCGGCAACGGCGGCCTGGAGCTGGGGACGCAGCACGCTCCAGGACACGCGATCCCATCGTGGCAGCTCGTGCGAAAGACAGCCGGCCAGGAGATACGGATCGCCGGCCGCCGCGCGGAAGGCCTGGGCATAGAGGCTCGCGGCCGCGCCTCCCGGCCCTCCCACGACGTCCTCGTGCGCGCGGGCCTGCATCACGATCGCGATCGGATCCTCCGGCCGAGCCGCCCGCGCCTTTTCCAGCAGCTCGAGGCCTCGCCGGAACCCTCGGCCATGCGGGTCGTCACGGTGCTGCCGGCAGCGGGCGTTTCCGAGCTCGCGCAAGACCTCGGCGTCCTGGCTCCGCTCGAACGGCGCGAGCCTTTGGATCACCTTCGGCCAGTCGCCTGCGTTGCGTGCGATCGTCGCCAGGCGAACCGCGACCTGGCGCCGCTCCTGCCTGACCTCGGCGTCGCCCCCCGCCGACGCCGTCGCGTCGAGAACGGCCTCGAGCAGGCTCGTCTCCTCCTCGAGCGCGGCCCGGGTCATGTGGCCGCGGTAGCGCTGCGACAGCGCGTCGACGTCTCGGGCGAGCCGGGCGAACATGGCATCGGCATTCTCGATCTGCGCCGCAAGCGCCGCGGCCTCCCGGCGCCACGTCGTCGGTACGCGCATCGACGTCTTGTAAAGACGGTCGTGAAGGATGTCGGCCCACGCGTGCTGGAGGAACGTCCGGACCTGGATCTCCGCTACGCGGCCGCCAATACGCCGGATATCGGCCTTTCGGATCGACCGCCCCGGCTTGAGCCGCACGTCGAAGTGATACGAGAAGTAGCCGAACTCGGCGACACCGAGCCGATCCCCGACGGCGCGCTGCGCGGATACCACGTCGAAGGACGATTCGATGAAGGCGGCGATCCCATCGGCTTCGCCTCGTGTGGCGACCACAACGCGGGCGCCGGCCATGTCCCGCAGATCCATCGACGGGTGCGGGTACTGCGCGGCCTTGCGCACGAACTTCTCCGCGAAGCTCGCGATCGACTTCGTACGGGCCGTCACGACCGCGGTCGGAGCGACGTGGCGTGCCCCCATCCGCAGGATCCGCTCCAGCAGCCGCGCGTAGTGCACGTACGCGTCGCGCTCCCGGCGGTACCGGCGAATCTCACGGTCCAGGCTCCGGCGCTCGAGACCCATGAGCGTGATGGCCCCCTATCGCCGCCCCTCGGGCGTGCGGACGGAGCCCCAGCGCGTCTCCCGGAGCACGTCGCAGAAGTGCCGGGCGGCACGCGAGAGCTCTCCATGCTTGCGGCGGAGAATTCCGTAGGCGTCCCTCCCAAAGAGATGATCCACGCGCCGAACGGCGACCCGGCGAGCATCCCCCCGAGCCACGCAGAAGGCGGGCACCACGGCCACGCCCATGCCGAGGGCCACGTACTGCTTGATCGCCTCCCAGCCGGAGGTCTCCATCGCCACGCGCATCGCATGACCGGCCTTCTGAAGAGTCCTGGCCACGTGCGCGCGGGTCGACGACAGCGGCCACGGCACCACGAACCCCCTGGCGGCGAGGTCCTCCAGCTGAAGGTCGCGCCGGCTCGCCAGCGGATCGCCCTTCGCGGACAGGAGGACGAGCGGCGTCTCCACCAGCGGCTCGAACTCCAGCTCGTCCGGCAGCGCGCGATTGGAAAGTGACCGTATCCCGAGATCGATGTCGCCGGCGGCCACGTCGCGGATGGCCTCGTTCATCGCCTGCCGGCGCACCATGAGCTGGATCTTCTTATATTGATCCTGCGCACGGAATCGCGCGATGACCCGCGGGAGATGGTAGAGCATGACGGTCTCGCCCACGGATACGCGCAGCGGGGAGCGCGCCTTCGCCGCCCGCCGCTCCTCGAAATGCAGCTCCATCTCCCGCAGCGCGTCCAGGAGCGCCGAGGCCTTGTGATGGAGGACGCGCCCGTGCTCGCTGATCTGGAGGCGCCCGCTCTCACCGGGCAGGCGGACCTTCTTCTGGCTCTTCGCCTCCGAGCCCTTGCCGGCGTCCTTCCGACGGGACACGTCCTTCAGGGCCGACACGAACAGGTCGACGCCGAGCTGCTGCTCGAGCTTCGTGACCGACTGGGAGATGGCCGAGGGCTCCCGTCCCAGCTCCTGGGCGGCGCGCGTGAAGCTCCCAAACTTGGCCACGGCGAGAAACGACCGGAGCCACTGGATCTCCACCTTGTGCTGATGGATCGGCACGCTGCGCTCCTCCTTGGATGCGCGGGACTGTAGCACAGGACCTCTGGACGAGCCGGCTCATGCCTCTACGCCATGAGCCGTGGTCTCGTGCGAATCACGGCACCATCGGGACGGCGCGGCGCTATCGTCTCTCCGGGAGTGTTCGTCGTGAGCGAGACCCAGGAGCTTTTCTTCGCCGCCGTCGGAGACGTGCACGGCCAGATGCACGAGATGGTCCGGCTCCTCTCGGCCTGGGAGGGGAGAGCCGGCCGCGCCCTCGCGTTTGTGCTCCAGGTCGGCGACTTCGAGCCTGTCCGCGACCAGAAGGACCTCGACACGGTGGCCGCGCCTATGTGCTACCGCAAGCTCGGCGACTTTCCGGACTTCCATTCGGGCCGCGCCACTTTCCCCTGGCCGGTGTGGTTCATCGGCGGCAATCACGAGCCCGTACGGCTTCCTCGACACGATGCCTGACGGCGGGATGGTGGCGTCCCGCTGCCACTACGTCGGCCGCGCCGGCCGCGTCGAGATCTCGGGGCTCCGCGTCGCCGGGTTGAGCGGCGTCTTCAGCCCCGCTCACTTGCGTGAGCGGCCGCCCGTGCGTCTCATCGCCAGCGTGAAGAAGAAGCTGTACACCTACTTCACCGAGGACGATGTCACGCGGGTGCTCGACGCCGGGCCGGCGGACGTCCTGCTCGTTCACGACTGGCCGAGCGGCGTCGTGGCCGCCGCCGATCACCCGGCGCTGACCGGCCGGCGCCGCTACTCGATGCCGGATGGCCCCGGAAACGGGCACGCGCGAATCCTCGTGGACCTCCTCGCGCCGCGACTCGTCCTGGCCGGGCACTACCGCTCCTGGGTGACGCCCACCACGAGGTTCGTCGCTCTCGGCCACGTCGATACGGGCCGCGACGCCTTCGCGGTGTTCCGCGTCGGCTCCGACGGCGGGATCCAGGAGGTCGCCGAGGAGGGCCTGACCGTTAAGAAATACTGAACGAATTGGCTTCACTCTATTTACTGGCCAAACAGGCAGCCTCGGCTCGACGATGGCGCGTCGCTTCGACATTGGAGGATGCGACGTGCAAAAGCTGCTCGCCACACTGGGGTTTCCGAGTCCGCTGTTGCGCCTGCGCCGGAGTCTGGGGCTGACGCAGCGGGAGCTCGGCGAGCTCCTGAAGGTCAGCCAGGGCCGAATAGCGCAGATCGAGAGTCCCGAGGCGGCGGCGGAGCCCACGGCCACGTGGCGCGACAAGCTCCTCGCCCTCCTGCGCGACCACGATCGTGACCGCGTGGACGCGGTGCGCCAGGCCATCCTGGAGAAGCTCCCTCAGGGCGCGGCCGCCTTCATCGACGAGGAGCTCAGGGAGTGCACACACGGCTTCGTCCACGCCGCCGACATCGCGCATGTCGGTGAGCGAGCGGCCGGCGAAGCCTCCGAGACGTCCATCGAGCGCGACGACCTTGCCGACCTGCTAGCCCCGCTGCGCGAGCCGTCTTTCGTCAGACGACACGTCCAGCGACTCGCGGCGGAGAAGGGCATCGCGTGCCTCGATGCGAACATCCCGCACGCGGCCCTCCTGGGCGCCGCGCGCGACAAGGCGTCCGGCGACGAGGTGGTGCTCGACAGTGCGCTCTACGGCCGGTGGTCGGGCAAAGAGGCGCCGCTCTACCTCGCGCCGCACAGCGCCCTCGTCGCTGGACGATTGGACGGCGCCCCCCTGAGCGCCGTTTTCGCGGCAGCGGCCGCGCGGTTCTTCGGCATCGACCTCGATGCGGCGATCTCTTCGCGACGAAAGGTCCCGCTCCTCGGCAGCCGCGCGTTCGTGGGACTCCAACTCGACGACACGTGGCACCGCCCGCAGGAGGACTTCGACCATGCGCGCGGGCAGCACCAGGTGATCGACTTCGGAATCATCGCGCGTTGCGCGGCGGGCCCGTTGTTCTGCCGATGCGCGGAACCGCTGTTCCCGGAGATCAAGACGGTTCATCTGGCGTTTGGCACCGGCGACCTGGCGGCCCTGGTGGGAGTGAGGGTACTCGAGAACGCGGCGCTGCTCGAGCGGCTGCGCGGCAATCGGCGAGACGAGGGCTTTGCGGTGGCGTTTCGCGTCGAAGTCGCTTTCGGCGGCCCGGCCGCCGGCTCACCCACCGTCGTCGATCTCACGCCGGTGGGCTACTGGCCTCGCAACGGCTCGATCGACGCCAACGGCGGCCCACCCGCGGCGCGGCCGCCCAACGCGGTGAGGCCACCGCAGCCGTCCACGTCCAGGGCCCGCTCGCGCCCTGTGTCGGAGGCGGCACCGCCGCTCGAGTCCGCACGCATGCGGAGGTCGGGCACGCGGCCCCGGCGGCCGGTGCCGGCCTGAGCTCATGTCTCCGTGCCATTAGCGTGCGCGTGCTCCCGGTGGGAGCTCTCCACTCGCGCGCGAGTGTTACCGTCGCGCCGCACCTCGTGGAAACCGCATCGAAGCTGATGCAGGAGGTCTTGATGAAGACGAATCGGAGAGCGCTCCCCCTCACCGCCCTGCTGGTGCCTCTCATGACATCACTCACTCCGACCGCCGCGGACACCGTCCACGTGGCTGCCGACGCGACGATCAGCACGAGCGCGTCGCATCCGAGCCACGGCTCGGCGCCGACTCTTACCGTTCGCGGCGGCCGCGCCGGCGGTGACCGCCATGTCCTCGCCCGCTTCGATCTTTCGACCCTGCCGGCCGGGGTAGCGATCCAGCAGGCACGACTGCGCGCTTGGGTCGCGGATGTCGCCTGTCCGGGCCTGATCGAGGTGCGAGCGGTGAACGGTCCCTGGAACGAGCGCACGGTCTCGGGGGCGACCGCGCCGCCGCTCGGCGACGTCGCGGCGAGCCTCCGCCTGACCGCTTCGGCTTCGGACCGCTACGTCACCGTGGATGTCACGGCGCTCGTGTCGCGCTGGCTCGACGGGTCGCTGCCCAACTACGGCCTCGCGCTCGTGTCCGGCGCGGCCGAACCCGCCGCCGCCGATCTCGACGCCAAGGAGAATAGCGCCACCAGCCACGCTATGGAGCTGGAGGTCGTTCCGATCGGCCCTCCTGGCCCACGGGGACAGCCGGGCCCGGTGGGGCCTGCGGGACCGATCGGGCCCATGGGATCTCCGGGATCTCCGGGTGCAGCGGGCGCACCGGGGCCCGTGGGGCCTCGAGGTCCCGCCGGGCCGAAGGGCATCGTCTGGCGTGGCCCATGGAGCTCGCTGACGGACTATGCCGTGGACGAGGCCGTCCTGCACGCGGGATCTTCGTGGATCGCACGGCGACCGAGCCATGACGTCACGCCCGCGATCAGCCCGGACTGGGACGTTCTCGCCCTCAAGGGCGACGAGACCCTGGGCCGGCTCGCCTGCGGAGCCGGCGACGTTCCGAAATGGACTGGGACCACCTGGGCGTGCGCCCCCGACATGGACACCAACGCCGGCGGCACGATCGTGTCGATCGCGAGCGGCCCGGGCCTCGTCGGCGGACCCATCACGTCGAGCGGCACGCTTGCCGTTCAGTTCGCCGGCAGCGGAACGAGCGACGCCGCCGCACGCAGCGACCATCGGCATGACGATGTCTACCAGGCGCGCGTCACCGCCACCTGCCTTGCCGGGTCCGCGATTCGCGAGATCCACGCGGATGGCAGCGTCGTGTGCGAGGTCGTGGGCACGACCACTCCATCGCTGTCCAGCCTGCCGGAGGCCGGCGACGTGTATCGCAGCACTTCCATCGTGATCGGCAGTGACGGCCTGCCTCTCATCACCTTTGGCAATCCGTACCCCAGCTACATGGGTTGGGCCGTTCATTGTCTCGACCGGCGTTGCACGACCAGTGAGGCTCGCATGATGTTCAGCGGCCCTTCTCACTCCTCGACGATCGGAGCCGACGGACTGCCGCTCATCGCCTACTGGTATCCGGTCGGCGGCTTCAACGGGCTCGTGACCGTGCACTGCGAGGATCCCGCCTGCCGCCGTTCCTCCGATCAGCGCATCGAGATCGGGCACGGCATGTACAATTCCGTGACGCTGGCCCGCAACGGCAAGGCCGTCATCAGCTATGGTGGAGACAAAGGCGCCGTCATGGTCGCCTTGTGCGCCGAGACCGCCTGCCACGAGGCGACGCACCGTCCGGTGGGGGGGCAGTCCTTTTCCTACACGTCGATCGCCATCGGATCGGATGGGCTTCCGCTGGTCGCGTACTTCGGCCCCGATCTCGTGGTGGCCCACTGTGCCGACGCGGAGTGCACGTCGGCAGCGCACTCCGTCATCGATCGCCCTGAGGTCAGCTACAACGCTCCCATGGCGCTGGCCATTGGCGTGGACGGCCTGCCCGTCCTGGCCTATCGGGACCAGCCCACGTCCTCTCTCAAGGTCGCGCACTGCGTGGATGTCGCGTGCGGACACGCGACAGTGCGCACGATCGACAGCGACGGCCCGGTGGGCGAGCACGCCTCGATCACCATCGGCACGGACGGCCTTCCCCTCATCAGCTACTACGATCGTGGCCGCGGGGACCTCAAGGTCGCCCACTGCTCCGATCAAGAGTGTGGACATGCGACGATCAGCAGGCTGGACACCGACGGTGACGTGGGCGAGTACACGTCGATCGCCATCGGCCGGGACGGTTGGGGCATCGTCAGCTACCGAGATGCGACGCACCAGGCGCTGAAGGTAGCGCACTGCGGCAACCTGCTCTGCAGCCCGACCATCGGCCGATCCCGATAGCGTCACCACCGGCTGCGGGCGCGCGACCTCATCCGGAGCGACCAATCCGGAGACGAGCATCGTCTCCAGCTTCTCGGCGCCACGAACGTGGACACCCGTGTGTCGCCGCCAAGAGCGGGTGTGAAGGCTTGGCCCGCCCGCGGATGGCCGCGGCCAAGATCTCACACAGGGCCGCGAGCGCCGCGTTGAAGGAGTCGATCGCGACGTGACGGTACAAGGAGAAGACGCTGGCTCCGGTCCACGCGCTCCTGCCGCCAGTTCAACGCTTGCCGAACGTTCGGCGAATCCTTCAGGCTCACGACCAAAGGATGCAGGCCCCCTGCGGAGCGGTTGCTGCGCACCACGCGGAGAGGCACGTCCGAGCTCAGCCGCGTGACCTCAAGAATGGCATTCACGAGGTCAGGGGTTCGATCCCCCTCAGCTCCACCATTCAAATCAACAACATAGCGAGACGCCGAAATCGAAGTAGGCTCGCTGTGTCTATCCTGTGTCTATTTTCGCGGGCCGCGACGGAATTTTCCGCCGCAGCGGCGTCGGCCGAGAGATCACGGCGCCGGTCGACAGCGATCGGGCCAAGGGCTGATCCTCTCTCCCCTGCTTGATCTTGTGGTACGTCCAGCGCTCGTGCCGCTGCGCAGAATTGACCGCTACTCGTGCATCGTGCCGTGACTGGCGCCATGCGGGCGGCCCCAGCGCGCTCGCAGGAACCCATGGATGGAGATCGGCGAGTCGCCGTACAGCGGCTTCAGATCCGACGGGACTCCGTAGGCCGTGGCATCGGCTCCCAGGCCGAGGCTTAACTCGCTCAAGACGCGCACATCCGGGAACCGCTTGAGCTCCCTCACGTAGCCGAGCGTCAAGGCTCGGACCTCGACGATGTCCTCGCCTGCCGTGGACTCGCCGTCATGAGGCCTGCCCTTGTCTTCGAGCAGGTGGCGGTCACGGTCGACCTGCTCGGCCCGCAGGTACAGCTCGTCGTTCCGCGTTACCCGGTATGCCGCCTCCAGCAGGTACCCGTAGAACGTGCCGTGATCCTCGACGTTGCGGCCGGCTACGAAACTGGCCGCGAACGGCCCGCTCCCGCCTTCGCCGTAGTGAAGCGAGATCGTGCCGCGGCGCACGTCCGCTTCCTCGAGCGCCTCCGGAGCGTTCAGGAATCCATATGACGCCTGGGCCGACCATCGATCCGATAGCCAGACCTTCAGGCGTCCCGACAGCGAGTCCAGACCACCAGGATCGATGTCCCAGCGCCCCTCGTCCGGCTCTTCTCCATGAAACGCGGAAACCTCGAAGGCCGCCCGCTTCCATCCAACCCCGCCCGTGACCACGGAATCGGTGATGTGCGTCGAGTCCTGGACGTGGTGGCCAAGAATCGCCGACGGATTGTCTCCTGCGGACGCGCGATGCATGAAGGTCGTGGGACCGAGGGCGGGCTCTCCGCGCGGTGCGACCTGCAGCCACCAGGCGCTGTCCGTCCCAACCGGACGGCGGTATGTCACGGACAGATTCATGAAGACATCGTGGGCGTGCTGCCGATCGACGAGCGGCCGGCCCTCGAACGTCTCGCCGACCTGAAAGAGCTGGGGCGTTCCGCCGTTGCGCAGGGTCGCCGGCTCGAGCGAGTTCATCATCATGAGGGTCAGCCGGCCGCCGGCCACATCGCGCTGCCCCATGATCATCGACCAGTTGGTGGATTCGAGGGCCTCGTCGCCGCTGGGTCCGCCCTGCCGGTTGTACTGGCCGCGAACGATCCCCATCGTCATCCAATGCCACTCCGGCATCGTCATGGGGCCCATGGGATCGTTCGGCCTCATGCCGGCCATGGCCGTCATGTCCGATTGAAAGAGCCCTCGATCGGATTCCACCGGGGCATGGGCGTCGTGTCCTTCCTGAGCTGGCGTGCTGGGAGGGTGTCCGTGCGGGTGCTCCGCAGCGAACGAGAGGGCGGCGGAAAGGACCACGCTCGGAACGAAAGGCCAGAGTCTTCGCATAGATCCTCCCGCCACGGGCCGTCCGTCACCGACGCGCGACGGGACGCGGCATGTTGCCTCTTCATGGTGCCATCGCTTCGCCCTGGCACACGCACGGGGGCTGGAACACGCTGGCGCAGAAGCGCGCTATCGTTGCCACGGTCGCGAACGCGGCGAGCGAGCTGGACGCCGATCAGACACGCTCGTTGAGGGCGATCTGCTCGAAGCGTGGGCCGCGTGTCACGGAGGCACAATGGCGACGACTCGACCACCTTTCAAGCTCGGTGAGCGGCGCTGCCGGCGAGCCTTGTACCCGGCCTGAGGCACTCGATGCCCTGTCTCAGTACGCGCCCGGGTGGAACGAACTTGATCGCCGCGAGTTCATTCCGAGACCGCCGTCTCAGGGTGTCTCAAATTCGTCGAGTCCGGTGTGGTCCGCACATGTGGCCGCCGCCTGGCATCCAGCAACCATGCGTGTATATCGCTGAGTCTCATATAGTGCTTTTCCGGCATCGGGCTTGCTCCTCCCGCCGCCGTCCATTTCGGCCCACAACCAAGCGGAGGAGTCAGATGCGCCAGAGTGATCTCGTGCTCCCGTGTGCCGTGCTCGTCGCGTCCATCGTGTTCGCAGCGATGCCGGTCGAAGCCCAGGTGTCGGAGCCGCTGACGTCCTCGTCGGAAATGAAGATCATCCTCGAGCCGGCGCCCGTGAGCATCGTCGGCACGATCGCCCCGGCGAACTTCTCGCACTTCACCGTCACGCTGCGCAGCGTGAGCCGAGGCGCCGTTCCGGACGCGGACATCAGTGTGACCGGCGGCGGTGCGTCCCCATCCACTCTGGGGTCATCGCCGTGTGGGATCCGGCCGGCCTCGCCCCCGATCACTACCGCATCGTGGTGCGCACGTTCCTGACCGATGGCAGTCACTATGACGAGATCGTCTATTTCCTCGTGGACTTTTCGCGGCACGCCGCCTGGGCCGACATCGCCAACGCCTATTTCCCCTCCCACTTCCTGCTCCGCGACATGGACGGCGACGGCGATGCTGAAATCATCCGCCCCGGGTTCACGGAGGTGAAGGTCCAGAACCACGACGGCACGTCCGCCCTCGGGTGGCCGCAGACGATCGACGACATCGCCTCGGGGATCGCCGTGGGCGACATCAGTGGCGACGGCCACCCGGACGTCGTCACGATGAACCGCCAGGGAACGCTGTACGCGTGGCATGGCGACGGCACTCTCGTCGCGGGTTTCCCCTTCCTCCTGCTCGAGATGGGCGACCTGCTGGCCGAGGGACGCATCGCCCTCGGAGACATGAACCGCGACGGCCGCAACGACATCGTCGTCGTCGAAGGCGTGAGTGGAGACCTGCGCGTCGTCGACGGTACGGGCCTCGTGTTGGACGGTTGGACGCGGTCCTTCGGAGCGCCCGTGACACTCCCGTCGATCGGCGACCTCGACGCCGATGGGCAGAACGAGATCGTCCTCCTCGCGTACGCAGAGACGCGCAAGGTGTACGTCGTGGGTCCGCATGGCGTGCGGCCGGGCTGGCCGAAATCGTTCTCCGCCGCCCCGTCGAATGCCGCCCTCGGCGATCTCGACCGCGACGGCGACCTCGAGATCGTCCTCGGAGACGGCAATGGCTTCGTTCACGCGCTCCACCACAACGGCATGGCGGTGCGCGGATGGCCGCGATTCACCCAGGCGCTGCACGTCAACTCGCCCGTGCTCGGAGACGTGGACGGCGATGGCCGGCTCGAGGTCTTCGCTTCGACCCGCACCCTCAACGGCCAGACCAGCGACGAGGAGGGGATACCTCCCGGACCGAAGGAGGTTCGCATGTTCGCGTGGCGCAGCGACGGTACGCCGCTGCCCGGATGGCCCGTGTTGTACGACAAAGAGCTGGTGAATGGCGGCCTGGGGTTCGGCGTTCCGATCCTGGCCGACGTGGACGGTGACGGCCGTGTCGACGTCGTCTCGGGCAACGACGGTGTGGGCATCGACGACGCCTCTTTCGGCCTCGTGGCCTACAGGATCGACGGCAGCAAGGTCACTGGCTTCCCCAAGCCGACGGACTCGCCCGACCTGATCGAGACATTCTCGCCGGCAGTGGCGGACGTCGACGGCGACGGCCTGTTCGAGCTCGCGTTCATCACGAACAGGCAGTTCCGCATCTGGGACCTTCCCGGCCGCTCCTCCGGGCCGGCGCCCTGGCCGATGGCCCAGCAGAACACGCGCCTGACCGGCGTGGCCCCGAAGGCGCGGCGAACCACACGCTGACCGCAAGCTGACGGTTCGGACAGGGCACGAATGGACTGCTCGCCGGCATGATCGTCCTGCGCGGCGACGACGTTCGTGCCCTGTCGCCTGGTACTCGTGGTGGCGACGTGGGCGGCGGTTGCCGTGAGGTCGTACGTCTACGCCATAGATGGCGGCCCCCGCTCGCCAATGATGCGAGCGACATTCTCACATCAGGCGGTCGGATCGTCTTTCGGCCCAGCTCGCCGACAAGCTGCTCGAGCGCGAACTGAACCACTGAGCGGGACGCGCCCGCTCCCGGCCGATATCACCCGCCGGGAGGCGCCGTCGGCTCAGCTCCGCGACCTCAAGCATGGCATTCACGAGGTCAGGGGTTCGATCCCCCTCAGCTCCACCACTTCCAGCAACAACTTACGAGCCTTAGCGACGACGCCGAGGGCCTGAAGATGCCTCGGCGCGTCAGCAGCGGGTCAGTTTCGCGCGCGCGCGGAAGCCTCGTTGATGGCTCGGAACGGTCTGGAACCTGTTGAACGAGGCTTGGCACACCGATGCAGAAATCGTGGATCAAGCCGGGCGTCGAATACGCGCTGCCGGAGAAGCGAGGTACCGGAAGGAGTCGCCGGTCGATCGAGCGATGCACGTCGTGTACAAGAGTATCGGTGACGACCTCAACTACTACAACGGACGCCTGAGCGGGCGCGCCTGAAGCTGCCGCCCGCGTCAACACGCGCGCCGGTGTGGCGGGAGCACGCAATCGCCCCCGGCGGAAGCAGCTCGACGACCGCGCTATTCTCCCGCGCCACGTAGACGCCGAGTCCGAGCCGGGCGAGCGCGTGGCGCGTCGCTGTAGAGAGCGTCTGGTAGCGCGGCATATCGGGAAAGGCGATCGCCACCGCGTACTCGGGCGACTTGGACTGGATCCTGATCGCGGCGAGCAGCGCCTCTCAAACCAGTGTTTGGCGAGCTGTACGCCGCCCCGCTGGAGGAGGAGGTCGATGCGCGTGTCAATAGAAGATGAAACCGGATTTCAATTTCATTTGACAACCGACCCCTTGGGGGCTAGAGTTCAAAGTGAAAATGGATTTCAATTTCATCTTCGCCAACGCGGTGGAAGAGAGGGAGCGATGAAGAGCTGGAAGCCGTACCCTGCGGGAGCGGCCCTGATCGGCGCTTTCTTTCTGGCTGCTGTCGGCCTTGCTCAGGACACAGAGGTCGCGAGCGCCGGTCAGCCGGCGGCGGCGGCGGCGCCGACGGCCCGTCCTCCCCAGGCCGTCCTCCACGAGCGCGTGATGGTGGTCGGGGGCGTCGAGACGCTGTCCGAGATCCCTGGCTCGGCCCATCTTCTCGGGGGCGCCGAGTTGGAGCGCCGCCAGACGGGCTTCGACGACATCCACCGCGTGCTGCGCGCGATCCCCGGCATCAACATCCAGGAGGAGGAGGGCTTCGGCCACAAGCCCAACATCGGGATGCGCGGCGCGGGCGCCGATCGCTGCTCGAAGATCAGCTTGATGGAGGACGGCGTCTTGATCGCGCCCGCTCCGTACTCGGCTCCGGCCGCGTATTACTTCCCCACCGCCGGACGAATGGAAGGGATCGAGGTGCGCAAGGGTTCGAGCCAGGTCAAGTACGGACCCAATACCGTCGGCGGCGCGCTCAACCTCGTGTCGACGTCGATCCCCGACGCCTTCCGCTTGAACGTCCGCGCGGAGGGCGCCCAATACGGTACCGGCAAGGCGCACGCCTACGCCGGCGACTCCAGCAAGCACGTGGACTGGCTGCTCGAGACGTACCAGGGGACGAGCAACGGCTTCAAGGAGCTGGACGGCGGCGGCGACACCGGCTTCCGGCTCCAGGACTACATGGGGAAGGTGCGGGTCCATACCTCGCCGGCCGCGAAGATCTACCAGCAGCTCGAGCTCAAGCTGGGCGCGACGGAGGATGACTCGGACGAGACGTATCTCGGTCTGACGGACGACGACTTCCGGCGCACTCCGCGGAGGCGATACGCCGCGTCGCAGCTCGACGTGCTGGAGTCCTCCCACCGGCAGTACCAGGCGCGCCATTTCGTCGTCTTCTCGCCGCGGTTCGACCTCTCGACCACGGCCTGGCGGAACGACTTCGAACGCGCGTGGTACAAGCTCGAGAGCGTGGGCGGCAAGGGTTTGGCCGGCGTGCTGGAGAACCCGTTGGGCTCGCCGGGGGAGCTCGCGATCCTGACGGGGAGCGACAGCGTGGCGAACGCGCTCGTCATCCGCAACAACAACCGCGTCTACTACTCGCAGGGCATCCAGTCGACGCTGGGATTCCAGGCGGGCCTCGGCGCCACGGGCCACCAGGTCGAGGCGGGCGTGCGCTTCCTCGCCGATGAAGAGGATCGATTCCAGCAGGACGACGCCTACCAGATGCTCGCCGGCCGCATGAACCTGACCCGCCCCGGCGCGCCGGGGAGCCAGGCGAACCAGGTGGCGTCCGCTTCCGCGTGGGCCCTCTTCATCCAAGACCGCATCGAGTGGGGCCGCGTGAGCCTCGTTCCCGGCGTGCGGTACGAGGCGATCCACCTCGAGCGCACGGACTACGCGAGGACCGATCCCGAGCGGACCGCCCCGACGGCCGTCCTCGACGATACTCTCGACGTCGTCGTGCCCGGTGTCGGCGCGAGCGTGCGCCTCAGCCACTCGCTCGATCTCATCGCGGGAATCCACAAGGGTTTCGCGCCTCCGGGTCCCGGCGCGAACGCCGACACCAAGGCCGAGCAGAGCGTCAACTACGAAGCCGGCGTCCGCACGCATGCCAAGGGCCTCCGCGCGGAAGCGACAGTCTTCTACAACGACTACAGCAACATGCTGGGTCGCGACACGCTCGCCTCCGGCGGCAGCGGATCGGGCGCGCTGTTCAACGGCGGCAAGGTGACCGTCTCCGGCCTGGAGGCCGCGCTCAGCTACGACCTGCACGAGGCCCTCGGAACGAAGGTCGGGTTGCCCGTGCAGGCCAGCTACACCTTCACCGACTCCGAGTTCGGCAACGACTTTCAGAGCCAGTTCGGTCCTTGGGGCACTGTCAAGACCGGCGACGAGCTGCCCTATGTGCCGCGCCACCAGCTCTTCGCCGGGGTGGGCGCCCGCGGAACCCGGTGGCAGATCGATCTCAGCGCCCACTACGTCGGACGAATGCGGACCCGCGCCGGACAGGGCGATCTCGTCCCGACGCTTTCGACCGACTCCGCCTTCATCGTCGACGCGCTGGGTGAATACGCCGTCAAGGGCGATTCGCTCGGCGGGCCGGTGCGAGTGTTCGCGGCCGTCCAGAACGTCGCCGACAAGCGCTACGTCGTGGGCCGGCATCCCGCCGGCGCCCGGCCCGGGCTCCCGCGGACGATCGTGGCCGGCGTGAAGATTCGCGTCGGCGGTTAGGTTTCCGTCGTCGCCGAGTTCCCGAGCGAAGGGCAAACATGACGCGGCTCGAGGGTGATCGGTCGGTTTCGCTGGCGGCTCTGGCGGAAGGCACCACAGGCCGCATCGTGGCGGTCGATATCGATGATTCCCACGACCTCGAACGACTCGAAGTCATGGGCCTCTGCCCGGGCCGCACCGTCGAGGTCGTGAAGCGCGGCGATCCCATGATCGTGCGGGTCTTGAGCACCCGCATCGGCCTCGCCGCCGTCCTCGCGGAACGGGTCGCCGTTCAACCGCACGAGGGGGGAGGTCTCGGATGAACAGCATCACGACACCCGCCGTCTGGCTCCCGCTCGCCGCCACCGCGCCGCCGACGATCGCGCTCGTCGGCAACCCGAACACGGGCAAGACGACCCTCTTCAACCGCCTGACCGGACTGCGCGCGAAGACCGCCAACTTCCCCGGCACCACCATCGAGCGCCGCGTCGGAGCGCTCGTCCTCGGCGGCCGCCGCATCGAAGTCGAGGATCTGCCCGGCCTCTACGGGCTCACCGCCGGCAACATCGAAGAGCGCGTGGCCGGCGACGCGCTGCGGGGTGTCGCGGGCCGAAGGCCGGCCGCCGCCCTCGTGGTCGTGGAAGCCACCAACCTCGCGCGCAACCTCTACCTCGTCTCCCAGGTGCGTGAGCTCGACATCCCGGTGCTGATCGCGCTCAACATGATCGACCTCGCCGAGAGCGAGGGGCTGCGCGTCGATACCCAGGCCTTGGCTCGCGAACTGGGCGCGCCGGTGGTCGCCCTGAGCGCGCGCACCGGCCAGGGGCTCGGCGAGCTGCGCGCCGCCCTGGCCGCGCTGCTCGACGGCCGCACCCCGCCGGTCCCGTTGCCGAAGCCGCTGGCGGCGTGCGGGAGCTGCACCGGTTGTGCGCAGCATTCGGCGCGTTTCGACTGGGCGGAATCGGTCGCCGCGAACACGACGATCGGCACACCCCGGCTGTCGGCCGCGCGCACGGCCCGCATCGACCGCGTGCTGACCCATCCGGTCTGGGGCCTCGCCGTCTTCGCCGCCGTCATGGCCTCCATGTTCGTCGCGCTGTTCGCGCTGGCCGAGCTGCCCATGGCCGGCATCGAGTACGCGTTCTCGAGCCTGGGTGCGTGGGTCGGCGGCACGCTCGCCGAGGGAGACGCGCGCAGCTTCATCGTCGACGGAGTCATCGGCGGCGTCGGTGGCGTGATCGTCTTCCTACCGCAGATCTGCATTCTGTTCTTTCTTCTGTCCCTCCTCGAAGACAGCGGCTATCTCGCACGCGCGGCGTTCGTGATGGACAAGCTGATGGGCAAGGTCGGCCTGCCCGGCAAGGCCTTCGTGCCCATGCTCTCGGCCCACGCCTGCGCTATCCCGGCGCTCATGTCGACGCGAGTCATCGAGGACCGACGCGACCGCCTGGTGGCCATCCTGGTTCTTCCCCTGCTCACCTGCTCGGCACGGCTGCCGGTCTACGCGATGATCACCGCGCTTCTCTTCGCTGGACGGCCGCTATTGGGCGGGTTGGTCTTCGCCGGCGCGTATGCCTTCGGCATCGCGATGGCGCTCGGCGCCGCCTGGATGTTCAAGCGCACGCTCCTGCCCGGCGCCAGCCGGCCGCTGGTGCTCGAGCTGCCGACCTACAAGGTGCCCAGCCTGCGCAACGCCCTCCTGGCCATGCGTGACCGCGGCGGCGTATTCCTGCGCAAAGCAGGCGGGGTGATCCTTCTGATCTCGATCGCGCTGTGGACGCTTTCCACCTATCCCAAGCTGCCCGCCGAACGGCTGGCGGGGGTCGCGCCCCCTTCGGCCATGGCGGAGCTCCGCGCACTCCAGGCGGAGGCCACCGCCGCCGAAACCGCAGGAGCGACGGAAGCAGCGGAGGCAGCGTCAGCGCGCGCCGCCTCGATCGCCGGCCGCTACCGCCTCGAATACGCCCTGGCCGGGCGCATCGGCAAGTGGATCGAGCCGATCTTCGCCCCACTGGGCTTCGACTGGCGCATCGACATCGGCGTGCTCAGCTCGTTCGCCGCGCGCGAGACGCTGGTCTCCACCCTGGCCATCGTCTACGGCGTGGGGGCGGACGCCGCCGACGATCCGGGTAACCTGCGCGACACCTTGCGAGCCCAGGTGCGCGCCGACGGCACCCCGGTCTTCGGCCCGGCCACGGCGTTCTCCCTGCTGGTCTTCTTCGCGCTGGCGATGCAGTGCCTGCCGACGCAGGCGGTGACTCGCCGCGAGACCGGCTCCTGGAAGTACGCCGCACTCCAGTTCGCGTACATGACGGCGCTCGCCTACGCCGGCGCGTTCTGTGTCTATCAGGTGTTGAGCCGCCTCGGACTCGGTTGACCTCGACGGACGGGCCTGGCGTCATCGAAGAGGAGGTTGCCATGCACTCGTACCTTCGCCATCGCCGCCGAACCCCTCCCGTGTGGATCTTCGCCGCCATGACGATGGTGGCGGCCGCCGCTCCCGCGGCGCACGGAGGCAACGGGGAGACATCCACGGCCACAGGCGACTGGTTCGGCGTGCGCGAGACGCTCGCGCGCCACGGCGTCGAGCTTGCGTTGACGGTGCAGGGCGACCACTCGAGCACGCTGGCGGGCGGCCTGCAGCGCGGCAGCGTCCTGCGACGGCCCCTGGGCCTGGCGCTGGACATCGACACGCAATCGCTCATCGGCTGGCAGGGTGGCCATCTCCACCTCGGGGCGCAGGCGCTCGACGGCCGCCACGGCACGGACACGCTGGTGGGCGACGCCCAGGGCTTCGACAACATCGACGCCGAGCGTTATCGCCAATTGTCCGAGCTGTGGCTCGAACAGAGGCTGTGGCGCGACAAGCTGCGTGTGAAGGCAGGCAAGGTCGACGCCAACTCGGAGTTCGCCCACGTCGAGCGCAGCAGCGGGTTCCTCAACTCCTCCGCCGGGTTCAGCCCCACCATCCAGGGCTTCCCCACCTATCCGGACCCCGCGGCGAGCCTCAACGTGCTCGCCTCGGTGACGCCCTGGCTGGACCTGGGCGCCGGCCTCTACGACGGCGCCACGCACGAAGGTTGCCACGGCCGCACCGGCAACCGCGGCATCGCCACCCTCTGGGGCGCGCCTTCGGCGCTGTTCCTCGTCGGAGAGGCCGGCCTGCGTTTCAACGTTAGTGGACGCCCGGGCCGCCTCGGCGTCGGCTCCTGGAAACACACGGGCGCGTTCGAGGGACTCGACGGAGCGACGACTCGAGACGCTCGCGGCTGGTACGCCGTGTTCGACCAGTCGATCCTGAGCGAGAAGCACGGGGACCCGCGAGGACTCGGCGTGTTCGCCCAGCTCGGAGTTGCGAACGCCCGTCTCAGCGAGATCGACCGGCACGTGTCGTTCGGTGTCGCAGCCAGCGGACTCGTGCCACGGCGTGACGCCGACACCCTCGGCCTGATGGTGAGCACGATTCGCTTCAGCCGCTACTGCCACGGCGGCGCCGGCAACCGGCGTGAGACGGCAATCGAGGCGTTCTACGGGGGCCAGCTCAAGCCATGGCTCAGCGTCAAGCCCGACCTGCAGATCATCATCACCCCCGGTGGCGGTGCCACGCCGAATGCCGTCGTGGGCACGCTCAGGCTTGTCCTCTCTCTCTGACGTCTCCGCTGCTTTCCTGCATCTCCGGCCAGCGCTCGACAGGAGCCGCGTCGGCGCCACTTGTACTGCACCGATGAACTGGTCCCCGCAGCGACGCCCAGATCGTTCTCAGCAGGTGCCGCCGGGGGTACACACCGCTGACCGACGGCCGGTTGGGGCTGAGCCCTGGGTCGGTGCCGGTTGGCGGCGCGCATCGTCCCTGAGCACGGGCAGCAGGTCGAGGAACGCGATGTCGTGCTCGCGTGCGTAGAGGCGGACGTACTTCCAGCCCGAGGCGGGGCTGCCGGCGGAACCCGTGACGCATGACCGCCGTCATGAACAATCCGCGCGAAGGTCCCCACAATGGGCCGAGTGGCGACCCTGGGGCTCTCACGAGGTCGTGGTGTGGCCGTCCGGTTGGCGCTCGGCCTGGCGGCGCTCGTCTGGTTCCTCGTCCGCGTCGTTCCCAAACCCAGCCGCGCTGCCTATCCCTGCCAGCGCGCGGCCTTTCCGCTCGCCTCCGCATTCGTGCTGTGGCTGGCCGGGGTGGTGGCCGGCGGAGCCCTCTTCCGCGGCACCGTCTCGCGCTGGAAGCTGACCGGCGTTGCGCGCGCCGGCTGGGGCCTGCTGCTGGCGTCGAGCGGGGCGGCCTGGCTCCTGATCTCGACGTCCGCCCAGCCGACCGCCGCCGAATCGGTGCCTGCCCCATCGCCGTCCGTCCCACCAACGCCGGCACAATCGGTCCCGGCCTGGAGCCCGTCCGATCCCCCGAACAAGCCCGTGGGCGTGGCGCGCGGCCTCCACCCCGGCCGCGTCACCTGGATCCGGGACCTGGCGGCGACGCCCTGGGATGGCACCACCGGTCACTGGTGGGACGACGACACCGGCGTCCGTCAGGACGTGGCGGACCGGATGTTGTCGCGGTCGCTCCTGGCCCTGACCGGAGCCGCCACGGACGAAGAGGCCTGGGCGCGAATCTTCCGTCACACGAACCGCGAGCGTGGGCGCGGCGACGTGGGCTACGCCGAGGGAGAGCGCATCGCGTTCAAGATCAACTGCAACAACGCCTATGCCGGTTACGCGGACGCCGACAACCAGGCCGACGCGTCGCCGCAGAGTGTGCTGGCCATGGTGCGCCAGCTCGTGAAACACGCGGGCGTGCCGGCCGACCGCATCACCGTATACGAAGCGGTGCGCGTGGTGCCGGACCGCGTCTACACCAAGACGCACCGCGAGTTCCCGGGCGTGGTGTTCGTGGATTCCCAGGGTGACGGGACGAACGGCCGGCAGCCGGTCGAGTGGCAGGAGGACGTGCTCGCCTATTCCGTCGAGACGCCCGGCGTCGGCCGCAGGGTGCCGCGCTGCGTGCGCGACGCGACGTACCTCGTCAACATGGCGCTCCTCAAGGGACATCCCACCACCGGCGTCACGCTGACCGCCAAGAACCACTACGGCACGGTGGACGTCCGCGACCACCGCGTGTACGCCAACTCCTCGAAGCACCCGATGGGGATCTACCATCCCTTCGTCGACATGATCGGATCGAGCCAACTCGGAGGGAAGACCCTCCTCTTCATGATCGACGGGCTGTACGGGCTGCGGGACGTCAACGACGACGTCGCGCAGCACGGACATTGGAAGACGCTGTTCGGCGGCGAGTGGCTGGCCAGCTACTTCCTCTCGCTCGATCCGATCGCGATCGACTCCGTGGGCCTCGACTTCCTGGCCGCGGAGTTCCCGGAGGGGCGCGGCGGCAACCCGGCTCCGATCACGAACGCGGACAACTTCCTCCACGAAGGGGCGCGGGCCGACGCGCCGCCGTCCGGCACCGCGTATCATCCCAACGGCCGGCCGCTGGCGAGTCTGGGCGTCCACGAACATTGGAACAACGCGACGGCGAGACAGTACTCGCGCGACCTGGGGACCGGCGAGGGGATCGAGCTGTACCGCGTCGAGCCGGCACGCTGAACCACCTACGAGGCCGCGTCGACGGAGTGCACCGTCAAGCCACACGTCGGAGGCACACGCGCGATCGAGAGGCTCACGCCTTCTCCTCCTTGCACTCTCGAACCCGAATCTGTATCGTCTGTTCTTCGAGCCTGAAGTGACGAATCGCGATCTCAATTCGACACGCCGCCGGAGGGTGCAGCCCTTCTCTTGCTCCGGGGTGCCGCACTCCCGTTCGTGGGGAGTGGCGGAGCAGTCCCGCCTTGGTCTTTATAAGCGCACGTCGAAGAAGGGGGCCATCACGCCCTAAGGTCTGCACTCTTCGAGTCCACAGGCCTTCTGGGGCGATCCCCTGGAAGGCCTTTTTTGTTTTTAGCC
>Ga0114129_10002204_pt1 | contig 26849 bp, 17 predicted proteins | sample RhiMetdeltSRZDD1_FD_80071 | JGI IMG/M metagenome (GOLD analysis project Ga0114129, IMG submission 80071) | Populus rhizosphere microbial communities from Tennessee, USA - Rhizosphere MetaG P. deltoides SRZDD1 (version 2) (version 2) | ecosystem: Host-associated > Plants > Roots > Rhizosphere >...
CGGAAGACCGGCTGCGGCTGATCGACCTCGTAGAACGCGAAGAACGGCTCCCAGCGCACGCCGAGCGACAGCGTGAGGCGCGAGCGCACCTCCCAGTCGTCCTGCACATATGCGGCGAACGTTTGCGCGCGTCCGCTGTTGTGCCGCACCGAGAACTGCTGCACGTTCGCCGCCTTCCCGAGGAGGAAGTCGGCCAGCGGGCTGCCGCTGTACTGGCCGTTGAACGAGAAGACCGGGTCGTTGTTGTTGGCGGCGACGCGATTGTTCGCCGACCAGCGGTACTCGCCTCCCATCTTCAGCACGTGGCCGCTCCGGCTGTAGCTGACGTCGTCTTTCAGCTGCACGACCGGGCGATCGTCGGGCTCGTACGCATCCTGGTTCATGTCCCAGTAGCCGGACACGCCTCCGCGCCACATCGTCGCCAGCGTGACGCCCGGATTCGCGGTGGCATAGTTCACCTTCACGCCAAGCTTCTGGTAGTTGAGATCGTCGCCGATCGGCAGCGGGCCGCGGAACAGATCGGTCTTCGCGTACGTGAACTGCGCCGAGTTCAGCAGATTCGGCGTGATGATGTGCGTGTGATTGACCGCGGCGTTCCACGTCTTGAACGAGACCTGTGCATGGATGAGCGGCAGGCTTCCCGTCGTCGAGTTCGCCGTGTTGGTCGTGTCGTTCGTGTCGTAGAACACGCGGCCGAAGAGCCGCTGGTGCTGGGTGAGCTGCGTGTCCACGCGGGCCATCGCCTGCCAGCCGTCCCTCGTCTGCGGCGCGTTGAAGATGTAGCGCCCGCCAGGTGAATTCGGCAGCGGCACCAGCGCGTTCAGGAAGTTGATGCTGGCCGGGTCGAAGCGGCCGAGCGGAATCTGGTTGCCGGGGAACGGCAGTCCGGTGAGCGGGTCGCGAGGCTTGATGCTGGACTGCGAGAAATCGCCGGCCCGCTCCGCGGCCGTCGGAACCGTGGTATTCGACCGGCTCTCGCCTTTGTCCTCGTTGAGCCCCTGGTAGGCGACGAAGAAGAACGCGCGATCCTTCCTGACCGGCCCTCCCAGCGTGCCGCCGTAGTGGTACCGCTTCAGCTCGCCCTTCTGCAGCGCGAAGAACTGCTTCGCGTCGAGCGCGTCATGGCGCATGAAGTCGTAGGCGCTGCCGCGGAACTGGTTGGTGCCCGATTTCGTGACCGCGTTGATGATGGCGCCCATGTTGCGCCCGTACTGCGCGCCGAAGTTGCTGGTCTGGACCGTGAACTCCTCGAGCGCGTCCGGATTGGGAACGATCGCGGCCACGCCGCCCAGCACGTCGTTGTTGTCGCCGCTGTCGAGCATGTAGTTGTTCGAGATGCCGCGAAGACCGTGGACCGAGATCCCGCCCTGCTGCTGCATCGTGGTATTGCCGTTCCCGACCACGACGCCCGGCAGCAGCAGCTGCAGCTGCAGCGGATCGCGGCCGTTCAGCGGCAGCTCGCGGATCCGTCGCTCGTCGACGACGGCGCTCAGCGTGCCGCCGACGGTCTCCACCGTCGCCGCCGTGCCCGCCACGGTGATCCCTTCTTCGACCGCGCCGACGTGCATGACGGCGTTCACCTGCCGGATGTCCTCGACGTCGAGCTTGAACGATTCGGTGGCGAACTTGCGAAACCCCTGAAGGGTCGCTTCGACGCGATACGTGCCGACCGGCAGCCGCGGAAAGTTGAATCGGCCGCCGCTGTCGGATACCGCGGTCCGCTCGAGTCCCGTCAGCGCGTTGATCGCCGTGACGGTGGCGCCCGGGATGACGGCGCCGCTCTCGTCCTGGACCACGCCGCGGATTTCAGCAGTTGATTGGCCGAACAGGTCGGTTGGAACAAGGAGAGCTATCGCGATCAGACACAGAAACCGTGCGATCATCCTCGGCTCCTTCTGCGGTTGGGCGGGTTGCCGCGGCTTTCATACACCCATTCCCGCCCGTCGCAAACCGATTTCTGGACGATCGCCCGGTGGTCAGACAGCTTTGGTTTTGGTCAGACCGCTTCCCGCGAAAGTGAGTATGCTGAGGCGCCGCGTCATGGCAGGCGAAGCCGTGATGGTTTTCTCAGTGAGGTCGCGATGATGAAACATCACCAGGCTCTGCTGGTTCTCGTCCTCACCTTCGTCGCGGCGCCGGCGGTCGCACAGGTCGAACAGGCCGCAATCACCGGCCGCGTGTTCGACGAAGCCGGCGGCGTCGTGCCGGGCGCGACCGTCACCGTCGTCGACAAGGCGACGGGACTCGTGCGGCAGACGGTCACCACCGCGGCCGGGCAGTACGCGGTGCCATATCTCCCGGTCGGCACGTACGAAGTGGCCGCGGCGCTGAGCGGCTTCAGCGGCGCTCGCGTGACCGACATCGTGCTTCGCGTCGGACTGACCGCGACGATCGATCTCGTGTTGAAGCCCGGACCGATCCAGGCGGAAGTCACCGTGAGTGCCAGGGCGGTGCAGCTCGAATTGCAAAGTCAATCTGTCGGCACGGTCATCACCGGACGGCAGATGACCGAGCTACCGCTCGTCGGCCGCAATCCGTACTCGCTCGTCACGCTCGCCCCCGGCGTGGTCGATCGCGGCAATGCCGGCACCGGTCCGCTGATCAACGGCGCACGCTCGAATTCAACCGCCGTCCTGCTCGACGGCGCAGAGCAGCGAAACAGCACGACGAACGACCTGAACTACTCGCCTCCGCTCGAAAGCGTCGAAGAGTTCAAGGTGGTGACGAACGGGTTGTCGGCGGAATTCGGCCGCACCGGCGGCGGCGTCATCACTTCGGCCACGCGGTCCGGAACGAACGCGCTCCACGGCAGCGCCTACGGCTACATCCGCAACGACAGGTTCAATGCCAACAGCTGGACCAACAACAGAAACGGCGTCGCGCGCGGAAAGGAAGACATCAAGCAGGCCGGCTTTACCGTCGGCGGCCCGATCGAACGGAATCGCACCTTCTTCTTCCTGAACCTGGAACGGTCGAAGAGCCTCAGCCCTGACAATCTGATTCGCAGCGTTCCGACCGTGCTTCAGCGCGCCGGCGATTTCTCGCAGACGAGGACGAGCTCGGGGCAGCTGATTGTCATCTACGATCCGCTGACCACGCGCCCGAATCCGGCCGGCGGATTCATCCGCGATCCGTTTCCGGGGAACCTGATTCCCGCCGACCGAATCGATCCAATCGCCAAGAAGATCCTCGAGTACTACCCGCCGCCGACCAACGGCAATCCGACGCAGAATTTCGTCCAGGAGCGATCGCGCATGAGCACCGTCGTTCCGCTCGTCACCAGGATCGACCACAACGCCGGCCGCCACCGCATCTTCGGATCGTTCCGGCAGAGCAACTCCGAGGACAGCTCGCCGACGGTCAACGTCGCGTTTCCCGATCCCGGCACGAACGGCGAAGCCGGTACTCGCGCGAACGATCGCTTGTCCGCGGTTCTGAGTGACACGATCGTGTTCCGGTCCAACGTGGTCGCTGAAGTGCGCTGGGGGTATACGCGCAATCGGTTCACGACCTCACCCGCGACCCTCGGCCTCGACTTCGCCACGCTTGGCATCGGTACCGCCGATCCGGCGTTGAAGGCGCATTCGGCGACGGCGATGTTTCCGCGGGTAGATGTGGGCGGCGGCATTGATCCGCTGGGGATGAATCGGGCAGGGCTGATCGACGACCTCGAAGGCACGCACGAGGCGCAGGGACATCTCACCTGGGTGAGAGCCGCGCACACCGTCAAGACCGGCGCGCAGTTCGCGCGTATGACGTTCAATGTCTTTCGCCCCGAGTATCCATCGGGTCAGTACGTCTTCAGTTCCGCGTTCACGCAGGGCCCCAATCCGGCGGTCGCGTCGACGACGGCCGGCTTCGGCTTCGCGACGTTCCTGCTTGGCGCGCCAACCGGCGGCCAGATCACCGGCGACCCGAAATTCCACGCCTCGCAGGGGTATGTCGCGCCGTACGTTCAGGACGACTGGAGACTGACCAATAATCTGACGCTCAATCTGGGCGTCCGATACGAGTACCAGACTCCGTGGATCGAACGCGACAATCAGCTGACGTACTTCGACGTCGATGCGGCGGACTCGTTGACCGGCCGCAAGGGCGTCATTCGGCTCGTCGGCTCGAATGGCGCCTCGCGGTATCAGACCGATCCGGATCGCGACAACGTCGCCCCTCGACTTGGCCTCGCCTGGCGCCTCGGACAGGCGAACGTCGTGCGAGGCGGATACGGAATCGTCTACTACCCTGGCAGCGGCGGAATCGGATCGGCGCCAAGCGATCTTGGCAGCGGCGGGTACCTCACGTCCACGACGGTCAATCTCGTCGGCTCTGGAACGCCGCCTGCGGCGCCGAATACGCCGCCGGTTGGCGCCTCGCTGCGAAGCCCGTTCAACTCCGGATATTTCGAGCCGCCCGCGACCGGCGTCGGCGGTTCGGTGACGACGGCGTTTCGGGATCTGCAGACGCCGTTCGCGCACATGTGGAACGTCGGCATCCAGCGTGAGCTGCCGGGTCAGACCATCGGCGAGATCACCTACGTGGGCACACGGCACAAGAACATCTGGGTGAACTTGTCCCGCAACGCCATCCCGTCGGCCGCGCTGGCGCAGGGTTCCGCGCTCGACGCGCTCGTCCCGAATCCGTTCTTCGGAATTATCAGGACCGGCGACTCGCTGCTGACCGCCGCGAGCACGCGCGCCTCGCAGCTCCTCAAGCCATATCCGCAGTACGTGGGCGTCGCGCGCTTCAGGGATTCGGTCGGCGAATCATGGTACCGGGGGCTCACGATCCGGGTCGAACGCCGCGCGTCGAAAGGGCTCGCCTACCAGATTGCCTACACACTCAGCCGCGAGGAAGACACGGTTCCGGAGCGGTTCGGCAGTCGCGGCAGCGTCATCATCGACCCCAACGATCTCAGCAAATCGCGAGCGGTGGCAGAGGACGATCGCACCCACGTCGTGACGTCCTATTTCATTTGGGAACTGCCGTTCGGTCCCGGCCAGCGGTGGGCGGGCAGCGGGTGGCCTTCGCACGTGATCGGCGGCTGGCGCCTCGCGGGAATCGGCACCGTGGCGAGCGGCCGTCCGTTGGTGCTGGCCGGCGTCACCGCGAACAACGGCGTGTCGACGGGGCTCGGCGCGTACGCGAACGTCATCGGCAGCCCGGTGCTGTCGTCAGGTGAGCAGACGCTCGACCGCTGGTTCAACACGACGTCGTTCGCACAGCCGACACCGTTTACATTCGGCACGGGGTCGCGTACTTATCCCGACGTGCGCGGACCGAAGGTTCGGCGCCTCGATTTGCTGGTCAGTCGTCTTCAAAAGCTGCGAGCGTCGGTGTTGGAGCTCAGGATCGAGGCGCAGAATGTGCTGAACTCGCCGCAGTTCGGCGAGCCGGTGAGCAGCCTGACGGACCAGAACTTCGGAAGGATCATTACTGGAACAGGCGAGCGGCGGCTGCAGCTCGGCATTCGCGTCGCGTTTTGACCGCGGCCTCCATCACGGCAGTCTGAAGGCGATGACGTTCGTGCCCGATGAAATCGCGATGTACTGCTGGCCATCGATCGCGTAGCTGATCGGCGACGACGTGATCAGGTCGCCGGTGTTGAAGTGCCAGAGGGATTTTCCCGTGCGCGCGTCGAGCGCGCTGATTTGGCCCTTGTGCTCCCCGTCGAACACGAGCCCACCCGCGGTCGAGAGCACGCCCGGTCCGTAGTGGAACGATCCGATCTGCTGGTAGTCCCACACTTTCTTGCCCGTCGTCGCCTCGAGCGCGCGCACGTACAATTGCCACGCTTCTTCCGGCTTCGGGCTCTCGAGGTACCCGCCGCCCGCGCCGGGACGATCGCTCGTGCGCATCACGAGGCCGCAGCCTTCCTGCGCGACGACAAAGAAGTAGTTCAGCTCCGGGTTGTACGCCGGCGACGGCCAGTTCGTCGCGCCGGCCGTCGACGGACAGGTGTGACTGCCTTCGACCGTCGGCTCGTGGCCCGGATTCAGCAGCGGGCGGCCTTCGGCCGTCAGACCGCTGGCCCAGTTCACGCGCGAGACGAACGGCGTGCCCGACAGAAACTTGCCGTTCGTGCGATCGAGGATGTAGTAGAAGCCGTTGCGGTTGGCCTGCACGAGCAGCTTGCGGACGCCGTTGAACGGCGCGTCGATCAGAACCGGCATCTCGAGCGAGTCCCAGTCGTGCACGTCGTGCGGCGTGTTTTGAAAATGCCAGCGCAGCTTGCCGCTGTCGACGTCGATGGCGACGATGCTGTCGGTGTAGAGGTTGTCGCCTTCGCGCACCTCGCCGGCCCATTGCGAGCCGGGCTGGCCGGTGCCATAAAAGATCGCATTCTGCTCGGGATCGTAGCTGCCGCTCACCCATACCGGGCCGCCGCCAAGCTTGAACGACTCGCCGGCCCACGTGTTGCTGCCGGGATCTCCGGCCTTCTGCGGGATCGCGTTCCACGTCCAGAGATGCTTGCCGCTCGCGGCGTCGTACGCCTGAATGAATCCGCTCGGCTGGTTGCCGCTGACGATGACTTTGCCTTTGGCGACGAGCGGCGCCTGGCCGGCGAGGCGCCACGGCGGCGCGACCGGCGTCTCCCAGATCGTGTGTCCGGTGCGTGAATCGATGGCGACCAGCACGCCGTCGGCCGCGGTGACGAACAGCATGTTGTCGTGGATCGCCGTGCCGCGCTGCGCGCCACGCGTGAGCGGCGGCCGCTGATACTGCCAGACGATGTTGCCGCTGCGCGCGTCGATCGCGTCGACGCGGTTGTACTGCGAGACGTACATCACGCCTCTGTGGACGATCGGCACCGCCTGAATCGCCTCCTGGCCGGCCATGTGGTACACCCACGCGGCCTGCAGCTGCGCGACGTTGGCTGGCGTGAGCTGCCTCAACGGTGAATGCCGATGGGCGTTGTAAGTGCCCGAGTACATCAGCCAGTCCTGCGAATCGGGCGCGAGCAGGCTGCGATCGGTGACCTGCGCCGCGACGACGATGACGCATGAAGCCAGCGCGGCCCCGGTGAGTGACGTCAGGAAGGTGAGGCGTGTCCGTCTCATCGCGTTTCCATTTAAGCTGTGGCGTTCGTGTGTAGGCCGGGTCCTTCCGCCTCCGCTCGCACGAAAGCCGCGCGCCGGAGGCGCGAAGGCGGTCGGACCCGGCTTCGAGGCGGGTCTGAAGAGCAAGACCCGCCCTACAACCCGCGCCGACTGGGTAAGATACGCCAACGGAGTGTAACCATGCGTGTGAAGCTTATCTCGTGCGCCGTCGCCGTCGCCGCGACGATGTCATCGGGGGTCGTCGTCGGCCAGCAGAGTCCGTACGTGGGCCGCTGGAATCTCAAAGGTACCGGGCCGGACACCGACAAGGTGTACTGGCTCGAGGTCAAGGAGAACGGCGGTCAGCTCGAGGGCCGGTTCCTCAATCGCTCGGCGCACGCGACGCCGCTTGCCTGGATTCGCGTCGAGAACAACGAGCTGGTGTTTCAGTACGGCCGCGGCGAAGGCACCCCCGAGGATCCCGTGAAAGCGTGCGGACCTGTCTATCGCGCGCGGGCCGAGAACGGCAAACTGATCGGCCATCACACGCCCGCGCCGTGCGTCCTGCCCGGCGCCACGCCGCCGCCGGCGCCCGCGACGCCGGCGAAGGAAGTCCAGTGGGTCGGCACGCGTCAGCCGGTCTGGCCGCCGTCGAACGCCAACGGCGCGCACACGTACGGAAAGCCGGTCGTCCTCGTCGGACCCGGCGTCGGCCTCGACGTCTGGATGCCAACCGGCGACGGCCACGGCAAGACCGACGGCTGGAAGATCGTCAACGGCGTGCTGACCAACGAGCCGCCGACGTTCAACCCGGCGTCGAAGGAAAAGTTCAAGGACTTCAAGATCGAGACCGAATTCAAGCTGGACGAGAATCAGAACAGCGGACTCTACCTGCGAGGGCGGTACGAGCTGCAGATGGCGCTGGGGGCGGGTCCGGCCGCGACGAAAGGCCGCCAGGGCATGATGGCGATTTACGGGTGGAAGGCCGCGGACGTCGACGCCGCAAAGCCCGCCGGCGAATGGCAGGCGCTCGAGGCGATCGTCGTCGGCAATCGCCTGACGGCGACGCTCAACGGCAAGCGCATTCACGACAACGCGGTGCTGCCCGCAATGACCGGCGGCGCGCTGGACAACGACGAATTCGCGCCGGGACCGATCATGATCCAGGGCGACCACTCGCACGTGTCGTTCCGCAAGATGATCGTGACGCCGATCGTCAAGGCCGGGAGTTGATCGCACCGCGCCTCTACCGGCTGGCCTCCTATGCCTTGACGTCCTACACATCGATGTGTAGAGTGTCTTGGTATGGCCGCCGACGCGCCGAAATCCGAGCTCCTGCAGGGCACGCTCGACATGCTCATCCTGAAAGTCGTCGCGCTTGGACCGATCCATGGCTATGCGATCGCGCAGCGGCTGCAGCAGATGTCGGGCGCCGTGCTGCAGGTCCAGCAAGGCTCGCTCTATCCGGCGCTCCATCGTCTCGAGAAGCGCGGCTGGCTGAGAGCGGAGTGGTCCGCGTCGGACACCGGCCGCGATGCGCGCTTCTACACGCTGACGCGCGTCGGCCGGCGACAGCTCTCTGAGCAGCGCGCGTACTGGGATCGTCTGTCGGCCGCGATCTCGGGCGTTCTGCGTACCGCCGAGTGACCGATGCGCTTCCGGACACGTGACCCGCGCATCGCCGACGAAGTCCGGTTCCATCGAGACCGGCTGATTGCGGACTACGTCGCGTCCGGCATGGACCCGAAGGAGGCCGGCCGGCGCGCCTTCCTCGAGTTCGGCAACCCCGCGCAGATCGAAGAGGCCGTTCGAGATGTTCGCGGCCGCTGGCTGGACGATCTCTCGATGGATCTCCGCTACACGCTGCGATCCCTGCGGCGCAGTCCGGCATTCTCGATCGTGGCGATCCTGTCGCTCGCGCTCGGCATCGGCGCGAACGCCGCCATCTTCAGCCTGATCAACGCGGTGATGCTGCGGACGCTGCCGGTCAGGGAGCCGCATCGGCTCGTGCAGATCACGCGGCTGCTCGATGGCCGGCCCGGGTTCGTGTCGTATCCGCTCTTCGAGTACTTTCGCGACCACGTCGATTCCATCTCCGCCGCGTTCGCGCAGGGCGCGACCGACCAGTCGATCGTGATCGACGGGGAAGAGGAGCTCGTCCCGACCGACCTCGTATCCGGCGCCTACTTCACGGTTCTCGGCCTCGAGCCCGCCGCGGGCCGGCTGCTCGGCCCGGGCGACGATGTGGTCGCGCCGGCGGCGCCGGCGGCGGTGATTACCGATCGGTTCTGGCAGCGACGCTTCGCACGGAGTCCATCGGCCATCGGCACGCCGGTGACGATTCGCGACCGCATCTTCACGATCGTCGGCGTCACACGGCCGGAATTTCAGGGCGCCAGGACGGGCCGCGTGCCCGACCTGATCGTACCGCTCGCGATGATGAATACCCGCGGCGCCGGCTTCAACTGGCTGAACCTGATGGCGCGGCTGAAGCCCGGCGCAACCGTCGAGCGGGCGAACGCCGAGACCCAGGTGCTGTTTCGCGCGTACCTCGAGACCGTGGCCGCGCAGGCGCCCGAGAAAGAGCGTGCGGGAATCCTGCGCCAGCGGGCCGCCGCGCTGCCCGCGTCCGACGGTTTCAACCCGGTTCGAAGCACGATCGGCGAGCCGCTTCTCATCCTGATGGGAATTGTCGGCCTCATTCTGATGCTCGCGTGCGTCAACCTGTCGGGGCTGCTCCTCGCCCGCGCTGCGGCGCGGCAGCGTGAGATCTCGATCCGGCTCGCCATCGGCGCCGGCCGCGCGCGCGTCGTCCGTCAGCTGCTCACCGAGAGCCTGGTGCTGGCGTCGATCGGAGGCGCCGTGGGCCTCGCGGTCGCCGGCTGGTTCGGCAGCCGCCTCTTCGCGCTGTTCGTCAACGGCCGCGACATCATGCTGTCGGTCGGGCCCGACTGGCGCGTGCTCGTCTTCACCGGCGCGGTCGCGCTCGCGGTGTGCTGCCTCACCGGACTGGCTCCGGCCGTGCAGGCGGTCCGTGTCGACGTGAACCCGGCGCTGAAGGAAGTCCGCGCGCGCCGCGGCCGTCTGGGTCGGGCGCTCGTCGTCGGGCAGCTGGCGATCTCGATGATTCTTCTCGTCGGCGGCACGCTGTTCGTCGGGACGCTCGTCAAGCTGTATGCGGTCGATCGCGGGTTCGACAGCGACGGCCTGCTCGTCGTGAACATCAGGACGAGCCAGCCCTATCCCGCCGCGCGGGTCAAAGTCGTACAGGCTGCGCTCCTCGAGCGGCTCCGGGCCCTGCCGGGCGTCCGCCTTGCGAGCGCGAGCCAGATGCTGCCGGCCGCCGGCAGCCTGTGGGACCGGCGCGTGCAGGTCGACGGGTACCGATTTCGACCGGATGAATCGGAAACGGTCGGCTTCAATGCGATCGCGCCGGGCTATTTCGGCACGCTGCGAACGCCGCTCCTCTACGGTCGCGAGTTCGACGCGCGCGACACCGAGACCTCGTCGAAGGTCGCCATCGTGAACGAAAGCTTCGCGCGCTACTTTTTCGGCGACGAATCAGCGCTCGGGCGGCGCGTGACGTCGGTGAGCGTCACGTACGAGATCGTCGGTGTCGTGCGCGACGCAAAGTATCAGCATCTCCGCGAACCGACGATGAGCACGATGTACGTCGCCTGGACGCAGCAGGGCGGCGACCAGCCGTCCAGCTATAGCTATCTCCTGCGTCCCGATGCCGGCGATCCGATGCGACTGGCCGCCGGCCTCGATCGAATCGTGCGCGACGCCGATCCGGCGCTGCGCGTGCGGCAGGCGCGCACGTACGCGGCGATCGTCGATCAATCGATTGGCACCGAGCGCATCATGGCGACGCTCGGAGGGTTCTTCGGCCTGCTCGCGCTCGTCGTGGCCGGCCTGGGGATGTTCGGCGTCCTGGCGTTTCAGGTGACGCGCCGCACGAACGAGCTCGGCGTGCGGATGGCGCTCGGCGCCACACGATTGGCGCTGATGGGCCTCGTGTTGCGCGACGTGATGGTGATGATCGCCGCCGGCGCGTCGATCGGCGCCGGAGCCGCGTGGCTGCTGACCGGTCTGGCGCGAAGCCTGCTGTTCGGGTTGACGCCGACCGATCCCGGCGTGTTCATCGTCGCCGCATCGGTGCTCGCGGCGGCGTCGCTTGCGGCGGGCTGGCTGCCGGCGCGCCGCGCCTCGCGCGTCGATCCGCTCGTCGCGCTTCGGCACGAGTAGCGCTGACTGCCGACCGCCGCCTGCGGACTGATAGCGGTTCAGGTTTGCGAATCGGCGACGAGCGCGGTCTTGAAGCCCTCGACGAGATCCACCGGCGTCGGATCGAATCCATCGAGCAGCGCGAGCGAATAGGACGCCCACTCCGAGAACACGAGCGCCGCGAACGTCCGCTCCAGAGTGGTTTCGCCCGGGATCGTCCACTCGCGGCACGACACATGGGCGAGCTGGCTGCGCGCGAAGATGTCCGCCATCACGCGGAACCGCTGGCGGATCCGCGGCATGCTCGTGCGATCGTGCAGATACAGCACGCCGAAGCGCGCCACCGGCTGGACGAAGCCGATCATCTCGTTGTGATTCGCCTCGGGGATTGAGTTGAAGAAGGCGGCCCGCTTCGCATTCTCGTTCAACTTGATTTTCGACAGCCGGCCGATCGACATCATGTGCCGCTCGTCGGTGTAGACGACCGGAATCTTGTCCTTGAGCCACCGCGCCGTCTCCTCCGCGTCCTTGCGGACGTCGACGCTTCGCAGAAACGACGCCACCGACGTCATCTCGGCGGCCGGATCCGGCATGAGGCCCGCGGCCGCGAGGGCGCGCATGAAGTACGTGACGGAGTAGCCGACGGCGCACCGCGGCTGAAAGCCGGCCGGCTCGCGCTCGACCGGAATGCGAATCAGGCCGTACCCGCGCTGCTGGGCGATCGCCTGCAGCTTCCCGCCGGACGTGACGACGACGACGTTCTTGAGATCGCGCGGCAGATGCTCGACCGTGGAGAGCGTTTCCTCGGTCGAGCCCGAGAACGAGCTGGCGATCACGAGACAGTGCTCGTCCACCGGTGGCAGCCGGTAGTTCCGGACGACGGTGACCGGCACCAGGAGTCGATCGCTGCAGGTCGCGACGACGACATCGGCCGGGAGCGCGGAGCCGCCCATGCCGGCGATGATGGCGCGCGTGAATGGTCCGCCTGGAAGCGGCGGGAGCGTCTGGGCGAGCGCGGTTTCGATCTGTCGCGGGATCCCCTCGATGACGACGCGCATGTTCGAATGATCGAGCTGTGCGGCGAGCGCCTCCAGCTCGGATCGCGATGTGCTCATCCGCACATCGTGACACGAGCCGAACCCGCGGTCCAAATGGCGATTCCTGACAAAAAGATCAGGCAGTTGTCATACGCCGGCCGATCTTCGGCGCTCTACAATCGGCTCATGAAGATCATTCTCATGGCCGCGCTGCTGGCTGCCGGCGCCACGGAAACCGTCAACTTCGACAAGAGCGACGTCGGCAAGGCGCCGAACGGCTGGACCGCCACGCAAACGGGAACGGGACAGGCGATGTGGGCCGTCGTGCGCGACGACACGGCCCCGAGCAAACCGAACGTGCTCAAGCAATCGGGGAAGGCGACGTACCCGCTGTGCCTCAAGGACGACACCAGCCTGAAGGACGGCTTCGTCGAGGTGAAGTTCAAACCGATCTCCGGAAAGGAAGATCAGGCAGGCGGCATCGTCTGGCGCGCGACAGATGCGAACAACTACTACATCGCTCGCGCGAACGCGCTCGAGAACAACGTGACCATCTATCACACCATCAACGGCCGCCGGACGGAGAAGAAGCGCGCGCGAATGACCGTCGCGTCGAACCAGTGGCACACGCTGCGCGTCGACTTCCACGCCAGCCATTTCACGGTGACGTTCAACGGCCAGAAAGCGCTCGAATGGGACGACGAGACGTTCAAGGAGGCGGGCAAGGTCGGCGTGTGGACGAAGGCCGACAGCGTCACGGAGTTCGACGACTTCACGTACGGCCAGATGTAGGGCTGGGCGACACGTTCAGATCCGCCACGCATACTGGATTTTGATCAGCAGCTGATTCGAATCCAGCCGCCAGCGGTCGAGGATCGATCGCACGTTGTGGTTGTACACGACGAACAGATCGGCGACCGGCCGGAACATCCAGCGCAGGCGCGTGTTCGTGCCGAATGATTCGCTCTCGGTGTCGTACTGCATGTCGGACGCTGAAGCTGACGATGTCCGCGGGATCCTGTTCGCACATGATGCCGATCACGATCGATCGGCAGTCGGCGAGCACCTGCACGCGCGTGCGCGCGCTCGGCGGCGCGCCTTCGACCGGCTCGGTTTGCCGGAAATTCTCGATCGCCTCCGCGGACTCCCACGCGGATTCCGTCAGGTGGCCGTCGATGACGAGGTTCGCCGGCAGCGCACCGACGCGCAGCGACGGCGGCGCGTTCTCCTCCTGGGCGGCCGCGACGGTCCGCGCGCCGACGAGCAGGGCCGCGACGATCAGCACGGCCCGCGCGGCTTCTTCCGGCGGCTTCACGGCCCTGAACGCGCGGAACAGCAGCAGGTCGTACGCGATCTTCAGCGTCCCCGCGAGGAAGAACGGGACGTTCATCAGCGACGGCCGCGCGAACAGCAGGCCGGCGAACAGCGGGCTGATCGCCGCGCCGGTCGTGCGTGCGACGCCGGTGAGGCCCGATGCCGCGGATCGCTCGGCGGGAGGGACCACCGCCATCGTGTACGACTGCCTGGTCGGCACGTCCATCTGGCTGATGCTGAACCGCAGCAGCAGCATGAGCGACGCGGACGACAACGTCGGCATCAGCGGAATCAGGATCAGCAGCACGTTCGACGGCAGGTGGGTGACGACCATCGTGTTGACGAGACCGATGCGGTTCGCGAGTCTCGACGCGACGAGGGCCGAGATGCCGGCGAGGACGTTGGCGGCGAAGAACAGCGTGCCGAGGGTTCGCGGATCGACGCCGAAGCGCAGGTAGAACCAGTACGCGGCGAAGCTCTGGACGACGAACCCGCCGCCAAAGGAGTCGAGCGCGAACAGCGACGACAGCTTGAGCACGACCGATCGCGACTGCTCGATCCCCGCGAACGTCGCGATGGTCCGGCGTCCGGCCGCCTTCGCCGCACGCGCGCCGGCCTCGACGCGCGGCGACACGCCGGCGACGATCAGCGCGAGCACGATGCCGGCGCACGCGTACCCGATGACGACGGCGCGGTAGCTGTCGACCGGCGTCCGCGACGCCTGCAGCGCGTGCGTTGCGTAGCCGGCGGCGAGCGCCCCGAGCGCGGTGGCGAGCGCGCCGGCCATCGTGTACCACGCGAACACTTCCGTCCTCGCGCGATCGGGCACGACTTGCGACAGCGCCGCCTGCTCGATCGGCAGGAACGGGCCGACCTCCTGTCCGCTCGGGCTGATGACGCCGATCGTCCCGGCGACGATGAGCAGCCAGTACTGCGACGTGAAGGCGAACGCGATGCCGGCCGCGGACATGAGCGCCGCGCCGACAATCAGCATCCGCCGGCGGCCGATGCGATCCGCCTGCGTGGTCAGGACGAGCGAGACCAGCGTGTCGCCGAGCAGGATCGAGGTGAGCAGCAGGCCCGTGTCGGCCTCCGTCAGCCCGAGGCCGACGAGGTACAGCACGAGGACGACCGACAGCGCGCCGTACGCGAACAGCCGGACGAACCGCGTCGTGAACAACAGCCAGGCGTCAGAGGTCAGCGTGCGGAGCGCCGTGGCCACCGGGAGCGTCCTTGCCCGCGAACACGAGGGCAGACCAACTGCAGCGCACGAGGGATGCAAATCACCGGGCTTCGTAGATTCGGATTTCGGCCCGTTGACTGCCTCGGTGCGGCACGGCCAGGAACAGGCGGTTCAATTCCGGCACGAACAACGACGTCCGCGCGCCCGCCGCCGTCGGCACGCGGCCACGACGGGTGAAACGGTTCGCACCGTCGCTCTGAAACACATCGATGAAGCCCTCGCCGCCGCTCACGTACAGCCGCTTGCGGGCTGCGTCGTAGAAGAGATCATCGGTATCTCCAACGATGTCGAATGCGGTGATCTCCTTTCCCGACGTGGTGTCATAGACGAGCGCTTTGGCGGGACGCCGGCAACCCACGAAGAGCCGATGGCTGGCTTCGTCAACGGCCATCGGATAATTCGCCTTGGCGGTGGTCACCGGCCAGGTCGCGATCACGCGCATCGATTCGCGATCGACGACCGCGATGTGATCGGCGGTCGGAACGTTCACGAAGATCCGCGCGCCGGACCGTTCCAGCTGGAACGACTCGGGATGGCCGGCAAGCTTCGCCTGGCCCAGAACTTTTGCGTCGGCGACGCCGATGGCCGCAATCGCTCCGTTGCCGAAGCCGACGTACACGCGCCTGGCGCCGGCATCGTAGCGGACGTTGTCCGAGTCATCTCCAAGTCGAGCCGACTGCGCCATCCGGTAATCGTCGCCGACGAACTGGACGCCCTCGCCCTGGCCGTTCGCGACCACAATCAGCTTCGCGCCGGGTAGAAATGCGATGCCTTGCGGCTCGCGAAACCCGGGCAGGCTCCTCAGATGCCTTGCGGCCTTCACGTCGACGACTTCGACGGTGTTGTTGCCGAGCGCCGCGACGAACAGCCGCTGACCCGCGGCGTCGAATGCCAGATGATCGATTCGGCCGTCCACGCGGGGAAGCTCGATGGCGGTCGCCAGCACGAGCGGCTCCTGTTCGCGTGAGGGCTGCACCGCGAGAATCGCACCGGCACTGCCGACGAGGGTCAGGATCGCGATCTCTACGACGAAAGAGCGCACATTGCGACCGCGCATACAGGCCTCATTAACTCGTCTTCGGCGGCTGGACGTTGACCTTCGTTCCTTCTCGAATCTCGTCGGTGCCCCGTCGAACGATGGTGTCGCCTTCCTTCAGCGGACCGAACACTTCGACGAGATCGCCGACGCGCGCGCCGCGACCGACGTTCACCCACTGCGCCACGCCGTTGTTGACGCGAACGACGAACGTCCGTTCGGTCGTCGTCACGATGCTGGTCGGCGGCACCAGCAGGGACGGCTGCGGCCGTTTCACGGGCCACTGCACTTCCGGATACATCCCGGCTCCCAGACGCAGATCCGGATTCTTCACGTCGAGCTCGACCGCCATCGTTCGAGTCTTCGGATCCAGGTCGTGCGCGAGCAGGTTCACGGTTCCGTAGAACGTCTCGCCCGGATACGCCGGCACCGTGAAGGGCACGCGCGCGCCCTTGACGATTGCGCCGACGAGCGCTTCGGGCACCGCGACAACGAGCCGCAGGCGCGAGACCTGATGGAGGCGGAGCAGCGGGGCCGATGCGGCGCCAGGACCGACGAGCGCCCCGGGATGGACGTTCCGCTCCGTGATGATCCCGTCGAAGGGCGCCTTGATCGTCAGATACTGCTGGAGATCCTGGACGGACTGGGCCTGTGCCTGTGCCGCTTTGATCGAGTTGTCGTATGAACGGACCAGCGCCTGCGCGGCTTCCATCGTTTTCTGTGCGATGACCACATCGTTTTCGGCGACGACCCCCGGCGTGGCGGACGCCGCCTTCAGCCGATCGTACGTGCTCTGCGCGGTCGCGAGCTTCGCTTCGGCCTCGGCGCGCTGGAGCTCCAGTGCCTGAGCCTTCGACCGCGCTTCGGCGACCTGGGCGATCATCTCGGGCGCTTCGAGCGTCGCGAGCACCTGGCCCTGCCTGACGGCGCTGCCCCGGTCGACGTTGACCGCCTTCACGAAACCGTTCACCTTCGCGAAGATCGGGACGGCCAGGTAGGGCTGGAACTCGCCTGGCAGCTTGGTCTGTCGCTCAACGGGTTTGGCGACGACCTTCACGACTTCGACAGGCGCCTGCGCGAGCACGGCGGCGGCGCCGACAATCAGCACCAGGCCGGTGAACGGCAAGGACGGGCTACTTGATCGGGTCATAGTATTTGCTCGCAGGATCATCGGGATCGAGCGTTGGAGACGCTGAGCGGACTCGCGCCTGCACCAGGGCGTAGACGGAGGGCAGCACCATCAGCGTCGCGAGCGTCGCCATGAACAGGCCGCCGATGACTGCGCGGCCGAGCGCCGCCGTCTGGGCGCGCTCGCCGGTGCCGACGGCGATTGGGATCATCCCGGCGATCATCGCAGTCGCCGTCATGAGAATCGCGCGCAGGCGGCTGCGGCTGCCTTCGACGGCCGCGGCATGCACGCTCGCGCCGTCGCGACGCGCGTCCTCGGCGAAGGTGACCAGCAGAATCGCGTTCGCGACCGAAATGCCGATGGCCATGATTGCGCCCATGAACGACTGCACGTTGAGCGTCGTGCCGGTGACGAGCAGCATGAGCAGCACGCCGACGATCACGGCCGGCACGCCGGAGACGACGGCAAACGCGAGCCGAAATGACTGGAAGTTTGCCGCCAGCAACAGGAAGATCACGAGAATGGCGAGCAGCAGCCCGGTCCTGAGACCGGCGAGCGTCTCCTCGAAGGCCGGCACCTGCCCCCGGTTGTACACGGTGACGCCGCGCGGCGGCGCGCCCGCCCGTGCAATCGCCTGCCGGATGTCGGCGACGATTTGGCCGAGCGGCTTGCCGTGGATGTTTGCCGTGAAGCTGACGACCCGCTGCATGTTGTAGCGATCGACCTCACCGGGAACCGTGCCGTAATCCACGCTGGCGACATCCGCCAGGAGCGGCCGGCCGGTTTCACCATCGCCGGTGCGCGGCGTCACCGGCAGATCGGCGACGTCTTCCAGCGACGCCATCTTGGCTTGAGGTATCTCGACCTGAATCTGGAAGCCGTTGCCGCTGCCTGGATCGCGCCAGAAGTTCAGATCCGTATAACGACTCGAGGAGGTCGCTGCGACCAGCGACCGCGCCACGTCAGCCGCGGACACGCCGAACTGCCCCGCGCGATCGCGGTTGATCTGAATCTGCAGCGACGGGTAATCGAGCGGCTGCGCGTACTGGAGATCGCGAAGCGAGTCGATCTTCACCAGCTCCGCGCGCACCTTCTCGGCGAAGGCTCGACTCGCGGCGAGCTGCGGGCCCTGAACTGCGACTTCGATCGGCGTCGGCGAGCCGAAGCTCATGACCTGACTGATGATGTCCGCGGCCTCGAACGAGACCGACACGTCCGGCAGCGCTTTCTTCAACTCGTGGCGCACCTGTTCTTTCAACGCGTCGGAGACGGGCGGCGCATCCGGCTTCAGCGACACGCCGACCACGGCTTCGTGCTGGCCGCTGGCGAACGAATAGATCGTGTTGATCGGATAGTTCGGGGTCTGCACGCCGATGAACCCGGTCGTGATCTCGACGTTGCCGGGTCCGACGAGCCGCTTGATCACGTCCATCGCCTTCAGCTCGATGATCTCCGTCCGTTCGAGACGGGTACCTGTCGGAGCCCGCAGCCGAAGCTGAAGTTGCCGGCTTTCGACCGTTGGGAAGATCTCGGTGCCGAGCCTCGGCAAGAGGAGCGCGATCAACGCGAACGTGACCGCGAGGTAGCCGCCGACGACGAGCCAGCGGACTTTCAGCGCGCGTTCCAGTCGATCGCGGTACCGCGCGCGGAGCCGCTCGAAGAACGCCGGCTCGTGTCCTTCGCCCACCTTCAGCAGCCATGTCGACAGCACGGGCACCAATGTGCTGGAAAGCACGTAGGACGAGATCATCGCGAAGCCGACCGCCAATGCCAGCGGCACGAACAGCTGGCGGCCGACACCCGCCATGAAGAGCGCCGGGATGAACACCGACAGGACGCAGAGCATCGACAGCAGGCGAGGGGTGATGGTCTTCCGGCATGCATCGAGGACCGCGCGCGCCTTCGACATCCCGGACCTGAGATGCGTGTGGATGTTCTCGATCTCCACGGTCGCTTCGTCGACGAGCACGCCGACCGCGAGCGCAAGGCCGCCGAGCGTCATGATGTTGACGGTTTGTCCGGTCAGCCACAGCGCGACGACCGCGGAGAGAATCGAGAACGGAATCGTAATGACGACGATTAGCGAGCTGCGAAAATCGCGCAGGAATACCAGCACCATCAGCCCGGTCAGGAGTGCACCCAGCAGGGCTTCCCCAATCAGTCCCCTCAAGGCGCCGACGACATAGCGCGACTGGTCGAAGACCAGGTCGATCTTCACGTCCTCGGGCGCGGCGTTCCGCATCGCGGGCAGCGCCCGGCGGACATTTCCAATCACGTCCAGCGTCGACGCGTCGGCGCGCTTCGTCACCGGAATGTAGACGGTCCGCTTGTCGTCGACGTGGGCGAAGCCGACCACGATGTCGGCCGTGTCCTGGATCGTCCCGACATCCCGGAGGTACACGGTCGGGCCGGCGCCGAGACGGAGCGGCGCATCGAGCAGCTCCTGGATGTTGCCGCCGAGCGTCGCGTTGGTCGACGCGATGCGAATCAGATCGCCGGTGCGTACATTGCCGGAGGGCAGGACGGTGGTCGCGCGGTTCACGGCATAGACGACTTCGTCGGGCGACAGGCGGTACTGCCTGAGCTTCTCGGGATCGACCCGGACGACGATGGTTCGCTGGCTGCCGCCGAAAGGCGGCGGCGCCGAGACGCCGGGCAGCGTAGCGAAGATCGGGCGTACGCGATTCAGGGCGACGTCCTGCATTTCGGGCACGCTGCGCGTCGAACTGGAGAACACGAGCTGCGCGACCGGCACGCTCCCGGCGTCGAAGCGCATGATGAAGGGCGGAACGGCGCCGGGCGGCATGAAGGCGCGCGCGCGATTCACGTAGCCGACGACCTCGCCCATCGCCTGGCTCATGTCGGTGTCAGGGTGGAACACCAGCTTCATGAGCGCGATGCCCTGGATGTTCTTCGATTCGACGTGCTCGATCCCCGTGATGTAGAGGAAGTGATACTCGTAGTAGTAGGTCAGGTACCCTTCCATCTGCGAGGGATCCATCCCGCCGTACGGCTGCGCCACGTAAATGGCCGGCGCGCCCAGCTGCGGGAAGATGTCGACCTTCATCTGCCGGATCGCCATCACGGACGCGAGCGCGACGGAGAGCACTGCGACAACGATCGTGATCGGCCGTCGCATGGCCGTGAACACTAACCACATGGTCCTTCTCCCGTGAGCGTTCTGCTGCGCCGCCAGGACGGGCGCTCCGCGTCGCGCGTCATCGCCCGGCCCGCTCGATGAATGGGGCGAGATCGCCCCGCGCCTGCGCCGCCGCGAGCAGCGCGCGCCACACGCCCAATCGCGCGATCGCATCGTCGGCCTCGGCCTGGGCGAGGAGCCGCTGCGCCTCGGCGACCTCCGTCACGGTGGCGAGACCGCTCTGGTAGCGCGCGCGCGCCTGACTCTCGCCCGCGGTCGCGGCCTCCCGCTCGACCGGCGTGTTCCTCGCGATATCCGTCGCCGCCTTGATGAGCGCGCGGGCCTTCATGTCCTGCGTTGTCAGCGTCTGGATCGTCCGATCGTAGCGTGCGCGCTCGGCCAGCTCGTTCTGTTGTTCGACGCGCTTGCGCGCGTTCAGCGAAAGGAAATCCAGGGCCGGAAATGTGACCGTCGCGCCGACCGCCCAGTTCGAGACCTCGGGCCACAGGCCGTTGCCAAACGATGGCAGGCCGGCTATCTCCGCGCCGGTTCCCCGCGCCGCGACGGTGGACTGCAGCGTGATGCGCGGATAATACGCGCGATCGAGCGCACGCTGGCGTGCCTGCACGACTTCGACGGAAGCCTGTTCTGCCCGCGCGGCAGGATGCGTTTTCACGTCGACCGACCCGACGTCGATCGACGGCACGGTCGCCAGCGCTCCCTGCGACAACTCGAGAGACGTTCCCGCCGAACCGATGGCGTCCGCCAACGCCGCCCTCGCGGTCTCGGCGAGCTGCACGGCCTGACTGAGTTGATTGTTCGCGACCGCCAGTTCGGCCTCGGCGCGGGACCGATCGGCGCCGGGGCGAAGCTGGTTCTGCACCAACGTGCGAACGGCGTTCGCGAAGATCTGCAGCCGATCGACGTTCGCCCGGGCCGCACGAACCGACTCTTCGGCCGCCAGCACCGTGAGGAACGCGTCGGCGGCGGCAGAGGCGACGTCGAGCTCGGTGAGCGCCGTCTGATTCCTGGCGAGCGACGTTTGCGCACGGGCGACGTCGACGGTGGCTCTTCGTTGCCCGAAGTCGACGGCCTCCCACGATAACAACACACCGGCGGCGCTGCCCCAGACGCTGTCGCCGAGGGACCGGGTGCCCTGCACCGGCCCGCTCATCGAAAAAATCGTCGACTGCGGGAAGAGCAACCCGAACACGTTGTTGGTCGTTCCCCGGTTTTCCTGCCAGATCATGTCGAGGCGCGGCAGATAGGCAGTGCGTGCCACGCCGACGCTTTCTTCGGCGGCCTGCGCGCGGGCCCGGCTTTCCTTGATCGAAGGATAGTTCCTGCGCGCGAGGTCGATGGCGTCGTTCAGCGACAGTGGGCCCGAGGGGACTGCCTGGCCCCAGGCGCGCGAAGGATTCAACGCACAGGCCAGAGCCGCCAGCGCGACCGCGCACCACCTCACACGGCGAACGACGAGACGCTCACGCATCGAGCCTCCTCAGAGTTGCCCTCGATTCTGCTTCTTCCGCAACGGGGCGGGTGATGCGGCGATCAGATGCGACTCGCCGACCGTCGAGCGGGTCGGCCGGCGGGCACGCGGCGGGAGCGAAGGCGGCTGTCGCCTGGACGCTTCATCGAGACGTGGCGCCGCCGTGTTTGCCGAGCTCGTTCACCGCCGCCTTGAATCCGGTCGCCAGCTGCTCGGCCGGTCCCGTTCCCCAGTAATGAAGAAAGATGATCATCGGGCGGTCGCTCGTCATGTGGTGGTGGATCGCGACGACGTCCAGCCCGTTCTTTCGAAGCGCCTTGAGGACGGGCGTGACTTCGCTCTCGAGCATCGCGACGTCGCCGGCGATGGCGGCCTTGTCATTCGTGCCGGTGAACGCGGCCCACGTGTTGAGACCCATGCGCGCGTTGATCGGCGCGCCCATCTCGACGACCTTCAGATCGCTGCGACCGAGCGTGAACTTGTAGACGGCGCCGGTTTGCTCGCCCTGAGCGCCGACGATCTCGACGAGCCTGGCGGTGTTCAGCGTGGGCTGCGGCGGGCCCGCCGCGGGCGGCGCCGGCGCCGGGGCCGAACGTCCCTTGCCAATCAGATCGATCGCGGGCTTCAGCCTGCGGGCCAGGTCCGCGGCGGCGCCGTGTCCGTGCACGTGCATGTAGAACATCCGAGGCTCGTCCCAGAAGAAGTGGTTGTGCAGCGCGGTGGCGTCCAGTCCGTTGTCGAGCAGCGCCGACATCACCGGATTCACTTCTTCCTGAAGCAGGACGAGGTCGCCCATCAGCACCTGTTGTCCTCCGTCGCCCTTCGTCATCGCGACCCAGCCGCCGAACCCGAACGGCGTCGGCGTCCCGACACCCGCGACGGTGACCTTCACGTCATTGCGCGGGATGTTCACCTTCAGGACGTTGTCCTTGAAGTCCCCCTGCTTGCCGAGCGTCGTGAGCACCTGCTGATACTCGGCCGGAATGTCCTGCGTATGAACGACGCTCGCGGCCAGAACGACGGCGGCGAGCGTCACGAACAATGATGTGCGCACCATGGCGTTCCTCCCCGATGACGACATCTCTCATTCTCTGTCATGCGTCGGTTGAACCGCGAGCCTGACAAAAAGATCAGGTACTTGTCAGATGCCGCCGAGCTTCGGCCCTCTAGGATTGCGAGCGGACTGGAGGAACACCGATGACTCCTCGCAACTTCTTGATGAATGTCACGATCATCATCAGCGTCATGGCCGCCGCGGCGCTGATCGAAACGGCCGTGCCGATGTTTGCGGCCGCTGCCCTGGGAAAGAAGACGAACGGCCGCCGCCGCGCCAACCTCGGCCTGACGGCGCTCTCGTTCGGGTGGAACTGGGTGCTCGCATCGCTTGCCGCGACCGCCGCGCTGACGCTGCGGCCGGCCGGCCTGCTGGCCGGCGTCGCCTGGCCGCTCTGGATCCAGACCGCCATCGGCATCGTCGTCCTCGATTTCTCGATCGGTTACCTGTCGCATCGCGCCATGCACGCGTGGCCCGTCATGTGGCGGTTCCATGAGATCCACCACAGCGATCCGTTCGTCGACGTCACGACGACGTATCGGACGCATCCGGTAGAGACGGCCTGGCGGTTCCTGTTCGCGATCGTGCCGGTATGGATCCTCGGCATTCCCGCGCAGGCGGTCGTGATTCAGCGGCTGTTGCAGGCGACGAACGGCGTCATCGAGCACGCGAACATCCGGCTGTGGCCGCCGCTCGACCGCGTGCTGTCGATGGTGTGGGTCACGCCGAACGTTCACAAGATTCATCATTCGCGCGACGTGGCCGAGACGAACTCGAACTACGCGAACCTGCTGACGATCTACGACCGGCTGCTCGGCACGTACACCCCGGCGCATCGCGCGGAGCGGGTCGTCTACGGCCTCGATGACGCGGACCCCGCCGCCATCGCGTCGTTCCCGGGGCTGCTGTCGATGCCGTTCCGGCCGGCGGAGCCGCTCGCGGCGCCTGACAGAAAAGTCAGAATCGAGCCGAGCGCGAGCCGGTAACATTCGCGTTGGTGCGCGTTCTCGTGGTCGAAGACGAGCGGAAGCTGGCACAAGTGCTGTCGTCCGCGCTGCAGGCCGAGCACTACGACGTCGTGGTCGCGCCGACCGGCGAGGACGGCTTCTTCCGCGCGAACGCGGAAACGTTCGACCTGGTGCTGCTCGATCTGATGCTGCCGGGGCGCGGCGGCCTGGAAATCCTGCAAACGCTTCGGCAACGGCACATCGAGACGCCCGTGCTGATTCTGACGGCGCGCGACGGCGTCGACGATCGCGTGCTCGGCCTGGACCTCGGGGCCGACGATTACCTGGTCAAGCCGTTTGCGCTGCCGGAGTTGCTCGCGCGGATTCGAGCGCTGCTGCGTCGCGGACGGCCGTCGGACGTGTTTCGTTTGAAGGCGGCGGATCTCGAGGTCGATCTCGTCGCGCGGCGTGTCGTCCGCGGCGATCGATCGGTCGATCTGACGGCGCGCGAGTTCGACCTGCTCGAGTACCTGATGCGCCATCAGGGCCACCTGGTCTCGCGTGAAATGCTCGCGCGGGACGTGTGGAAGGAGCCGCGCCGCGCGACGCCGCTCGACAACGTGATCGACGTGCAGATGACGCGTCTGCGCCGGAAGGTCGACGTCGACGGCGCGCCGCGGCTGATTCACACCGTGCGCGGCGTCGGATTCGTGCTGCGCGAGGGGGAGCCGTAAATGCGACTGCTGGCGGGCTGGTGGTCGCATGCGTCGATTCGCGTTCGGCTGACGGCCTGGTACACGACCGTTCTGTCGCTGATGCTCGTCGTCTACGCGACGGCGACGTACGTGGCGGTGCGCCATGAGTTCCGCGAGCGGCTCGAGGAGCAATTGCATGGCGACGCCGCCGAACACGGACCGGAGCTCGGTCCCGAGGAGCAAATCCAGCAGCAGCTTCGGGAGATTCTGGTCGTTCTCGTACTGGGTCTGCCGGTGATTGTGGTCCTCGCCGGCGTCGGCGGATACGCGCTGGCGCGGCGTGCGCTCGCGCCGATCGACCATCTCGCCGTCGACGCGCGACGCATTACGGCGGAGCGCCTGCACGAGCGGCTCTCGGTGCCGAACCAGAACGACGAAATCGGCCGGCTGGCGGCCGTCATCAACGACACGCTCGCGCGCCTCGAATCGTCGTTCGATCAGCTCAGGCGCTTCACCGCCGACGCGTCGCACGAGCTGCGGACGCCGCTGTCGGTGATTCGAGGCATCGGCGAGATGGAGCTGCGCGAGACGCGGACGCCCGCCGAGTACAAAGATGCGATCGGCGGCATGCTCGAAGAGGTGGATCGGCTGACGCGCCTCGTCGACACGCTGCTGCGGCTGTCGCGTGGAGATGCCGGGACGGTGCCGCTGTCGCGTGAGCCGGTCGATCTCAGCCAGCTCACCCGCGACGTCGTGTCGTCCCTGGGCGTTCTCGCCGAGGAGCGGCAGCAGCGAATCAACGTGGACGCCGCCGAGCGTGTCCGCGTCTCTGCGGATCGGCTCGTTCTGAGGGACGCCATCACGAACGTGATCGACAACGCGATCAAGTACGGGCCGGCCGGGTCCGCCATCGACGTTCGCGTTCGGACTGACGGACATGATGCGACGGTGTCCGTGGCGGATCGCGGTCCGGGGATCCCGGCGGAGCACCGCGGCCGGATCTTCGATCGCTTCTATCGGGTCGACGAGGGTCGATCCCGGCAAATGGGCGGCACCGGACTCGGGCTGGCTATCGCGCGGTGGGCGGTCGAAGTGAACGGAGGTTCCATCTCGGTCGAGAGCGCCGGGCCCGGATCGATCTTCCGGATCGTGCTGCCGCTCGCGGGAACATCATGAATCCGCTCGCGACCCTTCGCGTCGCCATCAAGGCGCTCCGCCAGAACGCGCTTCGTACCGCGCTCACGATGCTCGGCATCGTCATCGGCGTCGGCGCCGTGATCTGCGTCGTCGCGATCGGCGAGGGCGCGTCCGCCACCGTCGAGCGCGCGATCACGAACATCGGCGCGAACATGATCTGGGTCGAGGCCGGCGGCGTGAACCGCGGCGGCGTCCGGACGGGCGCCTTCGGAACGAAGACGCTGACGCTCGGCGATTACGACGCCATCAAGGAGCACATTTCCGTCGTCACCAATGTGACGCCGCAGGTCGACACACGCGTGCAGGTCATCTACGGCAATCAGAACTGGGGCACGACCGTCCGCGGCGTCGGCCCGGAGTATCTGGCGCTGAAGGGCTGGCGGCTCACGAAAGGCGGCATGTACACCGATGCCGACGTCGAACGCGCGGGCAACGTCTGCGTGCTCGGTCAGACCATCGTCGATCAGCTGTTCGGCTCGCAGGATCCGATCGGCGAAACGATCCGTGTGAAGGATCAACCGTGCACCGTCGTCGGAGTGCTCGAGGTCAAGGGGCAGTCGGCGACCGGGTTCGATCAGGACGACACGTTCCTGATGCCGTACACGACGGTCATGAAGAAGCTCAAAGGCCAGACGTGGCTCGACGACATCCTCATGTCGGGCACGTCGGCGACGGTCGTCGATCAGGCCGAGCGCGACATCATGGACCTGCTGCGCGAGCGGCATCACATCCGGGCCGGCGCGAACGACGACTTCAACCTGCGTCACCCGACGGAGATTGCGGAAGCGGTCAAGGCCTCGACGCAGACGATGGAGATGCTGCTGGCGGCCATCGCGTCGGTGTCGCTCCTCGTCGGCGGCATCGGCATCATGAACATCATGCTGGTGTCGGTCACCGAGCGCACGCGCGAGATCGGCCTGCGGCAGGCGGTCGGCGCGCGCGGCCGCGACGTCCTGCGACAGTTCCTCGTGGAGGCGGTGATCCTGAGCCTGATCGGCGGCGGCATCGGCATCGGCCTCGGGATGATCGGCGCGCAGACGATCGCCGAGTCGTTCCAGTGGCCGACGCGCGTGTCGACGAACGCCATCATGCTCGCGTTCGGATGCTCGGCGGCGATCGGCGTGTTCTTCGGCTATTACCCGGCGCGCCATGCCGCGCGCCTCGATCCGATCGAGGCGCTGCGATTCGAGTGAGGAATCCATGCAGACGCCATTGCTGATGCTCGTCGTGATGTTCCTCCTTCAACCGTCATCGCGCGACCAGACGGTCGTGTTCGTGTGCGAGCACGGCGCCGCGAAGAGCGTC
>Ga0114129_10002205_pt1 | contig 26844 bp, 16 predicted proteins | sample RhiMetdeltSRZDD1_FD_80071 | JGI IMG/M metagenome (GOLD analysis project Ga0114129, IMG submission 80071) | Populus rhizosphere microbial communities from Tennessee, USA - Rhizosphere MetaG P. deltoides SRZDD1 (version 2) (version 2) | ecosystem: Host-associated > Plants > Roots > Rhizosphere >...
GCAGGATGACGTGCTTCGCGCGGGGCGTGAAATGCGGGGCTTTGCTCACAGCGGCGAACGCATCGCCCGCCAGCAGGTCGGCGAGGCCGACCATGCCGAAGCCGCCGCACATGCATTTCAGCGCTTCTCGGCGCGTCACCATCATGGCCAGAAGATCATCTCATTCGTGGACAAGAGCGCCTGCGCGTATCGCGCGACGCCGTCGACGTTGTCGACATTGTTCCGGGGCGTCGACCGCAGATACGTTTCGCCGAGCGCCATCTCGTCGCGGCTGGGATCGCGGGCGAACAGCCGGCGGTAGAGCGCGGTGACTTTGTCCTGCGGCGCATGCTTCGCCGCGACCCCTTTCGCCAGCTCGGATGCGAGCGCCTCGACGAAGCCGCTGTTCATCACGAACAGCGCCTGCTGCGGGTTGATCGTCTGATACCGCATCGGACTGTGCTGCATCGGCGCCGGCGCGTCGTACAGCTTCATCACGTCCGCGCTGCTGCGGCCGCGGCTCAGCGTCGCATACACCGTCCGCCGCGTTCCCGTGTCGATGTCCTCCGACGGACCGTACATCGTCAGATCGAGCTTCCCCGCCACCTGCAGGAGCGTGTCGCGGTACGCCTCGATGTCCATGCGGCGCGGGTTCATGCGCCACAGCCACTGGTTCGTCGGATCCGCCTCCACCGCGTCGGCGCGCGGATGGCTCGACTGCCGATAGGTGGCCGACAGCATGATCTCGCGGTGCAGCCATTTCAACGACCAGCCGTTCGCGATGAACCGCGCCGAGAGATCCTCGAGCAGCTCGGGATGCGTCGGCTGCAGGCCCTGCACGCCGAAATCGCTCGGCGTCCCGACGAGATGCCTGTCGAAGTGCCAGCCCCACACGCGATTGACGATGACGCGCGCGCTCAGCGGCGCGGCGTCCGTGAAGATCTTCTCGCCGAGCTCGAGACGTCCCGAGCCGTTGTGGAAGTCGCCGGCATCCTTCGCGAGCACGATCGGGAACCCGCGCGGCGCGGGATCTCCGGGCGTGCTCAGGTTGCCGCCCTTGTAGAGCGGCAGATCGCGCGGAACGCCGGGCGTCGCGTCGAAGAACGTCAGGTCCGGCTCGCGATCGTTGAACCACAGGCCCGCGTCGTACACGGAATTCAGGAACGGCGCTTTCGGATCGATCTTCTTCCGCGGGCCATCGTCGCTCGCGCGGTTGCGAACGCGGTCGGCGTTCGCGACAAGATCCGGCGGCAGCGCCTTCTTCTCGGGCGTGGCACCTTCTTTCCCTACCTGCCCTACCTGCCCTACCCGCCCTACCTGCCCTACCTGCCTTTCCCGCCCTGCCTGCGCCACCTGCCCTGCCTCGGGCTTCGGCGGCTTTTCTCCAGGGTACGGAACCGTCTTGATGTAGGCCGCAATCGCCGGGTACTGCTTCGACATCGCGTCGACTTCGGCCTGCAGCGCGGTGAGCTCTTCGCGGAACTTCTTCACCTGGCGCGCGGCCTGCTCCGGCTTCGATCCCGGGTCGCTCTCGAGCAGGTTCGCGGTGTAATGCAGATCGAACATCCGCTGGTAGATCCACATGAACCGCGTTTCGGTCCGCGGATCGATCTCGAAGAACGGCCGGAGCGCGCGCTGCGTCGACGCGAATACGCTCAGCAGCCGGTAGTAGTCCTTCTGCTGAATCGGATCGAACTTGTGATCGTGGCAGCGGGCGCACGCGACCGAGAGCCCGAGCAGCCCGCGGCTCACGGCGTCGAGCCGCTCGTCCCAGTCGTTCAGCTGAATCGTGCCGACGACGTCGACCGAGAGCCGGACGTCCTTGTGATCCTGCGGGCCGAGCGCGATGATGCCGAGCGCCCGCATGTCGGAGCGCGGCGTGCCCGGCATGAGATCGGCCGCGAGTTGGAGCTTGACGAAGCGATCGTACGGAACGTCCGTGTTGAGACTCTCGATCACCCAGTCGCGATACCGCCACGCGTGCGGATACGGCGGGTTCGTGATGTTGCCCTGGTTGTCCTCGGCGTAGCGGACGACGTCGAGCCAGTAGCGCGCCCAGCGCTCGCCGTACTGCGGCGACGCGAGCAAGCGATCGATGAGCGTTTCGTACTTGTTCGGCGACTTGTCGGCCGCAAACGCTTCGACTTCTTCGTACGTCGGCCGCAATCCGATCAGATCGACGTAGGCGCGTCGAATCAACGTCCGCGGATCCGCGTCGGGCGACGGCGTCAGCCCTTTCTCGGCAAGCTTCGCGCGGACGAACCGGTCGATCTTCGTACGCACCGGTGCATCGTGCGAGGCGACTGGCTCGATGGCGGTGAGCTCGCGCACCGGCTGGAACGCCCACCACGTGCGCCCCTTGGCCAGTTCCGCTTCGCCGACGACGCGCTTTCCCGGTCCCGCGCTCGCGACGGTCGCTTCGACACGGGGATCTGGAGCGCCGGCCGCGATCCATCGCTCGAAGTCCGCGACGATCGGATCCGCGAGCTTCCCGCTCGGCGGCATCTGGAGATGCGCGTTCGTGTAGCTGATCGCTTCGAGCAGCCTGCTCTCGCCTGGCTTGCCGGGCACCACTGCCGGGCCAAGCTTGCCGCCCTTGAGCATCCCGGCTTTCGTGTCCAGGACGAGCTCGCCTTTCGGCGCCGCGAGTCGCGACGAGTGACACGCATAACAGCGGCTGGAAAGAATCGGACGGATGTTCGATTCGAAGAACTCGGGACCGATCGCGGGCTGTGCGTGGACCTGACTCGAGACCAGGGCGGCGAACGACGCGGCGACGACAGCGGCGCGCAGGCTCATGAAATCTCGAGTCCCTCGCAGTGGCGACAAATTATAGCTGCGTGCCGTTCGTCGCCGACAGTGTCGCGCGGCGCCGTTTGTGCCGCTTTCGACGATCACTGGCGCCACACCGGATTGTTGAACGCACCGTTGCCGGCGACGTCCCACACGGCGACGCGCGCCCATTTCCAGCCGGGCGCCTTCGCCTTCCACGAAAAGGTCGCGCTCCCGTGCTCGCGCGTGTCGGGCAGCGGGATCGCCTCGTGATGAGTGGCTTGACCGTCGCCCCAGACGATCTCCGCGAACCGCAGCGGGAACGTCCACTGCGCGCGAACGCTCGCGACGATTTCGCCGGCGGACGACGACGCGAGGTTCACGTCGGGCAGCAGGACTTCGCCCGTCGTGGTGAAGTACTCACCTCTCGCGAGCGGCGCGAGAGCATCACCCCACCGGTCGAACGCCGGGAGGCGATCGAGCCTGATGTAATTGATGTTCATGTGCGCGTAGAGCTCGTGCGTGTGGTCGACCTGAAACACGTCGACCTCGCCCAGCACGCGTTTGCGCAGGCCCTGGTTGTTCAGCTCGTCGATCAAATCGAAGGCGCGATCGCCGAGCCGCGGCGACGAGAGATCCGACGGCAGCGCCTTCCAGCCGGCGCCGAGGTAGCTCGCGTCGCGGAAGTACTCGGTGTTTAGAATCTTGTCCGGGTAGCCGGTCGAGCCTTTCGTGCGCGGATGCGTCTGATACATGTAGCCGCCTTCGCGCCGCACGAGATCGAGCATCTCCTTCGCGTCGCCGACGCTGTACACCGTGCCGTACTTCGAATGCTTCGACGCGAACGGCGCGTCCTTCGCGCGGCTCATGAACCAGTACACCGGTTTCGGAAAGACGAGCGCCCAGTGCCCGCCGAGATGGACGTTCGCTTCCTCGCTCGGGATCAACAGGAACTCCGGATCCGACTGCGCGCGCAGCGCGGTGAAGTACGCGTGCAGCTCCTGGAGGCGCAGATCGGTCACGTCGTTCGGATGACCGTCGCCGTGGAAGTCCATGATCATCGCCGCGTCGACGCCCATCGCCTTCAACACCGGCTTGAACGGCGGCGTCCAGCCCGGCCCGTTCGCCATCGCCTGCACCGTGTCCGCCAGGTGCCAGTGCGTCGTCAGCGTCTTGAAGCCGTCGAGCGCGCGGAAGCGATCGCCGTTCGTGTAGCGCAGGACGTCGGCCACGGCGGTCTGGGGCGGCGCCGCCGCCAGAAGGAAGAAGACGCTCATCCGCTGCGGCCGCCCCGGCGGCGCGTTCATCCACGGGTAGTACTGCCAGTTCTCGTCGCGAAGCTGGCGGATGCCGAGCGCCACGCGGCCGCGCCACGATCGATACCAGACGTAGCCGAGATTCGACGTGAAGTCGCGCGGGAAGAAGTACTGATGCGGCGCGGGAAAGACGGCGACGCTGCCGCGCTCCGTCTTCAGCGCGAGCGTGCGATACCGCGCCTGAACCGGGATGCGTTCGGCCTGGAGGCCGTCCGTCGTGCGGTGCTGCAGCACGCCCTCGGTGTCGTAGAAGACCACCTCGCTGCGCATGTTGTTGCCCGGCGTTCGATCGGACGGCGCGCCGAACTCGAGGCCGGCGTCGTAGTAATAGGCGACGTCGGGATCGTTCGTCGTCAGCACCGCTTCCTGATGGACCAGACGGCTGCCCGGATAGAACGTGTAGGCGAGGCCGCCGTCGAAGCTGCCCATGCGCAGGCCGTCGAACGCGATCTCGACGCGCTCGCCGATGCTGCGCGCGGTCGCGCTGCGGAGCTGAAAGACGCTCTGCGCGTGCCGCGTACCATCGGGATGCGTCGTCGGATCGTCGAAGAACGCGTACCAGCCGCCGCGGCGTTTGCCGAGCTCGCCCTGATAGAACGGGCGCGCGGCGCGAACGAGCGTCTCCGACCCGCTGCCGATCGACGTGATGAGCGGCTGCGCCGGGTCGAGCGAGAAGGTCGCGCGCCAGACGCGCGACGCGTCGTCGGGCCACGAAATCGTCACGGAATCTTCGGCGCGGACGACGGAGATCGGTCCAGGCCGCACCGCCTGCAAATCGAGCGGCACCGACGCCGCCGCGGCGGGCAACGGTGTCGCCAGCAGCACGGCGAGCGCACACGAGAAACGGAACTCGCGCGTCATAGCGGACCGGATTATAGTCGTCGCCGTGCACGATTCGCCGCTCGCCGCCTGGGAGAGCTTCTACGTCATCGTCGGCTCCTCCGCCGCCGCGCTGACCGGGCTGCAGTTCGTCGTGATCGCGCTGCTCTCGGACACGCACCGGCGGCCCAGCGTGAGCGAAGGAATCGACGCCTTCTCGACACCTACGGTCGTCCACTTCTCGGCCATCCTGTTCGTCGCATGCATTCTGAGCGCGCCGTGGCCAGGCCTTGCCGCGATGAGCCTCGCGCTGGGCGCGACCGGCGCGGCCGGCTTCATCTATGGCGTGATCGTCATCAAGCGGACCCGCGGGCAGACGGTTTACAAACCCGTCTTTGAAGACTGGCTCTTCCATTCCGTGCTGCCGAATGTCACGTATGCCACGCTCGTCATCGCGGCCCTGACGATGCTGCGACATACGTCCGGATCGTTGTTCGTCGTCGCGGCGGCGGAGCTGCTGCTGATGTTCGTGGCGATTCACAACGCATGGGACACCGCGACGTACGTGACGATCGACATGAACAGGCACGGCAACCCTGGTGAAGAACGCGCGGTCCCTCCACGCAGCGAGGGTTGACGCGCCGAACGCCGCGCGCGCCCACGTACGAAACCACAGAGGCACTGAGGCACTGAGCGCCTCGCGTCGATGGGCGGCGCGAAGCGCCGCGGCGGACGGAGAGGATCCGGAGAAAACGAATCGCGGGATCACGTGCGACTCGTTTTCACCGGATCCTCTCCGCCCGCACGTTGGCCGGCTCCGCCGGCCAACCCATCGACGCGATCGGCGCTCACTGGCGCGCTTCGCGCGCCTCTGAGCGCGGCGTTGATCTCGGTGACATCGTGGCTCTGTGGTTGATCGAAATCTCTGTGCGTACCTCTGCGGCTCCGTGACTCGGTGGCGGCCGCTCGTCAACCGGCCAACGGCGTCTACGATATTTTCGGAGATGAGAACCGCACCGGCGCGCCTGTTCGTGCCGATTCGTAGCACGCGAGCGCAATCGCGAGCGTCGTTCGCGCGTCCTGGATCGTCGCGACCGGCTGACGCTGATGCTCGAGGCACTCGATGAGGTGATCGAGCGGCGAGGGTGATGCGGCGGACAGCGGCTCCTCGGACTGCCGCTCGTAGATCCAGTCGGCGGCGCCGGCGGCGAGCACCGCGCGTCCGGGCACGCGGAACCACTGCTCGACAAGCTCGCCGCGGCTGCCGACGACTTCGAGCCGGACGACGCTGTTCTGCTTCGGCGACGGACCGGTCTTCCGAGGCGCGTTGATCGTCCACGACGCTTCGAGCGTGGCGATGATGCCGTTCGCCGCGGCGAACGTCGCCATCCCCCAGTCTTCGACGGCGATGTCCTTGTGCACGAGATTGGCGATCTTCGCCTCGACCTGGACGATCTCGCTCTCCGCCAGCCAGCGAAACGCATCCATCCAGTAGATCCCTTCGTCGATGAGCGCGCCGCCAGGCACGTGCCGCGGATCCGCGAACCATCCCGGCCGTCCGGAGCGGAACCAGTCCTCGGCAATCGACCACCGACAGGTTTGATGCAGGAGGAGCACGTCGCCGATCTCGCCGCGATCGAGTCGCTGCTTCAGCCAGGCGAGCCGGAGGCGATTCATTCCCTGAAAGGCGAAACAGGCGACGCCGGCCTCCTCCACCGCCGCAACCATCCGATCGGCCTCGTCGAGCGTCATCGCCATCGGCTTCCCGAGGACGATGTGCTTGCCGGCGCGTGCCGACTGGATCGTGAGATCGGGGATCTGCGAAACGGGCGACGCGATGTGGACGATGTCGACGCACTCGCGCGCGAGCAGCTCCTCGGAGCGGCCGTAGCCCGCGACGCCGAACGTCCGCGCGAACTCCTCGCGGTGCGGCGCATCCTCCGAGGCAACCGCCACGAGCTCCGCCTTCGGATACTCGCGAAGCGCCCGCGCGAGGTTGTACGCCGAGTACCAGTGACCCAGGCCGAGGATCGCGACGCGCCATTTTCGATTCACGACGACGCCTCGCTCGGCCGGCCCGGCGTCGCGCGGCCGGCGTACGGCCATTGACCCGCGCGCGCGGACCACACGAGAAATGCGATCACGCCGAGCGCCAGCACGCCGAGACCGAACGCCACGACGCGCGCGCCCGTCGTGGCGAAGATGAACAGCCAGCCGGCGAGCGCGACCGCGACCGGCACCGGATAGAGCCAGATGCGGAACGGGCGCGGCATGTCCGGCGCGCGCCGCCGCAGCAGCACGACGCCTCCAATCTGGCCGATGAACTGCACGACGATCCGCGTCGCGATCAGCGCGTCGATGACGACGTCGAGCGGAAAGAGGCTGCTCACGATGGAAATCACTCCGAGCACGACGACCGCGACGTGCGGGAAACCCTGCGTCGGATGCAGCCGAGCGAACGGGCTGAAGAAGTAGCCTTCACGCGCGGCGGCGTACGGCACGCGCGAGTAGCCGAGGAGCAGCGCGAACACGGAGCCGAACGCGGTCCACAGGATCATCACGGTGAACAGCCGCGCGATCGACGGACCGTAGATCCGCTCCATGAATGCCGAGACCACGAAGCCGGCGTTCGGCTTCGTATCGGCCGGCACGAAATCGCGCCACGGCACCACGCCGATGATGGAGAGGTTCAGTGCGAGATAGATGATGGCGACGGCAATCGTGCTGATGAGAATCGATCGCGGGATGACGCGCGCGGGATTTCTGACCTCGTCGCCGATGTAGCAGACGTCGTAGTACCCGAGGTAATCGTAGACGCCGACACGCGTGGCGGCGCCGAGGCCGAACAGGAAGCCGATCGAGAAGCTGAACGCGTCAGGCGGAAAATCGAACGCGACGCGCCGGTCGAAATGCACCGCGCCCGACGCAATCACCACGACGGTCGCCAGAATCGTTCCAATCCACAGCGCAACGGTAATGGTCGCGATCGATTCGATGCGGCGATACAGAACGATGATGTTCACCGCGCCGACGACCGCCGCGATCGCGACGACGCCGCGCGTCGTCAACCCGCTCCAGATGTAGCCGACGTATTTCGCGAAGCCGATGTAGCCCGAGGCGATCTCGAGCGGTCCGCTGAGAATGAACTGCCAGACGAAGAGGAACGCCATCAGCCGGCCGTAGGTCGTGCGACCGTACGCCTCGCGCAGATACAGGAGGCTGCCCCCCGAGCCCGGCATCGCCGCGCCCAGCTCGCTCCAGACCATCCCGTCGCAGACGACGATGATCAGCGCGACGAGCCAGCCGAGCATCGCCTGCGGCCCGCCGAGCGCGCTCATCAACAGCGGGATCGTGATGAACGGACCGATCCCGATCATGTTGATCATGTTCAGCGCGGTGGCCGTCACCACGCCGAAACGAGGCGTCAGGGAACGTTCAACTTTCAAGTTGAGAGTTGAAAGCTGAAAGTTGCATCAGTAGCCGATGGCGATCCCGTCCTTGCGGAAGTCCGACGCGCCCGAGAGCATGCCGGTCGCGGGATCGATCATGATGGCCTGGGCGCCGCCCATGAGCGCGCGGTGCGTCATCCCGGCCTGCGGCAGCACGCGCTCGTGGCCGCGCGCGACGAGCGCGTCGATCACCGGCGCGGTGAGGGCGTCGTCGATCATCACGCCGCGGCCGCTGATGTAGCGCACGCGCGGCGCGTCGATCGCCTGCTGCAGGTTGAGCCCGCGATCGATCAGGTTCACGAGCACCTGCACGTGCCCCTGCGGCTGGACGTCGCCGCCCATGACGCCGAACGACATCAGGAGCCTGCCGTTCCTGAAGACCATCGCCGGAATGAGCGTGTGGAACGGACGCTTGCCCGGTTCGATCCGGTTCGGGTGACTAGGATCGAGCGAGAATCCGGCGCCCCGGTTCTGCAGCATGATGCCGGTCTCGCCGGCGACGATTCCGGATCCAAACGCCGCGAAGATGCTGTTGATGAACGAGACGGCGTTGCGATCCTTGTCGACCACGGTGAAGTACGTGGTGTCGCTGCCGAGCCGGATGTCGCCGTACGGCGGCGGGTCGATGGCGCGGTCCGGATTGATCAGCGCGCGCCGCGTGGCGGCGTACTCCTTCGAGAGCAGCTCGTGCAGCGGCGCCTTCGCGAACGCGGGATCGGCGATGAACCGGTTCCGATCTGCGAATGCGATCTTCGTGGCCTCGATGAGCGTGTGGTAATAGAGGTCCGGCCGGTTGCGCATCGCCTGCAGGTCCACGCCTTCGAGGATGTTCAGCAGGAGCAGCGCCGTCAGCCCCTGGCCGTTCGGCGGCAGCTCGTACACCGTGTAGCCGCGATACGTCGTCGAGATCGGCTGGACCCACTCGGACTTCTGCGCCTCGAAGTCCTGCATCGACAGGAAGCCGCCGTTCTTCGCACAGTAGTCGACGATTGCTTTGCCGATCTCGCCGCGGTAGAACGCGTCGCGGCCGCCGCGGGCGAGCGTCCGGAACGTGCGGGCGAGGTTGCGCTGCACGAACAGGTCGCCGGCGCGCGGCGCGCGGCCTTCGACGAGATAGGTCGCGGCCGCCGCCGCGGTCCGCTGCAGCTTGGGGACTTCCGGCTCCCAGTCGGCCGCGGTCTTCTCCATGACCGGAAAGCCGTGCTCGGCGTAGTCGATCGCCGGCGCCAGCAGATCGCCGAGCTTCATCGTGCCGTAGCGGTCGAGCAGCGCGACCCAGCCGTCGAACGCGCCGGGCACGGTGATCGCCTCCATGCCGTTCATCGGCATCTCGCTGATGCGGCGCGTGCGGAAGTAGTCGACGGTGAGCGCGCGCGGCGCACGTCCGCTCGCGTTGAGTCCCTCGAGCTTCTGCGTCTTCGCCGAATAGACCATGGCGAAGACGTCGCCGCCGAGGCCGGTCATGTGCGGCTCGGTGACGGTGAGGACGGCCGCCATCGCGACGGCGGCATCGGCCGCGTTGCCGCCGCGTCTCAGGACGTCGACGCCGGTCTGCGACGCCAGCGGCTGGCTCGTGGCCACCATCGCGCGCCCGGCGCGTACGATCGACCGGCCGACGGGAACATCCGTAAACCATCGGTCCGGCGTGGCTTGGTGTGGGGTCTGACCCCCAATCGGGTCTGGACGATCAGTGTCCGGGGTCAGATCCGTTACAAATGGAACGCCGGCGGCGGCGAGAAACCTACGCCGGCTCAGGTCTGAGTTGGACATGGTCGATCGTCGCCTGCATGTATTCAGCGGCGAGCTTCGCGTTGCGCTCCGCGAAGTCGAGGCCGACGGTCCGGCCATTCTCCTTCGGCAGCGGATGGCACAGCTCGTACCCGATGTAGCCGTCGTAGCCTGAGTCGATCGACGCGCGCACGAAGTCGCCGTAGAAATCTTCCGGTTCCAGCCCGCCGTCGGGCCGGCGCACGTAGCTGACCACGCGACCGTCGGCGCCGCGCTCGTACTCGCCGCCGAAATGCGTGAGCACCTGGAGCGATCCGACCTCGTCGATCGCCTGCCGCATGCTCGCGACGCCTTGTTTTCTCGCGAGCGGCGCGTCGAAGCACGCCTTCAGCGCCGGCGATCCGACCTCGCGGATCATGCGCAGCATGTCTTCACCGTTGTTGATGACCGGCGGATGGTTCTGCAGCGCCAGCGTCACGCCGCGATCGTCGGCCCACGCCGCGCACTCGATCAATCCTTCGCGGCAGCGATCCCACGTCTGCTCGGCGGCGTCCTCTTCGTGCGCGTTCGCCCAGATCCGCCGGGCGATATCGTAGCGGCCGCCGTTCGACGACAGCGTCACGCCGGGCCACGCGGCGAACATCCGCAGGGTCGGCGCGCCGAGATCGGCCGTCATGCGAATCAGCTCCCGCACGTACGCGAGCTGGCTCTCGCGCTGCTCCGGAATCGGACTGCTGAAATCGTTGTTGGCGGCGACGGCGTAGATCGGCGTGCCACCATCGTCGGCCCGCTGCTGGAGCTCGAGGCAGCGCCGCCGCGGGAGATCGAGCGGATTCCCGTGCGGGCGCTTGCCGTCAACCTCGACGCCCGCGTAACCGTACTCGCGGGCGCGATCGATGATCTGCTCGAGCGTCAGCGCCTCACCTCGATACCAGACGCCGAGAAACGTGATGCTGTAAAGGCCCACTTTCATTGTTGTCATCGCGGCTTCGGAAAGAGGCTCTTCAACTCCTCGACCGTCGCCTGCCGGCCGTACTGCGAGAGCTGAAACGCCTCCGCATACTTCACCTTCTGCGCGAACTCCTTGCCGTACAAGGTCGCGAGACGCTCGCGATATTTCTCGGCGACCGTCTCGCTGCGGCGCTTGACGTTCTCGAGCAGCTGCGCCTCGCGTTCGCGGTCGCCCGCGGGAATGTTCGCCTGCGTGCGCGCCTGCCACGAGTCCTTGTCGCCGAACTGCGACGGCATCGCCGAAATGCAGCGCCATTTCTTGTCGGCCGCGGGGTCGATGCCGACCACGATCGTCGGCGTGAACGGCTTTGGATCCTGGAAGTCGTCCGAGTAATAGAGGTAGATCGGGTTGCGCGGCGTCGGCTGCGTGTCCGGCACGAAGAACGGCGCCGCGACGACGACCGCGGAGTCGTCCATCAGCACGCCCGTGTAGCGATGATCGGGATGATAGTCGTACGGCCGATGGCCGAGGACGATGTCGGCCTGCCACTCCCGGATCAGCCGCGACACGATCTTGCGGTTCTCGAGCGAGGGCGTCAGCTCGCCGTCGTGGATGTCGACCACCTCGTTCTCGGCGCCGAAGATCTTCGCGCACTCCGCGACTTCGGCCTTCCGCCGCTTCGCCAGCGGTCCGCCGGCCATGGCGAAGTGGCCGACGTCGCCGTTGGTCATCGCCACGATCTTCACCTTGTGCCCTTCGGCCGCCCACATCGACGCCACGCCGCCGACTTTCAGCTCCGCATCGTCGGGATGCGCGCCGAAGGCGATGATCCGCAGCGGCCGCGACGGCGCAGCCGGCTGCGCCGTCAACGTCCGGACGTCGTTCGCCGACGCGATGATGAGCAACCCGAGCAGGACCGAAGCGAAGCGGACCTTCATTGTCAGATCTCTCTCGCGCGCACGTTGCGGAATTTCACGAATCCGTTGAAGCCGCCCGATTCACCGGCCGGCGGCCATTGGAAGCTGATCGGCCCGGCTTCCTTCCATCTCGCCTCCGCCGGGTCCGACGGATCGTCGGTGACGTCACAGATCTTCTTGCCGTTGAGCGAGACCTGCAGGCGCGGCCCCTTGAATGAAATCTCCAGGTGGTTCCAGTCTTCTTTCTTACGAAGGCCCGGAAATTTCTCGTCCCCGGTGTCGAGCCAGAGGACGTTGCCTCGAATCGCTTTCGGTGTCACGCGGTGCACGACAACGCCGATGAACTCGCCCGCCTCGCGGCGCCCGATGTTCACCTGATAGCCGGTCCGCAGGTACACGCCGCTGTTGTAGAGACAGGTCTTCTCTTCGCTGGCATTGGCCTGATTCGGACCGACCACTTCCGCCGAGCAGCGCGTGCCGTGCTCGGCCAGCATGAAATCGAGCTCGAGCTCCACGTCCTTGTACTGTGCCTGCGACACGAGGCCGCCGCCGCGCTGACCTGGAGCGGCTTGTCCGCCGATGATCACGCCGTTCTCCATCTTCCAACCGGTGTCGGCTGGATTCTGCGGCGGCGCGCCCGGCGCAGACCCGCGGCCCGCCGGAACGACCCAGCCGCTGAAGTCATGGCCGTTGAACAGCGGCTTCCAATCACCGGACGCACGCGCGGCGGTGTCGCGCGGCGCGACGACCGCGCCGATGATCAGGACCGTGGCGACAAGCGCGGCGAACGCGACCGAGGCGTGGGCCCAGCGAGCAATCGGGGTCATGAGACCCTCCATCAAGGAAGTCCGAACACGTACAACGCCGTGTCAGCGGCGACCGCGACGTATTGACGGCCGGCGGCGGTGTACGTCATCGGACCGCTGGCCACCGTACCACCGAGGTTCACCGTCCAGAGCGCGGCGCCGGTTCGCGCGTCGAGCGCGAAAAAGTTTCCGTCCCGTCCGCCGGCGAACAACAGATCCGACGCGGTGGTGAGTATTCCGCTCTCGGTGTAGTCCACCATCCTGAAATCCCACTTCTTCTCGCCGGTCTTCGGATCGATTGCGCGAACCGCCCCGTACCCTTCGTCCTCCGAACGAAACGGCGCCGGCGGCGGACGATCGGCGCCGGGCCGGGCGGGCGCGCGCCCGGTGTATTTGCGGCGCTCGCTCCACGGCGGCACGTCCGCTTTCACCGACAGCGCAGAGTAGTTGTCCCACACGGAGACGTAAAAGAGGCCGGTGCGCGGACTGAAGGACGGCGAGTACCAGTTCGTGCCGCCCTGCGTGCCCGGAAAGATGAGCGTGCCTTCGGCGCTCGGCTTCGCGCGGGGCGCCCGCATCGGTCGGCCTTTCTCGTCGAATCCGAGATTCCAGTTCTGCTTGACGAACGCCTTGCCCGAAAGAAATTGTCCGGTGACGCGATCGAGCACGTAGAAGAAGCCGTTCCGGTTGGCCCAGAGCATCACGCGGCGACGCTCGCCGCGCCAGTCGATGTCGGCGAGCACCGGCACCTGCACCGCGTCCCAGTCGAACTCGTCGTTCGGCGTGAACTGGTAGTGCCATTTCAGCCGGCCGGTGTCCGCATCGAGCGCCACGACCGAGTCGGAGTAGAGATTGTCGCCGGGATTTCTCGGACCGCCGTTCCATCCGGGATTCGGGTTGCCGGTTCCCCAGAACGTCAGGTTCGTGTCCGGATCGTACGAGCCGGTCACCCAGATCGGCGCGCCGCCGTGCTCCCACGAATCGCCCGGCCACGTGTCGTGCCCCGGCTCGCCGGGCCCGGCGACGGTGTTGAAGCGCCAGACTTCGGATCCGGTCGCGACGTCGAACGCGGCGATCCAGCAGTTGGTGCCGTATTCGTTCGTCGCCGGTCCGAGAATGACCTTGTCCTTCACGACCAGCGGCGCGACGTTCAACTGGTGACCTTTCTTCCAGTCGACGATCGTTTTGTTCCACCGCGGCTTGCCGGTCTTCGCGTCGAGCGCGATCAGGTGACCGTCGTACGTCGCCCAGAACACGCGATCGCCGGCAACGGCGAGCCCCTTGACGACCATCAGGTACGCGTTCGATTCGGGCGGCACCGGATACCGAAACGTCCAGAACGCGCGGCCGGTCGCGGCGTCGACCGCCGCCGCCTCGCTGTTCTGCACGGTGTACAGCACGCCGTCGACGACGAGCGGCGTCGTCTCCATCTTGTCCAGGTATCGCGGACGCCAGACCCACTTCAACGCGAGCGTGCCGACGTTTTCACGCGTGATCTGATCGAGCAGGCTGTAGCGCTGGCTCGCGTAGCCGCCGCTGTAGGTCAGCCAGTTCTGCGGCTCGCGAACGGCATGGAGCAGACGATCGTGCGACACCTGCGCCGACAGCGACGCGGCCAGCGAACAGGCGATCGAGATCGCCAGGCGTGTCCTCACTTCGCGGCTCCCTTCAGCGACGCAAGATACCCGACCACATCGGGGCGCCTCATGGCGTGCTCCTTTCCGGGAGCGCGAACGCCACGTACGCGCCGGGAATCGGATCGGTCGACGCCGGATGCCACGCGCTCGCATGCGTCCGCGTCGTCGCGCGTGCCGAGGCGCAGTACACGACGAACTGTCTGCCGTTGACTTCGTAGATCGCCGGGATGCCTTCGACGCCTGCCTGGACCTCGTGCGTCCACAACGTTTTTCCCGTGTCGACGTCGAGCGCGCGGATCTCGCGATCCCGCGTGCCGGTGAAAATCAGTCCGCCGGCCGTGACGACCGGTCCGACCTTCGGAAAGTGCGCGCCCGTGTCCTTCACGCCTTTCGCGGCGAGCTCCGGCACGTCGCCCAGCGGAATCTGCCACTTGATCGCTCCGGCGTTCAGGTCGTACGCCGTCATCGTCGTCCACGGCGGGCCGATCGCGGAGAGTCCGCTCGATGTCACCATGAAGCCGAAGGGCGTCTTGTATTGAAGCGCGGCTGGATCGGCGCCGTTCGACGCCGAACCGGGTGGCAGCGTCAGCTTCAACATCGCCGGATAGTCCTTCGAGACGACGACCATCGTGCCGTGCTCGGGATCGACGGCGGCGCCGCTGAAGTTCGCGCCGCCGTTGTTGCCCGGCATCTGGATCGTGTTGCGCAGGCCCGGCGGCGTGAAGAGCCCCTCGTTCCTCGCGCGTCGAATGTCGTCCAGCCACTTCGCGCGTTCGGCTGGATCGTCGATGAACGGATTGAGATCTTTCTCCGTGAAGCTCTGTCTGGCGAACGGAGGCGGCGCCGTGGGGAACGGCTGCGTCGGCCACGCCTCCTCGCCCGGCATCTCGGAACGCGGGACGGGCCGCTCCTCGATCGGCCAGAGCGGTTCGCCCGTCACACGATCGAAGACGTAGAGAAAACCGGTCTTGCCCGCCTGCGCGACGACGTCGACCATCTTTCCGCCGTGCCTGACGGTGAGAAGCTTCGGCGCCGTGGCGTTGTCGTAATCGAAGATGTCGTGGTGGACCATCTGGAAGTGCCAGAGACGTCTGCCGGTCCTGGCATCCAGCGCGAGCAGGCAATCGCCGAAGAGGTTCGCGCCCCTTCGATTCGCCCCGTAGAAGTTGTACTTCGGGCTTCCGGTCGGCACGTAGACGATGCCGCGCTGCTCGTCGACGGAGAGCTCGGCCCACGCGTTCGCGCCGCCGATGGTTTTCCACGCGTCCTTCGGCCAGGTGTCGTATCCGAGCTCGCCTTCGCGCGGAATCGTGTGGAACGTCCACGCGAGCTTTCCTGTTCGTACGTCGTAGGCCCGAATGTCGCCGGGCGCCGACTCGTATTCCTGGTTCGTCGCCGATCCGAGGATCAGGAGGTTCTCGAAGACACGGCCGGGCGTCGCCGACTGGACGGAAATCTTGGACGGATCGCGGCCCAGCCCCTCCCGCAGATCGACGCGGCCGTTCGAGCCGAATGTCGGAATCGGCTGGCCCGTTCGCGCGTCGATCGCCTGCAGCAGGTTGTTGTAGGCGTAGAAGAGCCGGCGGTCCGACCGATCGGCGCTCTCCCAGTAGTTGATGCCGCGCGTCGTGATCCGTCCGCGTCCGTTCTCGTGCAGCCAGAGCTCGCGTCCCGTCGCCGCGTCGAGCGCGACGACCGAGTTGTTCTTGGCCAGCACGTACATGATCCCGTCGGCGACGATCGGATTGAACAGATAGTTGCTGCCGTCGAGCGTCGGATAGGTCCACGCGACCTTCAGCCCGCGGACGTTCGAGCGATCGATCTGCCGGAGCGCGGAATACTGCGACCCGTCCGATCCGCCGGCATAGTCGCTCCACGTCGTGTGCGGCGCGCCCGGCGCCGCGTCGCGCGGCTGCGCAGCCGCGCCGGACACCAGGAGAACCGCAAGAACAAGAAAAGCACCACGCAGAAACGTCATCTCGTCAAATGTTGGCGATGAGCACGTCGTAGATGCGCTGAACGTTTTCGTGTGGATCCGTGCCGGCCGCGCCGCCGCCGCCGGCTTCGATCGAGTAGAGACCCTTGTATCCCAGGTCCCGCGTCAACTTCAGGGCCGCCGCCAGGTCGTACCGGGCCGGATTGATCTTGACGTGGCAGTTGCCGTCGGTCAGCGGAAACATCGCGCGCATGCCGGCGTGCTGCGTCTCCTGATCGGGGAAGTTCCCGATGTCGCAGTTCGCCCAGGTGCCGGAGCCCTTGATGATCTCCACGAGGATCAGGTAGGCGGGTGGGGCGGGAGAGGCAGGAAGGGCAGGAGAGGCAGGCGGCGCGGGAGCGGCAGGTGCGCCAGGAGCGCCGGCCGCGGGAGCCGTTGCGCCGCGCGCGCCGCCGCCGCCGCGATTCTCCATCGCGACCATGATGTTCTTCGTCTTGCCGTAATCGCCCATCGCTTTCAGCGCGGCGATGGCGACCTCCTTGTTCTCCGGGGTCGGCTGCCCCTGGTTCACCATGATGCGCGGACAGCCGACCGCGACCGCGCAGTCGATCCATTCCTTCGTGCGATCCACGGCCTGCTGCCGCAGTGCGGGATCGGCGGCGGAAATATTCTGCGGACCGAACTCGAGGTTGATGTTCGTCACCTGCGATTTCGTCTTGGCGAGACGCTCGCGGAAGCTTTTCAGGTACGACAGCTCCGTCGACGGGAAGTGGGCGTGCTGCATCTCGACGTTGTGGACGCCGTAGCGATCGGCGTACATCTCGCCCAGATCCATGATGTCGAGCGTCCTCGCCGGGTTGTCCGGCTGCGAGGGGTTCTTGAGGATGCTGTTGAACGACAGCGACATGATCGCGACGCGCGCCAGCTTCGCCTGATCGGGTCGGGTCTGCGCGCGGACGGCGCTCCAACCGGTCACGCGCGCGAGGCCGGCAGCGGCCGCCGCGCCGATGAGGAATTCCCGACGTCTCATAGAGCCTCCGGACATTTCAGATTTCAGAGTTCAGATTTCAGATTTCAGATTTCAGAGTTCTCATTTTGTTAAATGCTTGTCGAAGAACCGCGCGATCTCCTCGAACGCTTCCTGCGTCTCCGGCGCGTTTGCGTCGCGCATGTAGTGCGCGTGCGATTGGGCCTCGAACACCTCCAGCTGCGCCTCGACGCCGGCCTGCCGAAGCTTGCGATGGACGCGGACGGTGTTGCTGAGGAGCAGGTCGCGCGTGCCCGTCGTCAGAATCGCCGGCGGGAACCCGCGCATGTCGCCGTAGACCGGCGACAGCAGCGGGTCCTTGAGATCGTGGCCGTTCGCGTAGAGCCTGGCCATCGCATCGCAGCGGCCGTTGCTGCCGACGAGCACGTTGTCGACCATGAAGTTGGTGTGGAAGGAGTCGCCGACGCCGGTCAGGTCGGACATCGGCGTGCCGGGCGCGATGGCGCCGGGAAGCGGCAGCCCTTCCTGTTTCGCGCGCAGCACCATCGACAAGGTGAGCGCGCCGCCGGCCGACGTGCCGAAGATCGCCATGCTCGCGGGCCTCGCCATCTTCAACGCCCCTTTCCACGCGGCCATCGCATCGTCGAGCGCCGCCGGGTAGGGGAACTCCGGCGGCCGGCGGTAGTCGACCGAGAGGACCTTGAAATGCCCGACGCCCGCCATGTAGATCGCTTCGGTCGTCGCCGACTCGCCGCCGCCGAGCACGTAACAGCCGCCGTGAACGTGCACGAGCAGTCTGTTGCGGTTCTCGGGCGGGATCGTTCGGGGCGTCACCATGTACGCCTGCACGCCGTTCACGACGACCGATTCGGAGGTGATGCCGAAGCGTTCGCGGAGCGCAGGCAGCGCCCGGTTGGACGTGGGCGCCGACAGCGCCTTCCACTCGTCGGGCGTCTTCGGCACGACGTTCCAGGTCGCGCTGAGCGGCGCGCCGACCAGCGCCTGCATGGCGGGACTGACGTGCTCGGGGACGGGCAGCGTCCGCGCCGGCACGTCGAGCGACCGCGGCGCGGCGCCCTGGACCAGCAGCGCGATGCCCAGCACGACGAGATGACGGGTCATGATCTCCCTCCGCGATCGCGCGCTACTTTACCCTATACCCGTGACTCGATACGCGTGCACGTGCGGCATCGCGGCCGCCCTGGTCGCGCTCCTGTCGGCACAGACTCCGCCGGCCGGCCGTTCGCGCCCGCGGCTGCGCAACGTCGCCGCCGAATCGGGCGTGCGGTTCGTCCACCACGTCGGGTCGGGTCCCGAAAAGTTCTACGTCGACAGCGTGCCGGGCGGGCTCGCCATCTTCGACTACAACGGCGACGGACGGCCCGACATCTTCTTCACCGAGGGCGCCGAGCTGCCGTCGCTCGAGAAGCGTCTGCCCGAGTACGCGAACCGGCTGTATCGCAACGACGGCGACATGCGCTTCACGGACGTGACCGCCGCGGCGGGCGTCGCCGGCGTCGGGTACGCGATGGGCGCGGCGGCCGGCGACTATGACAACGACGGCCATGTCGATCTCTTCGTGGCGGGCGTGCGACGCAACCAGCTGCTGCGCAACCGCGGCGACGGCCGGTTCGAGGACGTGACGGCGCGTGCCGGCATCGCGAGCGGCGACTGGGCGGTCGCCGCCGGGTGGCTCGACTACGACAACGACGGTCTCCTCGATCTGTTCGTCGTCAACTACGTGCAGTGGTCGCCGGAGACGAACCGCGCGTGTCGCGACGAGGTGCGCGACATCCCGATCTTCTGCCATCCGCGGACGTTCCAGGGGCTGCCGAATCGCCTGTATCGGAATCGAGGCGACGGCACGTTCGAGGACGTCTCCGCACGCGCCGGCATCTCCGCGCACGTCGGCAAGGGCATGAGCGTCGCATTCGGCGATTTCGATCGCGACGGCCGCACCGACATCTTCGTGACCAACGACACCGTGCCGAACTTCCTCTTTCACAACAACGGCGACGGTACGTTCACCGACGTCGCGCTGCCCGCCGGCGTCTCGGTGCCCGATACCGGACGGCCGGTGTCCGCGATGGGCGCGGACGTCCAGGACTACGACAACGACGGATGGGACGACATCCTGTTCGCCGCGCTGACCGGTGAGACCTTTCCGCTCTTCCGCAGCGATCGCCGCGGCGGATTCGTCGAGACGACGCAGGCGAGCGGCGTCGCGGGCCTGACGGTGAAAGCCTCGGGCTGGTGCGCGATGGCGCCGGACATCGACAACGACGGCTGGCCGGACATCTTCACCGCGAACTCCCACGTCAACGATCGAATCGGCGACTTCGAGGCGGTCGCGTGGAAGCAGGCCAACAGCCTGCTCATGAACGACGGCCGGGGACGGTTTACCGACGCGACGGCCGCGTCAGGGCTCGGACAGAGCGCCGCGGTTCACCGCGGCTGCGGCGTCGCGGATCTCGACGGCGACGGCCGCCTCGATCTCGTCGTGCTGTCGCTTGGATCGACGGCGGAGATCTGGAAGAACGAGAGCGCGCCCGAGAACCGGTGGCTGAACGTGCGCCTGGTCGGGACGGCCTCGAACCGGGACGGAATCGGCGCACGCGTCACCGTCGGAAATCAAACTCGCACGATGTCGACGGCCCGCGGCTACGCGTCATCCTCGCACGCCGGCGTGCACTTCGGACTCGGATCGGGGCCGGCAACTGTTCGCATCGAAATCCAGTGGCCATCGGGCACGAAACAGGTCGTCGACAACGTGAAGACGAATCAGACGATCGAAGTCAAAGAGCGTTAAAAGGATCTATACGGCCTCACAAAGATCTCGAGGCCGTCACAAAGGACGCAAAGGATATTTGTGTCCTTTGTTCGCGCGCGTAAGCGCGCGCAATCTTTTGATCTTCTTTCTTTTGTTTGTGTCAACGCGGCGGCGTGATGCTACGGTTCGCTGCGGCGGCCGCGGCGTCACTCGCCGCGCGGCGGAGTTCTTCCGACCTCGCCAACAATGCCGCCGCCTTCTGTTGTTGTCCGAGCGCGGCGTACGCGCGCGCGAGCTGGACGTGGAGACTCCCGTCCTCGTCGCCCCCGAGCGCCGGCTCGAGCAGCGGAATCGCCGCGGCGAAATCGCCGCGCTGCACGTGCGCGCGGCCGAGGGCGAGCCGCGGTCCCGGATCCGCGGCGTCGCGGTCGAGCGCGCGCTGCAGCACCGGCACGGCCTCGTCCACGCGCCGCAGCCTCACCAGCGAATAGCCGAGCAGCTTCAAGGCCGGCACATCGTCAGGACGCGCGCGAAGGACCGCCGAGAGGATCGCGGCCGTCCGCTCGTAATCGCGGACCGCGTAGCACGACTGCGCGAGCTCGGAGGTCAACGCCGGGTGATCCGGCGCGAGCTTCAGCGCGGCCTCGAGCTCCGCGATGGCGTCGAGGTGCCGGTCCTCGGCGCGCGCGCGGGCGGCGCGCATCGCCCGTCGCTCGATCGACTCCGGCAGATCGTCGAGCCGATCGAATGCCGCGCGGGCGAGCTCGGTGGCGGCGCGCGCGCGCCAGTAGCGTGCCTCAGGGTCCGACCGCGCGAGCGCGCCGTCGAGCGCCGCACGATAGCGGCCCGACCGGAACTCGCACACCGCCGGGCGCGCGGCGCAGTCGGCCGGCATCCGCGCGCCGGCCGCGCGCTCCAGCGCCGACCAGTCGGTATGCCCCGTCCGCTCGTAGATGCGCGCGATCGAATCGTGAATGGTGACCATCGCCGGCAACGCGTCGAGCGCCTGGCGGTACAACGTGAACGCATCGACCAGCCGGCCGCTCGATGACAAGCCGTCGGCCGCGATCAGCCTGCGCCACTCCGCATCGTCGGCGCTCCGATCGAAGGTGCGCGCGGCGTCGTTCGCGAGATCTGTGTATGCCTGCCCGAGCGCGTACCATGCGGCCGGCAGCGTCGGCGCGAGCGCCGTCGCCGCAGAGACTTCGGTGACGGCGTCGAGGAAACGATGATCCCGTGTGGCCTGCGCGGCGGCGCGCAGGTGCGTCGAGACGTCCGTCGATTGGGCGCCGAGGCTCGTCGTCAGAAAAACGAGCGCCACCACGGTGAACACGGTGTAACCGAGAGGACACGGTGATCCATGTTCTCCGTGCCCTCCGACGTCCACCGTGACCTCCGTGATGTTGCTTTCACTGCCTCCGACGCCGGGTCCGAAGGACCCGGCCTACAAGCGCTACCAGTCGAACCGCACCGTCAGCCCGAGCGTGCGCGGCTGGATCGTTCCCGCGGCGAGGTTGCTGCCCTGGCTCCGGGTGTACTTCCCGGTGTCCGCGTTCGTGTTGATGGAGTTGTTCGGGCCTGTGAACATGTACTGCGCGTTCAGCGTCGTGAACTGCACTTCGTTGAACACGTTGTACGCCTGGAGCTGCAGTTTGACGCCGGTGTTCCTTCGCGCGCCCACGGCGAAGCGTCTGGAAATCGTGACGTCCCATTCATGCCACGCTGGATTGCGCAACATTCCGACGGGCGTGTTGCCGAAGTTTCCCTGGCTGCCGTTGGGCGTTGGCATCCTGAACGCCGCCAGATTGAAATGTGGCTGATCGGCAAACGGCACGTTTGGATCAACGGTGAACTTGTCGATCGGCTCGCCCGTCAGCTCGCATCGAGCCGTCAACAGCCGTTGCGTGTTGTAGAAGCCGTCCGTGAGCGCCGGGTTCGAGTTCTGGACGCCGGGGTTGTTTGAAATGCAGCTCGGCGTCACAGCCTGACCGCTCAGCAATCTCGTGACGCCGGACACCTGCCAGTCGCTCGTCAAGTACTTGAGGACGGCATTGGTTGCGACACCCGGGATGTCGTAGCTGTAGTTCACCGCGAGATTGTGGCGGCGATCTTCCTGAGTCGGTCCCCAGTAGCGCGCTCTGATCGCCTGCTCGCCGCCAATCTGGTCTGTGTACGGATCGTACCCCTCGCCAAAATTGGCGGACTGCTGGTAGCCCTCGCCCTTCGACAGCGTGTATGCCATCCCAATCTGGAGACCGCGCGAGAGCCGCCGCACCACGTTGAGCTGCAGCGCGTTGTACCGCAGCGAGTCCGGGTAGAGATCGGGGATGAACGCCGTTACCGAGCCTATGCCGGGGTACTTCCCGTAGACCGTTCTCAGGTAATTCGAATTGATCGGCGCGTTGTTGACCAGATTGTTCGGATCGCCGAACGCGTTGAGCGGCAGCCGGTTCACGTCGACGAACCGGCCCGCCTCGAACTGAAAGTTGCCGACGTAGGCAACCTCGGCGACGGTGCTGAAGCCGATGTCTTTCTGGAACGCGAAGTTCACGTTGTAGGACTTCGCGAGCGGCTGCTTGTAGTCGGCCTGATTGACGTTCACCGGATTCAGGACGAATCTGTTGCCGGCCGCCGCCGCCGTCGTGATGTCATCGAAGGTCGCCCAGCGGATCTGGTTGCTGCACGAGATCGGACAGCCGCCCGCGAACGGATAGCCGCCGACGCCCGTCGACCGGGGGAAGTTGTAGAAGATCCCCGCCGACCCGCGAATGGCCGTTTTTCCATCGCCGTTCACGTTCCATGCGAATCCGACGCGCGGCGCCCAGGCGAAGTAGGGGAAGTGAAAGTAGGTCCCCGGTTTTTCGCCCGAAATGCCGCCCGCCAAAATGCCATTGAGCTGACTGCCGGTGCCCGCCACGATATTGCCGTTGAAGGCCGTCGGCAGGAAAGCGCTGGGAAACGCCGGGTCGATCGAGCGCTGGAGGTTCGCCGGGCACGCCTGATCGCCCGGCCTGCCGTCCATGCACACCAGCTTGTAAACGCGCGGCACCTGATTCGCCTTCCATTGATCCGCGAAGAAGCCGCTGTTCATGTTGTTCACTTCGTAGTCCGACCCGCTGTGCTGCACGCGAAGGCCGTAGTCGATCGTCAGGCGCGACGTCGCATGCCAGTTGTCCTGCAGGTAGAAGTCGTTCTGCCAGTGCCTGACGTCTTTGTCGACGCGGCTCGTCAGCTCGGTGTACGTCGTGTAGATCCCGAGCAGCATGTTCGCGTAGCCGTTTCCGGTGCTCAGCGGGTTGTTCGCGTTGTGCCCGAAATCGAAGTTGCCCATGTAGTCGGCCGAGCCCGGCTCCGTCTTCTTGTTCCACTCGAGGTACAGCCCCATCTTGATGTTGTGCCGGCCCTTCGTCATCGACAGGTTGTCGGAGAACGACGCGCGCGCGCTCATGTTCAAGCGTGGAATCGGTTCATCCGCCGACTGAATGGTGCCGTTCGCGACGCGGTAGTTCCCGAGGTTCGCGCGGTTGCCGCCGGTCGTGCTGAACCGCGGCGCGTACGGCCACTCGTCCACCTGCGCGCCGCCGAAGCCTGACAGGTGCGGCGGATCCGAATACGACCCAAACGGCTCGATGCGCGGCGCGTTGATCCCGAGCGTCGACGCGTAGAGACTCGTGTAGTCGAAGTCGTCGGCCGCCTTGAACCCCCAGCGGTTGTGCGTGTAGCCGAAGGTCATCTCGTTGACCATCGTCGGCTTCAGCACCTGCGTGACGCCGCCGGACGCCAGAATCCCAGGCGTGTTCTGCTTGATGAATCCAGTGCCCGGCGTGAAGCGGTTCCAGCTCCAGTTGTCGTCGCGATCTTTGATCAGCCTCGCGCTCCACCGCGTCCTGTCGCTCCACACCTGATCGACACGGAACACATGGTTCATGCGGCTGTGCAGCGGCGTCAGGTCGTAGGCCGAGTTCGACGTCCATTCCTGGCCGGCCTGCGTGTTGAGAATCCCGTTCGCCGTCGGCAACAGGTTGAGCATCTTCTGGCCGAGCGGGTTGAGGCGGTTGGCCGGAATCACGTTGCCCGGGAACTGCAGGCCGGTGAGCGGATCGATGATCGGCTGGATCGTTCCGTTCGTGATCCGCGTCTGCGAGAAGTCGCCCATCTTCTCCAGCGCCGTCGGCATGTTCGCGCGGCTCGTCGTCGTCGGCCGCGCGTCGTCGGTGTACTCCTCGGACGCGAAGAAGAACAGCTTCTTCGCCGATCCGCCGCTGGTCCGGCTGTCGACGATGCCCGGAATCACGATCGGTCCGCCGACCGAGTAGCCGGAGATATTGATCCGGTAGAGCGGCTTCGGCAGGTTGTTCACCCTCCGGAAGTAATCGTTCGAGTTGAACCGATCGCGCCGGCCGTTGTACCAGCCCGAGCCTTTGAGCTGGCTGGTGCCTGACTTCGTGACGACGCTGATGAGGCCGCCGTTGTTGCGGCCGTTCTCCGCGGTGTAGCCGTTGGTCAGCACCTGAATCTGGCCGATGGCGTCCATGTTCAGGTTCACGAAGCCGGTGCTGCAGCCGCCCTCGTCGACGATGTTCATCCCGTCGACGCGCAGATCCTTGTTGATGGTCGGCGCCCCGTTTATCGTGATCGCCGACGCAGACGTCCACGTCGCGAAATCGCGATTCAGGTTCGTGTCCTGAACGCCGGGCAGGAGGTTCAGCATCGCGTACATGTCGCGCCCCTTCACCTGGATGTTCGTCAGGTCCTCGAGCGTGATCGTCTTGATGCGCGAGCTGTCCGAGATCTGCACCGGCGTGACATCGGCGGTGACGGTCAGGTTTTCCTGGATGGAGCCGAGGCCCATCGCGACCTTGCCGAGATCGCGGTTCTCGAGACTGAGCAGGTTGATGTCCGCGATGGTGACCGGCTTGAACCCGGCGAGCTCCACCTTGACGACGTATCGGCCAGAATTCAGTGCGGCGATTCGGAACAGGCCGACCTCGTTCGAGACGACGGTGCGGACGGTGGACGAGCCCGGGTCGGTCGCCGTGACGGTCGCGCCGGGCAGCGCCGCGCCGGTGCTGTCGACGACCGTCCCTGTGAGCGTTCCGGTTCCCTGAGCGGAGGCGCGATGCGCGCCGGCGAGACAGAGCAACCCAACGACGACTCCTCGGACCCACCTGCACCGCACGCGTCCCATAGCGGCCTCCCCCCTTCTGCGCGGTTGCCGTGTCGAACCGATTCGGTGAGATCGACTGCCCTCTTGTGCCGTCTGTGTCCCGTTGTCCCCTTTGTGTCCTTTTGTTCGCGGCGCGAAGCGTTCCGCGCCCCGCGTGTACTTGTCGTTGTTAGTGCTTGTTTCCGGACGATGGCTTATCACGCGGCAGCGCAAAGGCGATGTAGCCGCGCGGCATCGTCGCCGACACCTCAGGAGCCGGTTGCGCCGGCGCGCCGCGGCCGCCGCGGCCTCCGCGCGGCGGCACCCGCGGCTGCGATGTAAAGACGATGTACTGACGGCCGTTCGCCTCGTAGCTCGCCGGGATGCCATTCGAGTTGCCCGGCAGCGTGCCGCTCCACAACACCTGGCCGGTCTCCTCGTCGTACGCGCGCGCCTTGCCGTCGCCGCCCGCGATGAACACGAGGCCGCTCTTCGTCACGACCATCCCGTTGCGCGCGCCGAGGCCGCCGGTATTCGGCGGTCCGCCGCGCGCCAAGGTCTGCAGATCGTCGCCGATCGGCACCTGCCACTTGATGGTGCCGGTGTTGAGGTCGTACGCCGTCAGCGTCGTGTAAGGAGGCTTCGTCGCCGACGCCATCACGCCGTACTCGGTGACGTAGCGATTCGACGGCACTTCGACGCCTTCCGGCCACGGTGTGTTTCCACCCGTTCCGCCGATGCCGCCGTAGGTTGGCGGCGGCGCCAGCGATATCGGCAGCTTCGGAACCGGCACGCCGCCCGACGCGACGACGGGGCCGGGCGGCGGCGGCGGACCGAACGAGAGATTGCCGCGGTTGGGCCCGTTATCAGGGTTCGCGCTTCCGAGATAGTTAATCACCGCCGAGATGTCGGCGTCCGAGAGATGCGTCAGCGGCCGCATCGTGCCCGTGCCGCCGGTCACGATCGCGCGAATGGCATCCTCGCCCATTCGATTCGTGATGTCGGCGAGGCTCGGCGCGACGCCCTCGGGCGCGTTCGGCTGATTCGACCCGTGGCACATCTGGCAGTTCAGCTGATAGACCTGCTGGCCGAGCGCACCGGGACGGCCCGCTCGCGACTTGACGTCTTCGAGCTTGAGAATCGCCAGCTCGTTGACGTTGACCACGAACACCAGCCCCTTGCCCGGATCCGAGGCGGTCGTGCCCCAGTTCGATCCGCCCTGATTGCCCGGCATCGAGATCGTGTCGCCGAGCGTCGGCGGCGTATAGATGCCTTCGTTGCGCGCCTTCGCGACGCGCTCGCGCGTCTTTTCGTAATCCTCCGGCGTCAGCAGCCACGGGTTCACGTCGTCGACGGTGAAGGTCTGCTTCGCAAATGCCGGAGGCCTGGTGGGGAACGGCTGCGTCGGCCACGCGTGCTCGCCGGGGACGTCGCTCGTCGGCACGGGCCGCTCTTCGATCGGCCAGAGCGGCTCTCCGGTGACGCGATTGAACACGTACAGGAAGCCCGTCTTGCCCGCGTGCGCGACGGCGACCACGCGTGCGCCGTTGTGCCGCACGGTCACGCGCTGCGGCGCGGAGACGTTATCCAGATCCCACAGGTCGTGGTGGACCGTCTGGTAGTGCCACA
>Ga0114129_10002206_pt1 | contig 26841 bp, 19 predicted proteins | sample RhiMetdeltSRZDD1_FD_80071 | JGI IMG/M metagenome (GOLD analysis project Ga0114129, IMG submission 80071) | Populus rhizosphere microbial communities from Tennessee, USA - Rhizosphere MetaG P. deltoides SRZDD1 (version 2) (version 2) | ecosystem: Host-associated > Plants > Roots > Rhizosphere >...
CCTGCCGCTCGCCTCGCCGATCGACGGAGACTTCGGCGGCGATCGCAAGGGCGCGAATCTGTTCGGCAACTCGGTGGTTGCGGTGGACGCGCAAACAGGCAAGTACCGCTGGCACTTCCAGACCATCCATCACGATCTCTGGGATCACGATCCGCCCGCGCCTCCAGGACTCTTCGACATCGTCCAGAATGGCCGCACGGTCCCGGCGCTCGCCCTGACGACGAAGTCGGGTTACATGTACATTCTCAATCGCGAGACCGGCCGGCCGATTTTCGGCGTCGAGGAGCGTGCCGTTCCGAAAAGCGATGTTCCCGGCGAGGCGTCGTTTGCCACGCAACCGTTTCCGGTCAAGCCGCCGCCGCTCGCCCGCAACCTTTACAAGCCTGAAGATCTCGTGACCGCAGCGGAGACGACCGCCGAGCACGCGACGGCGTGCAAGGAGTTCGTCGACAAGATCGGCGGCGTGTACAACGCCGGACCGTTCACCCCATTCCGGTACCGCGCGGAGGGCGCCCCTCCCGCAACCACGCTGACGTTTCCCGGCGGACTTGGCGGCGCCAACTGGGGCGGCACGGCGTACGATCCGAACTCACGATTCGTGTTCGTCGTGAGCCAGGATGTCGGCGCGCTCGGGTCGATCGAGAAGGCGCGTGAAGGATCGCCGAGCTTGTACGACCGCACGAATCCGGGCCGTGGCACCTTCGACGTACGCATCGGCGATCAGAACTGGCCCTGCCAGAAACCACCCTGGGGGCGACTCACCGCCGTCAACACGGCAACCGGCGACTTCGCGTGGCAGATTCCGCTCGGGGTCACCGAGCAACTGCCGCCGGGAAAACAGAACACGGGCCGCCCCGCGCTCGCCGGTCCGATCGTGACCGGCAGCGGTCTGCTCTTCGTGGCATCGACCGACGACAACCGCTTTCGTGCGCTCGACGCCAAGACCGGCCGGGAGTTGTGGATGACGAAACTGGATCGGCGCGGCAACGCCGACCCAATCACCTACGAAGGAAGGAACGGCAAGCAATACGTGGCGGTCGTCGCAACCGACACACTCGTGGTGTACGCGTTGCCTTAGATGATGCAGGCGGGTCTTGGCCTGAGACCTGCCGCCAAGGCCTTTCATGAAACGCCGACGATACCGGCGCAGTATGATCCTTCACGATATCGATGAGCGGAGAGACGTCGATCACACGATTGTGCGCCGCTGCCGGCACGCTTGCTGTCCCCATCCTGCTGGCGACGGTCACGCCGGCGTACGCACAGCGGTATCAGAACATCGGCCCGCGCAAGTGTCTTGACTGTCACGACCACGAGAAGGAAAAGCTGTGGTCTGAGAAGCAGGACGGTCCGCCGCCCAACAACCATCTGAACGCGCTCAAGCAGATGGAATCCGACAAGACGCCGAAGTTCATCAAGGCGATCGGTCTCGCGGATCCGTACGATCCGAAAGGCGCATGCGCCGGCTGCCACGCCACCATTGTCAGGAACAACGTCGATTACGGCGTAACGTGCGAGAGCTGTCACGGACCGGCGAGCGCGTACAACGACGTGCATCAGGAGAAAGGCGCGTATCGGAAAGCGGTCGCGGTGGGATTGAACGACACGATCAAGAACCCCGATCGCTGGGTGCCGATCTGCATGAAGTGTCACGTGATGGACGACCATCGCCTGATCGCGGCCGGGCATCCGTCGGGCGACGACTTCAATCTCGGCGTCAAGTTCGCGACCGTCGCGCTGCACTGCAAGTCGAGCTATCCGAACAAGGCGGATATCACCGCCCGAGGACGCGCAGCGTTCACCCCGCTCGCAGCCGCGCGAAAGGGCGAGGCTCCGGCATCAGCCACGGCCGCAGCGTCTGAGACGAACCGGGCGCCCGCTCCAACCGCAGCCGCGCCTCCACCCCTGCCGTCGGAGGCGCCACGCGCCGCGGCACCAGCGGAAGCGAGCACTGCTCGTCCGCGCGCGGCGGAACCGCGGGCAGCCGGACTCCCGCCGCCACCGCCACCACCGCTTCCGCCCATCGCCGACAATTCGGGTGCTGCATTGAACGCATCATTACCGCCTGCCGCCGGTTTACCGCCGTCACCGGCCGCGGCGGTCGCAGCCGTTCAGGGCCGGCTGATCGTTCTGATGGACAGCCTGCTCCGGCGGGGCGCCCGATCGCCGGTGCGTGTGATCCCGCCGGAAACGAAAACGCCGTACCGCGGCCCCGACGCGACCTTGCTGAATCTGCAGCAGGAAGTGCTGGCGCTCGCACTCGAAGCGCTCGGCACAGCCCCGAAGACCGAAGCCGCGCCGGCGGCTAAATAAACAGAGGGTTGGCCGTGACCCACTCCGCGAGCACCTCCGAGCCGCCCCGATCCGGCACGATCGCCATCGCACCGCTGGTCGACATCGCGCGCCTGAAGCAGTACCCGTTTCTCGCCCGGTGCAGCGACATCGTGCTGAAGAAGCTGCAGCCGAACGTCCTCGAACAGTACTTCGAGGCGGGTCAGACGATCCTCCGGATGGGCAGCTACACCGACGCGGCGTTTTTTGTCGCCGAAGGCGTCGTGACCGTGCGGTTGTCTCCAGCCGAGTCACGCTCGGGTCCGCTGGCGCCGCCGACTGCGCTGCCGCGATCCGCGCCCATGACCGAGCGCATTCACTCGATCCTCTGGCGAAAAAAAGAGGCGGCCGTCGTGCAGCGTGGCGGCATCACACCGGGCGCGACGATCATGGTCGGCGATCTGTCGGTCGATCTGCGGTCGAACGAGGACGTCACCCTCGAAGCCGGCGAGGTGTTCGGCGGTCTGAATGCCCTCTCGCAATACCCGATCGTCGCCGACTTCGTTGCCAAGACAGCTGTCCTCTGTCTGGTGATCCGCGCGCCGGCGCTGCGGATGATGTTCAAGCAGCGCGAGCTCGCCGACTTCAAGAAGATGCTCGACGAGCAGTACCGGACGCAGACGCTCGGCGGCCATCTGCGGTCGGTAGATCTGTTTGCCGGGCTCGCCGATGAGACGATCGCGCGATTGCAGGCGACGGCGGAGCTCGTGTCGTACGAGCCGGGCCGGCTGATCGTCGAAGAAGGAACGCCTGCAGACGCGTTTTATTTCGTTCGCGGTGGATTCGTGAAGGTGGCAGTCCGCGCAGGAGCTGCCGACGCCGCCGTGACCTATCTGCGCAAGGGCGATCACGCCGGCGAGATCGCGTTGCTTCTCGACGAGCCATGGCCGTGCTCGTTGTCCGCAATCGACAACGTCGAGCTGGTGAAGCTGCCGCGCCCGCAGTTCATCGACATCATGGCGCAGCATCATCCCGAGATTCAGGAACTGGTGTGGCAGCGCGTCATCGATCAGCTGAAAGAACGCGGCAGTGTATCGCGCGCGCCGCTCGCGTCGCGCTACCTCCAGCTCGCGATGGACACCGGCCTGATCAACGGCGAGAGCGTCTTGCTGATCGACCTGGGCACGTGCACGCGCTGCGACGACTGTGTGCGCGCTTGCGCCGACACCCACGGCGGCACACCGCGGTTCATCCGCGAGGGATCGAAGTTCAGAAACTGGAGCGTGCCGACGGCGTGCTACCAGTGCACCGATCCGGTGTGCATGATCGGGTGCCCCACCGGCGCGATCAGCCGGCCGCTCGGCACGACCGAAGTCACCATCAACAAGGACACGTGCATCGGCTGCCACAACTGCGTGAAGCGATGCCCGTGGGGCAACATCATCGAGGTGCCGTTCCACAGTCCGGCATTGAATCGCGACATCGAGCTCGCGACCAAATGTGACCTCTGTCTCGGCCGCGCGGAGGGACCAGCGTGCGTACAGATGTGCCCGCACGGATCGGCGGTCCGCATCTCGTTCAAGGATCGGGCTCTGGTGACCCGGACGCTGTCGCGGTGAGCCACCAATGCCCTGGGCTGTTCTCACACCCAAACATGCCGGATGGTTCCGAACCAGCGCGCTACTTGCCGGAGCCTCGCTGGCGATTTTCGTCGTCTGGTCGTGGTGGACGCCGTGGTCGCCGGGACGCGCCGGCGGTTTGGCGTTCGGGACCGCGGCGGCAGCCATCCTGTATCTCGATGCGCTCTATCCGCTGCGGCGGCGGTTGTTGGCATGGCCACTGCGGAACGCGCAGCAGTGGCTTCAGTTCCACATCTACGCTGGACTGCTTGGAACATTGTTCGTCCTCATTCACACGGGGTTCAGCCTGCCGCACGGACAATTCGGATGGTGGCTCCTCGGACTGACCGTGTGGGCCACGGCGGCAGGGCTGTTCGGCGTGTATCTCCAGAAGCACGTGCCCGACGTACTGGCGCACCATCTCAGTGTTGAAGCGATCTACGAGCGCATCCCGGAGCTGTCGGCACGACTGAAAACCGAGGCCGATCAACTGATCACCGGCGCACCCGAGGTGTTGCGGCGTTTCTACCTGACGCACGTGCGCGCCGAGCTCGACCACCTGTCGCCGGCCTGGTCGTACGTGGTGGGCTTCCGTCCGCAAATCAATCGCCGCGTCGAAGTGTTTCGCGAGGTCGCGACGTTTCTGTCGCCCGACGAGCGCGTCCGGCTGAACGGGCTGCAGACAATCCTCAGCGAGAAGCTGGAGCTCGACGTGCACTACAGCCTGCAGCGGTTACTGCGGCAGTGGGTCGCGGTGCACGTCATTCCGGCGATCCTGCTGCTGGGACTGTTGACCGTGCACATTGTTTCGGTGCTGATCTTTTAGGGTGATCGTGTGCCGCGCAGAAGGAACACACAGGCGGGCGCTGCATGAGTCGTGAGCTCGCCTCGGGAACACCGGCGCGTACATCCCGCTATCTGCATCCGGGCGGCGGGCGACCGGTCGTGCGCTGGGCGCTCATCGGCACGGGCGTCGTGGTCCTGCTGTTCGCGATCCTGTTCGCAGCCGGACAACGGCGCTTCATCACACCGGGCAACGTCTCGTCGGCGCACGCACCCATCAATCGCCGCTGCGCACAGTGCCATAACGTCGGTCACGCCGTCGACGACCTGCGCTGCGAACGCTGCCACGATCCGGCAGGCACCGATCGGCTGCGGCAGTCGGGTCACGTGCTCTTCGGCAGCGGCGACCAGGCCAAGGCCGACGCGGCCGAACCGGTCGCCTGCATCCTGTGCCACACCGATCACCTCGGCAATACGGTCCTGGTCGGTCGCGTTGACGATCGCGAGTGCGGCCACTGCCACCGCTTCTCGTCACTCGGCCGCCATCCGGAGTTCGCGATCGTCCGCGCGGGAATCGCGACCGGCATCGGCCTTCGCTTCAATCACGATCGCCACCTGGTCGAGGTGAACAAGATTGGCGGCCGCCGCTGCGAGACGTGCCACGAGCCGACCGCCGATCTGACGCGATTCGAGCCGATTGGTTTCGACAAACACTGCGCTTCCTGCCATACCACGGAGGCGCGTGTGACCGGGGAAACCGATCCGCTGTCGCCAGCGCTGCTGGTCGCCGCTTCACAGATCGCGGAGCCGTGGGCAGCGTCGAGCACGAACGTTCCGACAGTCACCAGCGTCGCTCGCGGCCGTGTGGTGGTCAGCCGGATGCGGCATCGAGACCCCTGGGTGCTGCACAACGCCCGCCGGATGCGGCGCATGATTGATCCCAACGGCGAGCGAGTCGAGCAGACGGCGCTGCGCACACAGGTCGCGTATCTCGAGGGACAGCGGGACGTGGAACCGCTCTCGAGCGTGGCGGGCGCTGATCTGGAGCGCTGGCGCGTCGCGCTCGAGCAGAATCTCGCGGCGATCGATCGAGCGCTCGCGGGCGCGCCCGGCTCGAACGCCAGCGCGCAGGCGCTGCGCGACCTCTCGTCGGCGATGTCAGCGCTCGTCGAGCCGATTGCCGCGGTGGACCCCGAACGCGGCGCCTCGATTCAGGATCTCGCTTCGCCACCGTCTCTCGACGCGGCGGCCGTTCCCACCGAACCCGTCGAGGCGCTTCGACGGCGATTCGACGAACGAAAAACAGAGCTGGCGACTCTCCTGGATGCGATCGCGCAGCGGGGCGACGCGCAGGTCGCGGCGCGTGCGCGAACGTTGCGCGGCCGCGTCGACCTGCTTCAGCCGGAGACGACGGATACGGCCGCGGATGCCGGCGCGCTCGGCGATGCGCTGCAGGGCCTCGACGACATCTTTCGAGCCATCCGAACGGTACCCGATCCACAGGCGGCCTTCGACGCGGCGCAGGCGGCTGCGCTGCGCGACGCCGCGTCGCAGCAGATCACCGGCGGCTTGTCGATCGATCAGTTCGAAGACCGCCGCCGCGAGCTCCTCGAGATCCTGGACGCCGTCGATCGCCGGGGCAACGACCTGCTGCGCGGCCGCGTGGGGGTCCTGCGCCAGCAGGTTCTGGCACTGCGGCCCGGCGGCGGCGACGCAGGGCTGTGGCGCACGCGAGCGCGGATGGCGAAAACCCTGGAACGCGTGCGACTGGAGATGGCGCTGACTGCCAGCGGAGAGACGGCGGCGCCGGCGGCCGCGGCTCCGCCACGAGACCGGCGCGCGATCCAGGCCGTGCTCGATCGGCTGCGCGAGCAGCTGATGTTTCTCTCAACCGGCTCGCATCCCGGGGTCCTCGACAATCCAGACGAGCGCGGCGCGGCGGTCGCAACGTTGACCGGACTGCTCGGACCGTGTCTGAAGTGCCATGTGATGGACAGCGCACGTCTCGCGCCCGTATCCGCGGCGAAGACCGTTTTTCAACACGCCACGTTCACGCACAAGCCGCATGTCGGTCAGGTCGACTGCCTGACGTGCCACGCGCCGATTCCCGCGAGCAAGCAGGCCACTGACCTCGTCGTCCCCAACGTGGCGACGTGCCGGCAGTGCCACAGCTCGTCGCGTGCGCGCAGCGACTGTCAGGCGTGTCACACGTATCATCCTCCCTCTGTCGCGGGACTGATGGGAGGGCGATGAGCGGCAAATTGCTCGGCCGAACCGTGCCGGTCTCCGGACTGACGTTCTCATTGGGCGACACCACGAAGGTTGGCGCCGCGACTGACAGCGAGGTGTGCGTGCTGGCGCCCGGCGTCGCCGATCGGCACGCGACGATCTGGAGCGAAAGCGGTCTCGTCTGGCTGGAGGATGCGGGCAGCGAGAGCGGAACATTTCTCAACGGTGATCGCATCGTCCACAAGGAGCTGCTCCGCAACCTCGACGTGATCTCGTTCGGACCGCACATCGATATGATTTTCGTCTCGCGCGACGAGACGCCGGCGCCCGACTGGATCCGGGCAGTGTCGGTCGAGCTTCTGGGTGCGGGGTCAGGGCGGCGGATCGAAGTGCCGAAAGGCGGTCTGACATTCGGCCGCGGCTCGTCGTGCGACGTGGCCCTTCCGGCGGCGTCGATCTCCAGAGTTCACGCGTGGCTGCAGCGGACAGCCACTCAGGTCGTGGTCCAGGACCTGGAGTCGGCCAACGGCACGTTCGTCAACGGCAAACGGATCGAGGGACCAACGGCGCTGAACCACCGCGATGTCGTCGGCCTGGGTGGACCGGACACGTTCAGGGTCGCGATCAACACGCTCGAGAGGCTGGCCGGATCGGCCGCGGCCGCGGAGGCGCTCGCCGAACAAGCGCAGGCTCCGTTACGCGAACCGGAGACACCTCACGTAGCTCCGCCACGCAGTCAGAAACGATGAACGTCTTTCGCGTCGTCAGCGCCGCGTCGGCGCTCTGTCTCATCAGCGGCAACGGAACCGTTCTCTCGGCCCAGCCTCCACGCGCGACGATCGCAGGTGTCGTGCAGGACTTGTCGGGCACACCACAGCCGACGGTAACCGTGGTGCTGTCGAGCACCGGCTCCGACGTCGAGCGACGCGCGGTGACCGACGCCGACGGCGCGTTCATTTTTGGCGGCCTCCCACCCGGAACCTATCAAGCGCGGATCGAAGAGCCGAAGTTCGAGCGATACCTGAGCGAACCGGTCACCGTGCAGAGCGCCGAGCGCACGACGCTGGCGATCGCACTGACGCCGATTGCCTCGCTCATTCCCGCGCCTGCCGAACCAGCGGCCGGCGTGCCGGACTACTTCCCGTCGCCGAATCGATGGGGCATCGATCGCAACCGGTGGGATCCGTACAACCGGAACGTGCTGAAGGGGGATTTTCCCGTCATCGGCCAGGATCTGTTTGTCGTCATGACGGGGGTGGCGAACACGCCATTCGAATATCGCCGCGAACCGCTGCAGGTGTCGCTCGTTCCTGAAGCGCTCGTGTCGTTCGAAGTATTCAAGGGAGATACCTCGTTCAAGCCGCGATCGTGGGCGTTGAAAATAACCCCCGGGTTCAGCATCAGCTACGCGACTACCGGCGAGCCTCGCGTCGTCGACGCAACGCCTCGCGCTGGCGTGGACCGGAATAGCACGCACATCACGCTCCAGGAAGCGTTCGTCGAAAAGAAACTGGCCGACGTCGGCGCCACTTACGACTTCATGTCGCTTCGCGTCGGCATTCAACCGTTCACGAGCGACTTCCGCGGCTTCCTGTATCGGGACGTGAACGCCGGCGTACGGATCTTCGGAAACTGGGCGCGGAATCGCAACCAATGGAACATCGCACTGTTCGATCAGCTCGACAAGGACCGGGCAAGCGGGTTGAACCGCTTCGCGCGACGAGGGCAGCAGGTCATCGTTGCCAATTATTTTCGACAGGACTTCCTCACGCCCGGATACACCATCTCGCCAAGCTTCCACGCGAACATCCACGCCGGACAGTCAACGGCGTACTACGCAGGAGTCGGAGGCGATGGCCACTGGGGTCGTCTCAACGTCACGCACCAGTTTTATCAGGCGTGGGGCCGGCAGGACACGACCAACCTGTCTCCAACCATGGCCGTACTGAGCAAGCGGGTGGCGATCAACGCGCAATTTGTGGCGAGCGAGGCGTCGATCGATCGCGACTGGTGGCGTTTCAAAGCCACAGTGCTATATGCCACTGGCGATTCTCAACCCGACGCCGGGCACGCTCGCGGATTCGATGCGATCTTCGAGAATCCGAACCTCGCCGGCGGTCTGTTCAGCTTGTGGAACCGCGAAGCCATTCTTCTGGCGGGCACGGGCAGGAGGCTCATCGCACGTAACAGCATGCTGCCCTCCCTTCGCGTGGGCGCGAGCCAGAACTTCGTCAATCCAGGACTCATCGCGCTCGGCGCCGGCTGGGATGGGGATGTCACAGTCAAACTGAGCGCGTCGCTCAACGTCAACGTGTTGAGGTTCGTTCACTCGGAACCGCTCGCGGCCGTCGTTCAGCGCGAGACAGGACCAACGATCGGCGTCGACTCGAGTGTCGGCGTTCGATACCGGCCGTTCCTGAACGAGCACGTGATTGCGACGGTGGGCGTGTCGCTGCTGACGCCGTCCGCGGACTTCAAGGCGCTGGTCGCGAGCCGCAGGCTTGTCAGTCCATTTGCCGTGCTGACACTTCGCTACTGACGCCCGGCCGTGAGTCGGGCGGACAAACGCTATGGCTGCTGAACCCGTTTCAGAATCGTGCGAGCCGGCGATTTCATGACCTCGCGCATTTCGCGTTTTGCGCTTCCGGCGATCGTTCTCGGCTCGCTCTGGTGGATGGCGATCGGCGCGGTATGGCTCGCCGAGGCTCAGACGCCAGCGCAGGGCGGCGTGCCAACAGGTCAGAGCCAAGAGGAGATGCGGCGCAAGAGCCAGGGATGCCTGTCGTGTCACACGCCCGACAGCGCGACGATGCACGCGTCGAGCGCGCGGATTGGCTGCACCGATTGCCACGGCGGGGATGCGGAACCCGGCCTGCCGGCCGGCGTAACCCGTGAATCGCAAACGTTCGCAGACGTCAAGAATCTGGCGCACGTCAAGCCCACGCTCGACATCTGGAACAGTTCGGCCAATCCTCAACGAGCGTTCACGAAGACGCTCGAGGAATCGCTGGAGTTCATTCGCTTTGTGAACCCGGGCGATCTGCGCGTGGTCGATCGGACGTGTGTCCCATGCCACACGCGCCAGGTGAATGCCGTCCGCAAGAGCATGATGGCGCACGGGGCGATGCTCTGGGGCGCCGCTCTGTACAACAACGGATCGGTTCCCTTCAAGACGCCTCGTTTCGGTGAGTTCTACACGCGAGACGGCCTGCCGGGAACAGCGCGGATGGATCCGCCGCCGACCCAGCTCGAAGAAGATCGCCAGGGTGTTCTTCCCTTCCTGCAGCCGCTATGGCGTTGGGAAGTCACGCGGCCCGGAAACATCCTGCGTGTCTTCGAACGCGGCGGCCGCGCGCCGTACGAAATCGGCATTCCCGATCCCGACGAACCGCCCGGACGTCCCGCTAATCGTCTCGGCAGCCGCGGCCTCGGCACCGCGAACCGTACCGACCCGGTGTTTCTGGGCCTTCAAAAAACACGTCTGATGGATCCGACGTTGAACCTGTTTGGGACCAACGAGCAGGCCGGCGACTATCGATCGAGCGGCTGCACGGCGTGCCACGTCGTGTACGCCAACGATCGATCGATTGTCCATGCCGGGCAGTACGCGTCCGCCGGAAACGAGGGACGCAGCCAGACCACGGATCCGATGATTCCGAAGACCGAATCGGGCCACCCCATTCGTCACTCGTTTACCAATTCGATTCCCACCAGTCAATGCCTGGTCTGTCACATGCATCCCGGCACAAACATGGTCGCCACCTATCTGGGCTTGACGTGGTGGGACAACGAGACCGATGGCGATCGCATGTACCCGCCGCAATCGCGACGGTTGTCGGATATCGAGCGTGCCGCGATCGAGATGCGCAACCCGGAGGGCAGTGCGCTACGCGGGCTGTGGTCGGATCCGCAGTTTCTCGCACAGACTGGGGGCAGCCAGTTCAATGCCACATTGCACAACGCGCAGTTCGCTGATTTTCACGGCCACGGCTGGCTGTTCCGGGCCGTTTTCAAGCGCGATCGGCGCGGCAATCTGCTCGACGCGTCGGGACAGATTGTTTCCGGCGCGACCTCACGCGAGCTTGCCGCAGCCGTGAACTATCGCAGCGTTCCGCCGATTGTCAGCGACGAGGACGCCGCCGCCGCACCGCCTGCGGCTCCCCCGCCGCCCTCCGGGGTTCCGGTGCACCTCAAGGACATCCATCTCGAGCGCGGCATGCACTGCGTCGACTGCCACTTCTCTCAGGACGTTCACGGCGACGGCAGGTTGTACGGTGAGACGCGCAACGCTGTCGAGATCGATTGCGTCGATTGCCACGGGACCGTGAGAGCGCGCGCCTCGCTGCGCACGTCCGGTCCCGCTTCTCCCGGTCATGGCGCCGGCGGGGCTGACCTCACCGCGCTCGTCACGCCGTTCGGCGATCCACGCTTCTCGCCTGCGCGCGCCACGCGGCCCATCATTCAGCGTTCGATGATCACGAAGGGGCTTCAGTGGAGCGTACCTCAGGTCATGGACTCGCTCGATCCAGCCAATCCCCGTTACAACCGGCTGGCCGCGCGCGCCAAGACGATGCGCCGTGATGGACAGACGTGGGGCGACGCGACCAACCCCGACGGCCTGGCGCACACCGAGAGCAGGATGACGTGCTACGCCTGCCATTCCTCATGGATGACGAGCTGCTTCGGTTGCCATCTGTCGCAGTCGGCGAATCAGAAGAAGCCGATGCTCCACAACGAGGGGACCACGACGCGGAACTGGACCTCGTACAACTATCAAGTGCTGCGTGACGATGTGTTCATGCTCGGCGTGGACGGCTCGGTCACCGGCAATCGCATCGCGCCGGTGCGATCGTCGAGCGCCGTGATCGTCAGCTCGGAGGATCTCAATCGCCAGCAGCTGTATGCCCAGCAGCAGACCGTGTCGGCCGAAGGCTACGCCGGCCAGGCATTCAACACGCACGTGCCTCACACTGTTCGAAAGACGGAAACGAAAACCTGCACCGATTGCCACGTGTCGTCGGAGCGCGACAACAACGCAAGCCTCGCCCAGCTCCTGCTCCAGGGCACCAACTTCGTCAACTTCATGGGGCGATTCGTGTACGTCGCGACCGGCCAGGGCGGCGTCGAAGCCATTGCCGTCACCGAGCGCGAAGAGCCGCAGGCGGTCATCGGCAGCGATCTCCACAAACTCGCCTATCCGGAAGCGTTTGCGGCTCATGAGCGCCGCGGCCGGCAACTGACGGAATCGGTCAGACACGCTTCCTCGAACGCGCACAGTCTGCAGGCTCGCGGCGAGTACCTGTACATCGCGGACGGTCCCGGCGGATTTCGCGTGTTCGACATCGCGCAGATTCACCAGAAGGGATTCTCGGCGCGTATCCGAGAAGCGCCGGTCTCACCGCTCGGCCAACGCATGCGCGTGATGAGCCGCTTTGCAACGGCGGTGGCCGCGCCGGCCACGCTCGCGGTCGATCCGACGCGCGCTCACGCGCCGGAAAATCAGGAGCAGCCGATTCACCCCATGTACGGCTACATCTATGTGACCGACCGCGACGAGGGTCTCATCGTCTCGACGGCTGCGACACTGCTCGACGGAAACCCCGCGAACAATTTCCTCGAACGCGCGGCGGCATTCAATCCGGACGGGTTGTTGAACGGCGCCACCAGTCTCGCCATCGCCGGCACGTATGCCTACATCCTCTGCGATCGCGGCCTGGTCGTCCTCGATGTCAGCGATCCGCTGAAGCCGCGCCTGGCCGGTCAGATCGCACCGCCGGCGATCCGCGGCGGCCGTGCAGTGATCGTGCAGTTCCGGTACGCGTTCGTAACCGACGCCGATGGGCTGAAGGTCGTGGACATCACGTTCCCCGACCAGCCACGCCTCGTGACAGACGCGACGGTGCCGATGATTAATGCCAGCGGGTTGTACGTGGCGAGGACGTATGCGTATGTCGCGACTGGCGAAGCCGGCCTGACGATCGTCGACGTCGAGCGGCCCGAGCGTCCACGAATCGATCAGGTGTTCAACGCCGGCGGCGCCCTGAACGACACGCGCGACGTGAAAGTTGCGATGACGAACGCGAGTGTCTTCGCTTATGTGGCCGACGGCCGCAACGGCCTCAGGATCCTGCAACTCGTCTCGGCGAACACCACACCAGGGGCATTTGGTTTCAGTCCTCGTCCGGCGCCGACGCTGATCGCGACCTATCGAACGCGCTCACCCGCCATTGCCATCTCGAAGGGCCTCGACCGCGATCGCGCGGTCGACGAGAGCGGCAACCAGATCGCGGTGTTCGGACGCAGAGGCGCGCGCCCCTTCAACCTCGAAGAGATGCGGCGGCTGTTTCTGCGAGGGAAACAGGTGTGGACTGTGACGAACGATGGCAAGTAGGCCGGGTCCTGTAGCGGCGAATCCGGGCGGGTCTGAAGAACAAGACCCGCCCCACATCCGAGTGGATATGTGCCGTGGTTACCTGGGCGCTACTGCGGCTTTCTGCTGCACCGCCAGCACGGCCCGGAACATCGCTTCGGCGATATCGACCTCGACCTTGTACCCCTGTGGATCGATGAACGGGTTGGCCCCGCCGGCCTTGAGCTTCGCGTACTTTTCCTGCAGGTTGTACATCCCCGGATGGGAGCCGAGCGGCACGTCACACGGCAGCGTCCGGGCGAGCTTGAACGTCCGCTCGAACTCGCCGACGATTCCCGGCACGTCTTTGTTGTTCACGAGCTGGAAACCCGGATTCGTGCCGAAGCTGCCGATGATCACCACGTCGTAGGTCCGCCCGCCTTCCTGCACTTTCATTGTCCACGTCGTGCAGCCTCGTGTGTGGCCGGGCGTGAGATGGGCGACGAGCGTCGTGCCGCCGAGCGTCACCTCGTCGCCGTCGTGGACGACTTTATCGACAGGATGTGGTTTGCCGCCCGGCTTCATCGCCTCGAGCGCGGGCACGTCCTCGGCCATGACCACGACCTGCGCGCCGGTCAGCTGCTTGACGAGGGCGTCGCCTTCCTGATGATCGCCGTGCGCGTGGCTGCCGAGCAGGATTTTCGTGTCGGAGAACTTGAATCCGAGCTGCTCGATCGACTTCTGGATCGTCGGCACGTTGCGCTCGTAGGTGCTGTTGATGAGGATGTTGCCCTGCGGTGTCACGACGAGGAATGCCGCGAGGCTGTTGGTGCCGACGTAATACAGGTTCCCGATGATCTTGTGCGGTGGAAACTGTGTCGTCTGATCCTCGGGGCCGCCGACGTTTCGCTGGAAGAGCGACAACTGCGTGTACGTGTGACCGGCGACGGTAATCTCGGGACCCGGCTCCTGATTGCCGCGCGCGCCGCGCTGCGCGATGAGCGCAGGGCTCGAACACATCACTGCGGCTGCAACTGCCACGAGCGCCGTTTTCATTCGTGCCTCCGCCGCCGATTATAGCGGTGCGCCTGAAGGCGGACGATATGTACTGAGTCGTATAATTGGCTCCCCTGAAACGTTCATGCTGTCGCCAGGCACAAACCTCGGTCCCTATGAAATCACGGCACCGATCGCGTCGGGTGGCATGGGTGAAGTGTATCGGGCCCGCGACACGCGCCTGTCGCGCGACGTCGCGCTGAAAGTCCTGACCGACAACGTGTCGCCGGACGCCGAACTCGAGGCGCGCTTTCGGGAAGAAGCGCGGCTGCTCGCGTCGGTGAACCATCCCAACATCGTCGCCATTTATGACGTCGGGACGATGAAGGATGTGTCGTACGTCGTGTTCGAGCTGGTGGAGGGCGAGACGCTGCGCCGGCGGCTCGCGTCCGGCGCGCTGGCCCCGGCCGCGGCGCTCGATTACGCGCGGCAGATTGCCGAGGGCATGGCCGCGGCGCACGAGCGCGGCATCGTCCATCGCGACCTCAAGCCCGAAAACCTCGTCATCACGCCGAAGGGACGCATCAAGATCCTCGACTTCGGCATCGCCAAGGGGCGAGCGGTCACTGCCGTGGGTGCGGACGCCGACGAGACCGTGCCGGCCCTGACCAAGCCAGGGATCATCGTCGGGACCGTTGGCTACATGGCGCCCGAACAGCTTCGCGGCCTGACGATCGATCAGCGGGCCGACGTCTTCTCGTTCGGGGTGATCTTGTACGAGATGCTGACGGGCGCGCGCGCGTTCTCGGGCCGCACCGAAGTCGAAGTCCTGTCGGCGATCCTCTCGCAGGACGTGCCGAACCCCGCGATCGCGAACCCGGCGATCTCGCCGGCCTTTGGCGCGATCGTGCTGCGGTGCCTCGAGCGCAATCCAGCGGGCCGCTTTCAAACCGCCCGCGATTTGCTGGAAGCTCTGGCGAATCTCGACCGCGGCGAGGGCGTTTTTCGGGCTGCGGCAGCGGCGCGCACGCCGGTCGATTCGCGACCGGCCGTGGCGGTGTTGCCGTTTGCCGACATGAGCGCCGAAAAGGATCAGGAATACTTCTGCGACGGCATCGCCGAGGAGATCATGGGCGCGCTCGCGAGCGCGCGCGGCCTGCGCGTCGTCGCGCGCAGTTCAACCTTCCAGTTCAAGGGCACCTCTCGGGACGTCCGCGAGATCGGCGCCGCGCTCGGCGCTACATCGATCCTCGAGGGCAGCGTCCGGAAGGCGGCAAACCGGATTCGCATCGCCGTGCAGCTCGTCAACGCGGACGGCGGGCATCAGATCTGGTCCGAGCGGTTCGATCGCGATCTCGGAGACGTGCTGGCAATACAGGACGAGATCGCGCAGAAGGTCGCCGACGCGCTCGAGACGCGCCTCATGCAGCCGGTGGCGGGCGCAGCACAAGGCCGCACCAGCGATCTCGAAGCGTACACACACTACCTGAAAGCGCGTCATCACCTGAACCGGCGGACGGAAGCTGACCTCGAATTGAGCGTTGGCCACTTCCGGAGAGCGCTGGAACGCGACGGCTCGTACGCACGCGCTTATGCGGGCCTGGCCGAAGTCCTGGCGATGATTGCCGTCTATGGCGCCAAGGCACCCGCCGACGTCATTCCTCTGGCGCGAACCGCTGCCGAGCGCGCGCTGCAGCTCGATCCCGAGCTCGCCAGCGCGCAGACTTCCTTGGGACTCATTCACAGCCTGCATGACTGGTCGTGGGCTGCTGCGGCGCGTTCATTCCGCCGGGCGATCGCCATCAACAAAGACGATGCGACCGCGCACCAGGGGCTGGCGATCAACTACCTGGTGCCGCTCGGGAATTTCGACGATGCGCTCGTGGAGCTGGCGCTCGCGACGGCGCTCGATCCGCTGTCGCTGGCTGTGAGCTCGACGGTCGGCGTCACGCTCTTCTACGCGGGCCGCTTCGACGAGGCCGAGCAGGCGCTCGTGGAAACGATTCGTCTCGACGATCGCTTTCCGCTCGCGCACATGTTCCTTGGTCAGGTTCGCTCGGCCCAGCGCCGCTATCTCAGTGCGCTCGACGCGCTTGAAGCCGCAGTGCGGCTCGCGGGCCGAACACCCGAGATGCTGGCCGCGCTTGGCTATGCGCTCGCCCACTCGGGCGATCGCGACGCTGCACGGCGCATCCTGACCGAAGTGCAGGAGCTGTCGAAAAAACGCTTCGCCTCGCCGACCGCGCTGGCCGAGCTGCACGTCGGACTCGGCGATCACGAGGCTGCGCTCGACGCGCTGGAACAGGCGGCCCGGATACGGACGCTCGACATGGCGTGGCTGCCGGTTCGCCCCTACTTCGCGGCGCTCCGAGGCGAGCCGCGATTCGAGGCCATCGTCAAGTCGCTCGGCACGAGCGAAGCCCGTCAGTCAGAGGCAATTACGGTCAGCCGCCGACCCGGCGGCGCCTAGCCGCCCATGGTGACGGGCTGCTGGCCGATCTCGCTTTACATCCTTTACATCGACCGGCCGATGTGCGACTCTCCGGCATCGCGAACTCTTAACCGTTTTTTTCACCGAAATATCTCAGGTGATCGGAGGGACACAATGATGCGACGTGTGGCGATCGGCATCGTCGCCGGAGTCCTGCTCTCGGGCGGGCTCGTGTTCGCCCAAGGCGGCGGCGCACCGGCGAAGGCCAAGGCGACAACGCCCGAAATCCCGTTCGAGTCGGTGCCCAACTTCTTCAAGCTCCCGGCTGGTCTTTATTTGGGAGAGGGCACCGGCATCGCGACCAACTCCAAAGGCCACGTGTTCGTCTACACCCGCAGCGGCGAGACGCGGCTCTTCGAGTTCGATCAGTCGGGCAACTTCGTCAAGGAATTCGGCGCCGGGAGCTACGCCTTCTAGTTTGCGCACGCGGTGCGCGTGGACAAGGACGACAACGTGTGGGCCGTCGACGAGGGGACGAACATCGTGACCAAGTTCGATCCCAACGGGAAGATCCTGATGGTGCTCGGTAAGCGTCCCGATCCGCTCGAGCAGCTGACGATCATGCCGGGCGGCGGGCAATACTCTGGCGCCAACCGGCCGTACTCGTTCCATCGCCAGACCGACATCGGCTTCGATCCGCAGGGCAACATCTTCATCAGCGACGGCTACGGCGATTCGCGCGTCGTGAAGTTGGACAAGAACGGCCGCTTCCTCAAGTCCGCCGGCACGCGCGGCAACGGACCGCTGCAGTTCAGCACGCCGCATGCGATCTCGGTCGACGGAAAAGGCATGGTCTACGTCGCCGACCGCGGCAACTCGCGGATCGTCGTTCTCGACAACGACTTGAACCAGAAGGCGGTGTACGACAGCGTCGGTGCGCCGTGGGCCGTATGCATCTCGCAGGGGGCGCATCAGTACCTATACAGCTCGAACTCCTTCCCGACCGGCAACAACTTCGATCAGGCTTCGACAACGGGCGAGGTCTACAAGATGGAGCTGGACGGCACCGTGCTCGGACGCTTCGGCAAGGCCGGACACGGGTTCAAGGAGTTCAGCGCGATCCACCAGATGGATTGCCGCAATCCGAACGAGCTGTACGTGGCCGAAATCACCGCGTGGCGCGCGCAGAAGATCCTGCTCCGTCCGCCGACCGGGACCAAATGAGGAGGCGGACCATGAAGCGGACCTTTGCACTCGTCGTGGCGGCGGCCGCCGCCATCAGCGTATCGCTCGTCGCGCAGACCGCGCCGGACATCAACTTCGACGCGAACGCCGACTTCCTGTCGCTGCCGCAGGGCACCTACCTCGGCGAAGTGGCCGGCGTCGCCACCAACTCGAGAGGACAAGTCTTCGTCTACACGCGCACCGGCCACGCCGTCGCCACGCTCGGCGACGAGCGGACCTTCTATCACGGCGGCTCACGCCTGTTCCAGTTCGATCAGAACGGCAAGTACGTGAAGGAGATCGGCCAGGGCGTCTACGCGATCAACTTCGCGCAGCAGGTGCGCGTCGATCCACAGGACAACGTCTGGATTGTCGACGCCGGCTCGAACCAGGTGGTCAAGTTCGACGCGGATGGAAAATTTCAACTCGTGCTCGGACGCAAGGGCGAGAACATCAGCGTCCGGCCGGGTCCCGGTCAGCCGGCCAGCCTGCTCGACGTGCAGGCGGCGCAGGCCGCGGCGGGACGCGGCGCTGCGCCTGAAGGAGGACGCGGCGGTGGGGGCGGCGGTCGTGGCGGCGGGAACCCCGGCGCCGGCATCAACGGCGACGCGTTCAATCGCCCATCCGATGTGACGTGGGACAAAGCGGGGAACATTTACGTCGCCGACGGCTACGGCAGCAACAACCGGATCGCGAAGTTCACCAAGGACGGCAACTTCGTGAAAACCTGGGGGCACACCGGCTCGGCTCAGGGTCAGTTCAACGGGATCCGCGGCATCGCGACTGACGCCGCGGGCAATTTGTACGTTGCAGACTCCGGGAACAAACGTATCCAGGTCTTCGACGGCGAAGGCACCTTCAAATCGCAGATCACTGGTGTTGGCACGCCGCAGGCAATCTGCGTCTCGGGCGGATCGACGCAGTATCTCTACAGCTCGAACTCGAACCACTCGGAGAGCATGGACAACGGCGAGATCTACAAGGTCCGCCTCAACGGCCAGCTCGTCGGCAAGTTCGGCAGGGCGGGCAAAATCCCGAGAGAGTTCGGTATGGTCAACGCGATCGACTGCCGCACGGAGAACAATCTGTACGTCGGTGAGATCTGGAACTGGCGCGTGCAGAAAGTCACGCTGAAGTAGGGATCGGCGTAGGGATTAGGGATTAGGGATTAGGGATTAGGGATTAGGGATTAGGGATTAGTGGCAATCGCTACTAGTCCCTCTTTCCTTGCAATCCTAATCCCTACTCCCCAATCCCTACTCCCTACACCCTACTCCCCAATCCCTACCCCCTGCTCTTCCACTGCTCGGCAACCCACCGACCGGCCCGCCTGAGCGACTCCACGTACCCGCCCATCTGGAAGTGGCCGATGTCCTGCAGCGCCTCGAACTTGATCGTGCGTCCCAGCTTCTCGAGCGCGCGTGCGTTTCGTTCGGCTGGCGTAAACGGGACGACCTCATCGTCTCGACTGTGAATCACGTACGTCGGCATCGTCGCGAGTCGGTCCGTCTGCTCATCTCCGGTCGAAGCGGCCATCGGAATCGCGGCCGTGAACAGATCCGCGTGATGAGATGCCATGAACCAGGTGCCGCGGCCGCCGAGGCTGAATCCAACGACCAGAATCCGCTGCCGATCGATCTTGTAGTCGCGCATCACCTGCTCGAGGAGCGCCATCACTGCCTGATCCGACGCCGCGTCGGTCCAGGACCTTGTCGGACAGTCGGGCGCGACGATGATCGCGCGGAGCGTTTCGAGGCCGGGCGCGACGATCTGTTGCACGAAGGCGGCGCCGTAATACGGCATCCGCTCGCCGCCCGGGTGCAGCGCGAGCACGAGCGGAACGGGATCCTTGGCGTTGTACCCGCGCGGGACTGAAATCCCATAGGGCATCGGCGCCGAGCCCGGCACCGGGAACGTCGAACGGTGGATGCCGGGCGCGCTCGGCTGCTGCTGCAACAGACCCATCATCGCTGCGAGAACCGTCAGGATCCGCATTTCAGCCTCCTCCAACACGAGGCGCCGGCGCCGCCCCAGCCTGGCGTAGGATGGGAGCGATGGCGGTCGCGCGATTGTCCGGGGTCATGCTCCTCGCCGTGCTCGCCACGGCGTTTGCGATGGCATGCGCGGCGGCCTCGGCGCCGCCGACGTCTCCAACGCAGGCCATTCCACCGACTGCACCGCGGCCGATTCTGCTCGACGGCATGTGGAACGGGCGAGGCAGCGACTCGAAGGGCGACACGACGGTGATCTGGCACCTCTCGCAGAACGGCAGCAGCGTGACGGGAACCGTCACGACGCAGGCGATCAATCCCGCGGACGGCTCCTGCAACTCTTGTCACCGCAACAAGCGAGGCACGTTCACCGGAACGATCGCGGACACGACGCTGACGATCGCGATGTTCTTCGCGGCCGGCGCAAACGGCGACCCGACCCCCGAGTGCAGCGCGACGCTCACCGGATCGGCCTCGGAGGTCGCCGGCAACAGCATCACCGCGTCGTACTCGGGCTCGGACACCTGCGAGGGCCCGTTCGTCAACGGCATGATGACGATGACACGCGGCGCCGCGGCTACTTCACCTCGACCAGCGCGACGCGATTGACGCCGCTGCAGGCGAGCGCCAGATTGCCGTCGCGCGTCGGCATCATGTTGCGCACGACGCCGCCGCCCGAGGGGATTTCCCAGGTCTGGAATTTCTCGGTTTTCGGATCGAAGCGCACCAGCGTGTTCGGCTTCACCGCCGACTCGCTGTACCACACGATGTCCTTCCACACCGTGATGCCGTAGGGCTGCGAACGCGGACCGCTGGGCGAAGGCCATTCCTTCACGGCGCCGGTCTTCGGATCCAGGCGTCCCAGGTAGCCGCGCGAGTAATCCGAGTACCAGATCACGTCGTCGCTCGAGATCGCGATGCGGCGCGGACGGGACTCCGCATTGGGCAGCGGGTACTCCTTGATGGCCATCGTGTTGGGATCGAGGCTCGCGACCCGGTTCGCGCCGAACTCGACGAGAAACGGCGAGCCGCTGGAACTGATCACCATGCCGTAGGGCAGCGATCGCGGCTGCGGCATCGTCACCAACTTTATATCGCCGGTGTCGATGTTCATCCGCGCCACCATGTTGGCCTGCTGCAGCGTGAACCAGAGCGTGCCCTTCTGATCGAAGACTGGCGTGTGCGGATCGCGCGCCGCAGGATCCGGCATCGGGTACTCGGTGACCACGCCCGTCTTTGGATCGAGCTTGCCGACGAGGCCCTTCGAGTTGCCGGTGTACCAGATATTCCCGGCTTTATCGACGGTCAGGCCGTGCGGCCCCGATCCGTCGGTCTTCAACGTGAATTCCTTCATCGCGCCGGTTTTCGGATCGAGTCGGCCGAGGACGTTGGCCCACTGCCCCGTCCACCAGATCGATCCGTCAGGCGTCGACAGCGGATCGTGCGGCCGCGAGCCGAGCGATGGCACCACCCATTCCTTTATCGAGACGTTCGCGCTTCCGGGAATCAACACCGCGCGCGGCCGGTCGTTCTCGGGGAAATTCTTCGCGAGGTATTCGGACAGGATCGCGCTCTGATCCTTGGGAACCGCGACCATGCTCTGATACAGCTGCTCCCACTCGGAGCGCGAGTATCCGGAGCCGGTCACGAGGTTGATGCCGTGACACTTCGTGCAGAGCGTCTGGGCGAGCTCTTTGCCGTTGCCGTCAGGCAGCGTCGGCGGTGGACCGCCACGCTGGCCTCGAACCGGCGCAATCGCAAGAAGAAAGACGCCCGCCGCTATGAACGCGAGCGATCGTTTCGTCATACGCCCTCCGTCCACAATCAGGACCAACGACACAAACGACTAGTGTCCTAGCGACCAAGTGACAAACGACTAACGACCAAGACGAACGACCAACGACCAACGACCAACGACTAACTTACTGTGGCCTGCGGAATAGTCCCATCAACACCGCGCGGCCGAGGACGTGTCCCTGCAGCGCTTTCATCACGTTGGCGCGCGTCTCGAACGCGTCAGCGGCCGCCGCGACGTCCAGCTTGGTATCGAGCGCCAGAATCTCGAACGTGTAGTGATGCGGAGGGCCGGCGGCGGGAGCGCCCGGCCCGCGATAGACAGGACCACTAGCGCTCACCTGATGGCTGCCGTCGGGCCGATCGGCACCTTGCGGCACGCCCTCGGGCAATCCGGTCGCGGTGCCGGGAATATTCCACACGAGCCAGTGCAGTTGATCGTCGGTCGTCCGGTTGCGTGCGACCTCGAGGTCGTGCATGTGCAGCACGAAGGTCACCGTGCCGGGCGGTGTGTTGGTCCACGTCAGCGCGGGCGAGACCTGCTCGCCGGCCTGCGTGTACTTCGCCGGAATCACTCCGCCGTCGGTGAAAGCCGTAGTCGTCAATGTCATCGGTGGCGCTCCTCCTCCGCCGCGCTGTCCACCGCCGGCGCCGCCCGGTGCCTGTCCACCGCGGCCGCGCGCGGGATCCTGTGCGACGACAAGCACCGTCGTCACGGCGACGGTCATCATGAGGGCCATCGCCAGTCGGATCAGTCGCATAAGACAGCTCTCCTTCAAAAATTCAGCCTGATTCTAGCAGGCTGGCGAAGCCCGGCTGCCGTTACTTTCAGTTCGGCTGGCCTTCGGGGCTGACGCAGCGGCGAGGACGGCCTACCGATGGCCTTTGCAAGCAACCGGCGAAAGGGTGCATAGTCTCCCGAACGCGACACAGGGAGGGAATGATGAGACACCTGCTTTTGGCAGCGGCTGTTTCTGCGGCGTTGGCGATCGCGGCGGTGGGGGCGCAGACACAGAATGCCCAGCCGGCGCAGCAGCCCAAGCCGACGGCCGATCCGTACGCCAACAATCCTCAAGCCGGTTCGCAGCAGTTTCCGCTGGCCGCGCCCGCAGGGCGCGACAGCAATTCGAAGAACGTCGCGCCGCCGGGGGCCGTCAATTCCGGTCCGTTCAACCCCGCGACGTGGAAGTACGGGACCGCGTTCGATGCGCCGGCCGGCTCGAAGATCTGGAATCCGGTCAAGCTGAAGATGATGCAGGGCGGCAAAGTCACCGGTGGCACGCTCTTCAACTCCACCGATCCGGCGGTCTACTGCGCGATGGCCAATGCCGGCTACGACTTCGTCTGGACCGAGATGCAGCACGACCAGCGCGACTGGGGCGCCGCCGCCCGCATGTGGCGTACCTGTCCACAGGCCAAAGCGGTGCCGGGCGTGCGCATCGCGTACACCGATGAGCGTGAAATCCAGCACGCGCTCGACGCCGGCGCGCTGGTCGTCGTCGTGCCCACCGTCGACACGGTTGAAGAGGCGATTGAAGCGCGCAACTGGACGTACTTCCCGCCGCTCGGCCGGCGCAGCAACGGCGGCGGCCAGGCGTTCGAAGCCGCGATGTGGGGCAACGTGCCGGGCGGGTATCGCAACACGATCAACGACAACGTCGTGCTCGTGCTGATGATCGAAACGCTCGAAGGGCTGAAGAACGCCGACGAGATCGCGAAGATTCCGGGCGTGACGGCGTTGTTCGCGGCGAGCGGCGACCTCGGAAATTTCTCCGGCTTCCGGCAGGGAACGCCCGACTACGAGCGCGCGATCAACATCGTCCACGACGCGACGATCAAGGCAAAGATCCGGCTGTGCGGCCCGTTCGCCTGGCGCGATCGTCCCGACTTCAGCTGCTTCCAGGCCGGCAGTGAGACCGCTGCGATCGCGCGCGGGGCCGCCGCGGAACTCGGCAATCTCGCGAACACGCAGGGCAGGCCGGAGGTAGGACCGTACGCGGTGGCGGCGAAGCCGTAGACCTCTTGATCAGGATCGATGATCGCTGGCTCGTCGCGATGACAGCATCGGCATCGAGCGCGATAACGACGAACCGTCGAACGTCAGAATCCGGGTAGTCCAGGTCCGTCGTGGGCGCGGATCGCCTGTTCCGCGCTCTCGATCGACCTGCTCTATTGGCGTTCGAAACGCCGCTCCTCTCCCGGGCGCCGGTCCGACGGCAGCATCTCCATCCACACCGGATATTCGGGCTTCAGGCTGCTGGCCTCATCGAGCTTTTTGATCTCGTCGCTCGACAGCACGAGGTCGCTTGCTTTCAGGTTGTCGTCCAGCTGATCGAGTTTTCGTGCGCCGATAATGACGCTCGTCACGACGTCGCGCGACAGAATCCAGCCCAGCGCGATCTGCGCAACGCTGACGCCGTGGCTCGACGCAATCGTTCGCATCACGTCAACGATTCCGTAAGCCTTGTCCTTGTCGATCGGCGGAAAGTCAAATGACGCACGCCTCGCTCCCGCTTCCGTGGCGTCGCGCGTGAACTTGCCGGAGAGGAATCCTCCGGCCAGCGGACTCCAGACGAGCAGTCCAAGGCCCTGGTCCTTGAGCAACGGAATCATCTCCCGCTCGAGCTCGCGGCCAGCCAGCGAGTAGTACGACTGCGTGCACTTGAACCGTTCCAACCCCTCGGCCCGCGAGATCGCCAGCGACTTCATCAGCTGCCACGCCGCCAGGTTCGAACAACCGATGTACCGAACTTTTCCCGCCCGCACGACATCGTCGAGCGCGCGCAGCGTGTCTTCCAGGCCGGTCAGCGTGTCGAAGCGATGAATCTGATAGAGGTCGATGTAATCGGTGCCGAGCCGCGCGAGGCTGGCATCGACCGCCTCGAGGATATGCAGGCGCGACAGACCGACTTGGTTCGCGCCCTTCCCCATCCGCCCGCGTACTTTTGTCGCCAGGACAACGTCGCGCCGCCGCTTTCCCAACGCTTTGCCGACCATCGTTTCGGATTCGCCGGCGGAGTACACGTCGGCTGTGTCGATGAAGTTGATGCCGGCGTCGAGCGAGCGGTTGACGATGGCGTCCACTGCCGCCTGGTCGAGACCGCCGATCACTTCCCACATCTGTCCGCGACCGCCAAACGTCATCGCGCCCAGACAGAGCTCGGAGACAAATACGCCCGTATCGGCAAGCAGTCTGTACTTCATAAGGACCCGAGAGCGTATCACTTCGGCACCGGGGCGCCCAAGCGCCCAAACTGTGCGAGTTCGGTCGACGATTGTGTCAGTGGCGCACGTGCCGCAGGCTGAAATCCGCCTGATTCAGGCGTTCGCGGTCGGCATCGCCCTTGCCTCTGTTCGTCGTGTCCGGGCGACCCGGACTGATCGACCAACGGACAGGAGCCCCGAAATGGTTTGGGTTTTCGAGCGTGGAGCGGAAACGGCAGTCCTCGAGGTCCGCCGCCACGATACGCAGTTCGAATTTGTTCTGAAGCAGGCTGGCAGCGCCGATCGCGTCGAGGTGCTGTCGACGCCGGCGGCGCTCATCGCGCGATTGGAAAAAGTGCCCGATACGCTGTTCGTCGAAGGCTGGCGTCCAGTTGGCAACGCGCCGCAAGTCTGTTGAAAGCCGGCCGTTCATCGGCTCGTCGTACTCAACGAATTGCGAAATCCAGCTCGATCCGTACCAGCACTGGCACTGCTTTCCCGAATAGCGCACCAGGCCTGAACCGCCACCGTTCCGTGGCCTTCACCGCTTCCTGATCGAGGCCGAACCTTCGATCGAGCGATCGGATCACCCGCGCATCGCGGCACCGACCATCGGGATCGACGATGCATTCGACGAGCACTGAGCCCTCGACGTGAGCCTGCATCGCGCGGGCGGTGTATCGCGGTTTCTCCATCACAATCACAACCGGTGGACTGACGCCTCGCTGTCGCGGGTCGTAAACGTCGTCACCGGTCCCGCCGCCCTGCCCTGGTCCAAACCCTGGCCCGGTACCTGGTCCAGCGCCCGGACCGTGGCCGCCCCCGGCGCCCGGACCATCGCCAGGCCCGCGAGACTCAGAATCCGTCGAGGGTTCAGGCACGCCGGGAACCGTCGTGACATCCGATCCAGTCCGTCGCGCGTCGAGCAGTATTCGTTGTGTCTCGGGCGTCGATTCCGGTTCGGGCGTCGAAACGGGAACAGGCGTCGCGGCGATGGGGAGCGACGCTCGTTCACGACCGGGGAGTCGGGCTCGGGTCGCCGACGCTCGTGACGGCTCGCCGCCACCGCCGCCGCCTTTCGTTCGGCCGTTGCCATCAGCGCGAGGCAGCCAGACGACGCCGTCGAGTTTGACCGTCGTCGAGTCGACATGCGCCAGCTGCACCGGCTCGTTCGATCCCGTGAGAGCTATCACGATCAGCAGCAACGCGATGTGCCATATCAGCGCAGCCACCTGCGCCAGTGCCACGCGCGCCCCTCGAATCCACATGGTTTCCGTTACGACGCACTGGGTGGGCGTTTGGCTTGCTAGACTGACCGCCGCATGAGAAGCGATGCGGTTCCAAGCTGGCTGTTCCGCCGCCTTTTGGGCCTGGTCTACCTCTTCGCGTTCTGGTCGCTCGCACGACAAGTTGCCGGATTAATCGGTCACGACGGGATCCTGCCGGCCTCGGAATACATGAATCAGATTCGTGAGTGGGTCGCCGGTCAACAGATCGGGATCGATCGGTTCCGGCTGTTCCCGACGCTCGCGTGGATCAGCACGACCGATACGTTTCTCACGGGTCTCTCGCTCGCGGGAATCGCGCTCTCGCTCCTCCTGATCCTCGGCGTCACGCCGCTGGCCGTCCTGCCTCTCTTGTGGATCCTCTATCTCTCGCTTTCGACGGTCGGACAGGACTTCTTCACGTATCAGTGGGACGCTCTGTTGCTCGAAACCGGCTTCCTTGCGATCTTCGTTGCGCCGGTGGTCTGGCTCGATCGCCTGCGCGATGCGCGGCCTCTGCCGCGCCTCGGGAAGTGGCTGCTCCTGTGGCTGCTGTTCCGCCTGACCGTCGGCTCCGGTGCGATCAAGCTCGCGAGCGGCGATGCCACCTGGCGCAATCTGACGGCGCTCACGTTTCACTATTACACGCAGCCCATTCCCACACCCGTTGCCTGGTACGTGCAGC
>Ga0114129_10002207_pt1 | contig 26833 bp, 15 predicted proteins | sample RhiMetdeltSRZDD1_FD_80071 | JGI IMG/M metagenome (GOLD analysis project Ga0114129, IMG submission 80071) | Populus rhizosphere microbial communities from Tennessee, USA - Rhizosphere MetaG P. deltoides SRZDD1 (version 2) (version 2) | ecosystem: Host-associated > Plants > Roots > Rhizosphere >...
CCGTTCGCGGGGCCCACGGGTGGATCCGTGTCGACGAAGGCGGTGTCCGTCGGATCGGGGTCGCGGCCCGTCTGGCAGGCGCCGTATCCGCCGTCCGGCAGGCCGTCACCGTTCGTGTCCCGCAGCTGGCCCAGGGCGCCCCGGTATACGTTGTAGGAGAGGGCCGCGCCGAGCGGATCCCACCTCAGGGTCACGGCGTCCGCGTCGAACAGGACGTGCGGCTCGACCGGCCCTGTCAGCGCGAACCGTCCGAGCCGGGTCGCGACTCCGTGGACGAGGTTGTGCTCGGTCAGCACGATCCATGGGGACTGAGCCACGTACATGTCGCCGGCCGCGTCGAGCCGCCGCAGCTCCAGGTCCTCCTCGCGGATGGAGGTCCGGTCCACGACGCCGTCCTGGTCCGCATCCGCATAGCGGATGTCGATCCCGGCCGCCAGCCCCTGGGCGAGGGTCTCCTGGCCGCTCTCCAGCGAGACGTCCACGAAGGCGCCCAGGCTCTGGTCCGGCTGCTCGAGACGCGCCGCCTCGGCCGCCTCGTCGGGGAAAAAGATGCGGACCACATCCGACGGAAGGCTCACCGCCCCCTGGGGAAGACTGATGCCGGCCAGGGTGTCGCGCGTCGTCCGGCCCCCGGCCGCGGCGCCCCCGCCCGAGGGTCCGCTCACCGTGGTCCGGCTCTCCTGGTGGCCCTGCGGATCGAGGTGCTCGTCGAGGTCGCCGCCCGAAGCGCCGACGAGGGTGATCGCGATGACGGCGGGGGCCGGATCGGGTGAGCCTGCCGCATCGTGGGCCACCGCCCGGATCTCGTAAGCGCCGGGGGCCAGCCCCGTGACGTCCCAGTGGACGAAGTACGGATAGGTCGTGTCGGGGTTCGGCTGCGCCGGGTCCCTGGCCGCGATCGGCAGGAATGTGCCGGAGGGCAGGGCGCGATACTCCAGGCGCACTCCCGCGGTGCGCGAGACCGTGGCGGGACTTCCTTCCTGGAGCCGGGCGGCGACCGTGACGCTGTCGCCGCGGATGGATCGGCCGGCCTCGGGGGCGCTGATGGCGGCGCGCGGCCCGCCCGGCTTGAACCCGACCACCAGCTGGACCGGGAACCCCCTGAACGACAGGTCGGGGGTCGTGTACTGGGCGACGTTGCCGACCGCATCCCGCACGTTCACCTGCGTGACGGTCCAGGTCCCTTCGACGGAATACCGGGGGAACGGGATGGGACAGGTGAACGTGCCGGTGAGGGACGATCCGCTGTCGGGGAAGCCACTGACGCAGTCCAGGCTCGGCCCTCCCGGGCCCGGAGCGGCGAGCACGGCCTCGACCGAAGCGACCCCCGACAAGTTGTCGCCCGCCACGAAGGTGGCCTGCAGGGAGGCCGCTCCCGTCTCCGTGTCGATCGCGGCGGGACTGAAATCGAAATCGATCAGCTGCGGGGCCGTGGTGTCCGGAGTCGACGTGATCGTGAGATCGACGGGGAACCCCAGCGCGAGCAGGCTCGAGGTCGAGTAGTCTCGGCTGTTGCCCGCCACGTCCTGCATGTCGACCCCGTAGACATGCCACGTCCCCTCGGGCGAGAACTGCGGAAAATCGACGTCGCAGGCCAGCACCAGGTCGAGCGCCGGCTCCTGGCCGGGCATCACCGCCAGGCTCGTGCATCCGTGCACCGTCCCAGCCGGTCCCGGCCCGACGAACGTGACCTTCGCCCAGGCGATCCCCGACCGATCGTCGGTCACGTGGAACGTCACGTTGACCCGCCCCGCGGAGGTCCTCGTGTCGATCGCGCGCGGCAGGAAGTTGAATCCGGCGAGGGTGGGCGGCGTCGTGTCGGGCAGGGTCACGACCTGAAGCTCGGTCGAGAACCCCGAGGCCGCCAGCTCGCCGGTGGTCAGCAGATCGTGGTTGCCCGCGACGTCGGAGAGCTCCACGACGAAGACCCTCCAGATGCCCGGCTCCGAGAACTGGGGGAACACGGCCGTGCAGGTGAAGACGCCGTCGAGGGGGGTCCCGCTCGCCGGGACCGTGGTTTCGCAGTCGTGCGGCTCCGTCATGACGTCCCGGTGGGAGAAGACGACCCGCATGGAGGCCACGCCGGACAGATCGTCCGTGATGCGCGCGGTCACCACGACGCCCGGGGAGCCGGAGGTGGTATCGATCGAGGCCGGAGAGAACGCGAAGCTCAAGAGCGCTGGCGGCGTCGTGTCGGCGCGCGCCGCGAGCGGGAAGAGGACCGCCAGGGCCGCGGACAGCACGGCCCCCGGCATCGCCCGGGGCCTTCCCCATCGGGCGCGCCTCGTTTCCAGGGTCGGGACCGTTTCCGCGACTCTCATGCCAGACACCCTGTGTGGGGACTCCCGGGAAGATACACCTGCCCGGCACGCCTGACAATGAAGTTGTCGTGCCCCGTTGTGGCAGAATGCGCCGCACAGGGAGGTGCCTCGATGCCATTCGGAAGCCTGTGGGTGCCCGTGATCGTTTCCGCGATCGTCGTCTTCGTCGCCAGCTCGATCCTTCACATGGCGCTCAAGTACCACAAGGCCGACCACAAGCCCCTCGCGAACGACGACGCCGTGCGCGAGGCGATTGGACGGAGCAACCCCTTACCGGGAGTCTACATGACGCCCCACTGCGCCGACATGAAGCAGATGAAGGACCCGGCGATGATGGACAAGTTCGTGAAAGGCCCCGTCGCCATCCTCACCATCATGCCCAAGGGGGCGCCGAACATGGGGAAGCACCTGGGGCTCTGGCTCGGGTTCAGCGTCCTGGTGAGCTTCGTCGCGGCGTACGTCGCGCGGCACACCCTGACCCCCGGGGCCGACGGGATGCTCGTCATGCGGATCACCGGCACGGTCGCCTTCGCCGGCTACGCCCTCTCGTACTTGAGCGACTCGATCTGGAAGGGACAGCCCTGGTCCAACACGATGCGTCACGTCCTGGACGGATTGATCTACGCCCTCTTGACGGGACTGACGTTCCGCCTGATGTGGCCGGCCGCGTAGCCATTCGTCGCAAGTCGTTGATCGGACCGCAGGCAGCGGGGATGGTGTCCAGGCGATCGACATTCGCTGTACATCGCCTGGACTCTCTCCGCTAAGACCATCCATCTCAGCAGTTAAGGGTTTCGAGGTAACCCCCGAAGGGAGGGGTTTGTCGGGAAGCCGTACAGATCCGCCTCCGCCAAGGCGTGTTTTCAGGATTCCATAGCGACGCCGTAAGTCATGGTATATCAGTGATTTGATGGTGATCCCGAATCCGGGGCCGAAATGGCAGGGGCCTTGCACTTCCTCAGGGCGCATGACATTCACCCGGAGCAGGTCCTCGAAGCCGACAGCAGTCAGCGTCATCGCCCTGATAGTCACTCTTCTCTTGGGCCAGCCGGCCCAGGCCGGTCTGCTCGATTCGCTCCTGAACACCACGCAGCAGGTCCTGTCGCCTCTGGACCCGCTGCTTTCGGCGGTGACCGGAGTCCTCGGAAAGCTGTCGGGCGATCTCCTGGGAATCCTCGACGGACCGCCGGACGAGCAGATTCCGGTCATCGTGCAGACCTATGCGGCGCCGGATTCGGGCGCGCTGAATCTGCTGGGGCTCCTGGGAGGGGTGCTGAAATCGACCTATTCCGCCATTCCCGGGTATTCCGGCACGGTCCCGCGGCGTTCCATCCAGCAGCTGGCCTCCGATGCGAACGTCGAGCGGATCTCCCTCGACGCCCCCGTCAAGGCCCACATGGACGTGGCCGCCCGCGTGGTCCGGGCCGACCGCGCCGCCACGCTCCCGGGGTGGTGGGGCGGCGGGCTGACCGGCAGCGGCATCGGGATCGCGATGATCGACTCCGGCGCGCAGCTGCACCAGGATTTCAAGCGTCCGGCCGGCGCGAAGCAGGTCATCGAGGTCGAAGTCGTCGGTCACGAGACCGGGCTGGCCGACTACTTCGGCCACGGAACGCATGTGGCCGGAATCCTGGTCGGCAACGGCGCCGCGTCGAGCGACGGCCTGTCGTTCCGTACCTTCAAGGGGATCGCGCCCGGGGCCCAGCTGATTTCGGTCCGCGCCCTGTCTCCGGACGGGACCGGCTACACCTCGGACATCATCGCGGGCATCGACTGGGTCGTGAAGAACAAGGCCACCTACAACATCCGCGTCCTGAACCTGTCGCTCGGCCACCCGGTCTACGAGTCGTACAAGACCGACCCGCTGTGCCGCGCCGTGGCGCAGGCGGTCAAGAAGGGGATCGTGGTCGTGGTCGCCGCCGGCAACGACGGATCGGTCGGGACCGGGTTCGGCACCATCACGAGCCCGGGCAATTCCCCCGTCGCCGTCACGGTCGGCGCGCTGGACGACAAGAACACGGTTCCGACGGGCGACGATGTCCTGGCCTGGTATTCGAGCAAGGGGCCGAGCCTGGTCGACCTGGTGGTCAAGCCCGACCTGGTCGCCCCCGGGACCTGGATCGTCTCGGCGCGCTCCGTCTCGTCGTGGCTCGACACCGCGCACCACGAGCTGACCCTGCAGATCGCCGACTACAAGAACGATCCGGCCCATGCGACACAGGACGGGGCGTACTACACGCTGTCGGGGACCTCGATGGCCGCCCCGATGGTCGCCGGCACGGCGGCCCTGATGCTGCAGAAGGACGCGTCTCTCTCCCCCGCGACCGTCAAGGCGCGGCTGATGAAGTCGGCCGTCAAGGACACGCGGCTGGTGTTCGAGACCGGCGCCGGCATGCTCGACGCGTACGGCGCCGTGAACGCGACCGGCACCGCCCAGAGCGCCTCCTCCCCGCTCGCCATGGCGGCCAGCGACGGCTTCGTCTACATCCAGGACACCGCGATCCTGTGGGGATCGACTTGGTCGCAGGGGGCCATCTGGGGCGGCGACAAGGGGAAGGCGTACGGCGTGACGCTGACCCCCGTGCCGCAGGCGATCACCTCCGGCAGCGGCGCCATCTGGGGCGGCGGCGCGGGCGCCCGCTCGACCCTCGACAACTCGTCCGTCACCGGCTCCGGGGCCATCTGGGGCGGCGACCGCAGCTCTCGCACCTCGACCAACGGCACGGTCCAGGACGACGGGGCGATCTGGGGCGGCGACGGCTCCAATCGCAAGTAGAAACCCCGCACGCCTCCCGGGGTAGCCTGACCCCGCCCGGGCCGTTCGCGCCCGGGCGGGTCTCTTCCTTCCATACGACCCTTGGTGATAGGCTCTTCCCGGCGTCCGGGCCTCCTCCGCCTCCGATGTCATCGAGGCGACCGGGTTTTCGGAACGACCTCGAGGATGCTCGACGCCTTCTCTGCGTTTGCGGCACCAGGGCCGGACGAGGGGAGCGTCCAGGACCATGAAAATCGTCGCCCCAAGGGAAACGCGGCCGGGAGAGCGCCGGGTGGCGCTCGTGCCGGAGTCCTGCAAGAAGCTGGTGCAGGCGGGCTTCTCGGTCTCGATCGAGAGCGGCGCCGGCGACGCCGCGATCTACCCGGACGAGGCGTATCGCGAGGCCGGCGCCACGGTGGAGACGAGCCCGGCGGAGATGCTCGGGTCCGCCGACATCGTGCTCAGGGTCAACGCCCCGGCCGATGAAGCCGACCGGAGCGAGGTCCAGTGGATGCGGCCGGGCGCGGTCCTGGTGGGATCGCTCATGCCGCTGCGCCACCTGCAGGCGGTCCGGGCCCTCGCGGCGCGCCGGATCACCGCCTTCTCGACCGACGCCATTCCGCGCACCACGCGCGCCCAGGCGATGGATACGCTGTCGTCGATGGCGAACATCACCGGGTACAAGGGGGTGCTCCTGGCCGCGACGGAGCTCGGCAAGTACTTTCCCATGTTCATGACGGCCGCCGGAACCGTGTTTCCGGCGCGCGTCTTCGTCATCGGGGCGGCGGTCGCAGGGCTGCAGGCGATCGCCACGGCCCGGCGGCTGGGAGCGAACGTCCTGGCCACCGACGTGCGCCCCGAGGTCAAGGAGCAGATCGAGAGCCTGGGCGCCAAGTACGTGGGCGTCGAATTGAAGGAGAACGCCTCGGCCGGGGGGGGCTACGCGCGCGAGCTCACCGACGAGGACAAGGCCCGGCAGCGTGCCGTGCTGGCGGAGCAGTGCGCCGCCGCCGACATCGTGATCACCACGGCGCTCATCGGCGGCGTCTTCGCGCCGAGGCTGATCACCGCCGAGATGGTGCGGCGGATGCGTCCCGGATCGGTCCTCGTCGACCTGGCCGCGGAAGGGGGCGGGAACTGCGAGCTGTCGCGCCCCGGAGAGACCGTGGTCGAGAACCGCGTCCGGATCCTGGCGCCTTTGAACCTGCCGTCCACCATGCCGACGCACGCGAGCCTCCTGTTCTCGCGCAACCTGGCGGCCTTCGTCCTGGCCTTCACGCGGGACAAGGCGTTCCAGCTGGATCTGGCCGACGACATCCAGAAGGGCTCCCTCATCACCCACGAAGGCGAGATCGTCCATTCCCGGACCCGGGAGGCGGTGCAGACCGCCGGCGCCGGGGGAAAGCGGAGCTGAGCGCCCGCGCTGCCGCAGGCCTCGCCCCGACGATCCAACAAGGAGACGCATGCGAATGTCCGGAGTGCAGATGGCAAGGCTGGGAATCCCGCTGATCGCCGCGGCCCTCGCCCTCGGCGCCCTGGCCCGGGGGCCGGCGCCCGGGGCCGAGCCGCCCGCCGTGATCGCCCAGGCATCCGCGACCTCCCCCGCGGTGGAGGCGCCGCCCGTGGCCGGCGAGCACGGCGGCGCGCAGGCCGAAGGGGCGCGGCCGGCGCTGGACTACTGGTCGATGCTGTTCGTCTTCATGCTGGCCACCTTCATCGGGGTCGGTGTCATCCGGCGCGTCTCGCGGCTCCTGCACACTCCCCTCATGTCTATCACCAACGCCATCTCGGCCATCGCGGTGGTCGGATCGATCATCGTGACCGGATCGGATCACCCGTTGTTCATCCGCGCCCTCGGGGCGGTCGCGCTGTTCGCCTCCATGACCAACATCGTGAGCGGCTTCCTGATCACGGACCGCATGCTCAAGATGTTCAAGCAGGACGGGGGACGGAAGTGATCGACGCCCTCACCCAGCTGTCGTATCTCCTGGCGACGGCGCTCTTCGTCCTGGCCCTCCACTGGATGAACGATCCGAAGAGCGCCCGCCGCGGCGTCTTCGCCGGCGTCGTCGCCATGCTGATCGCCGTGCTGGCCACCTGGGCGCAGCCGCAGATCATCGTGCACCACGCCTGGATCGCCCTGGCGATCGCCGCCGGGTTCCTGGTCGGCTGGCCCCTGTCCCGGGTCCCGCTGACCGCGGTGCCGCAGCGGACCGCGCTGTCGCACGCCTTCGGCGGCCTCGCGGCCGGCCTGGTCGGCACCGCCGAGTTCTTCCTCTGGCTGGACAAGGATCCGTCCCACCTGACGCCGTTCCGCATGGGCGCCATCCTCGCGGAGATCATCCTCGGCTACCTGACCTTCACCGGCAGCCTCATGGCCGCGGGCAAGCTGCAGGAGATCCGCTGGGTCCCGCAGAGGCCCGTGACCTACCCTCTGCAGAACGTCATGAACATCGGCCTGTTCCTCGTGGCCCTCGCTCTCGCCGCGGCGCTGGTCCTCAACCCCGCGACCGCGTGGTCGTCCGCGATGTTCCTGGCGATCATCGGCCTGGCGCTCCTGTTCGGCGTGCTGCTGATCATCCCGATCGGCGGAGCGGACATGCCCACGGTCATCTCGATCCTGAACTCGTATGCCGGCCTCTCGGCCGTGGCCATGGGCTTCGTGCTCGACAACAAGCTCCTGATCACGGCGGGAGCCCTGGACGGATCGAGCGGGCTGATCCTGTCGATCATCATGTGCAAGGCGATGAACCGCTCGTTCGCCAATGTCCTGTTCGGCGCCTTCGGCTCGGTCCAGGCGGCCAGGACCGAGGGGGAGCAGAAGGCCTACAAGGCCGAGACGATCGAGGGGGCGGCCCAGGTCCTCGAGCAGGCCAACCTGGTGGTGATCATCCCCGGCTACGGGATGGCGGTGGCCCAGGCGCAGCACAAGGTGCGAGAGCTCTACGACCAGCTCAAGAAGCGCGGGATCACCGTGAAGTTCGCCATCCACCCCGTGGCCGGGAGGATGCCCGGCCACATGAACGTGCTCCTGGCCGAGGCGGACATCCCCTACACGGACCTCGTGGAGATGGACGAGATCAACCCCGACATGCCGCAATGCGACGTCGCCCTGGTGGTCGGGGCCAACGACGTGGTGAATCCCAGGGCGCGGTACGACAAGGGGAGCCCGATCTACGGCATGCCGATCATCGATGCCGACAAGGCCCGCACCGTGTTCGCGATCAAGCGGAGCAAGAACCCCGGCTTCGCCGGCATCGACAACGAGCTCTATTTCGCAGACAAGACCTTCATGCTGTTCGGCGACGCCAAGGCGGCCGTCGGAGAGCTGGTCAAGCAGATGGCGGGCGGCTCCGGCATGCACTAGGCGCCCGGCCGGGGGCTCGGCCGGGGGACGCGAGTGGCGCCCGGCGCGGCCGCCTCACCGGCCGGTTTTCCTCAGGCGACGGGCCAGCGTCCGGATCACCCCTTCGGCCACCTTCGGATCGGCTCCGAGGACGTCGCGGAACTCCCCCCCCGCCAGGCGCAGGATCGTCGCCCCCTGCGGACCGGCGCGGACGGTCGCGGCCCGCGGGGCGGGATCGAGGACCGCCATCTCCCCGATGACGCCGCCGACCCCTTCCACCCCCAGGAGCTCCTCCGTCGCCCCGGAGCCGCGCACGATCTCCGTTTCCCCCTCGAGGAGGACGAAGACCTCCTCTCCCGTCTCCCCTTCCCTGCAGACGATCGTTCCCGGGGCGAGGACCGCCTCGGCGCTCGATCCCGCCAGCCGCGCCAGCCCCTCCAGGGGAAGCTGCGAGAAGATCGGCACGGCCCTGAGCGCCAGGATCCGTTCGATGCCGGGGGGGCCGGGCGGCCCGCTCCCCCTTCCGCCGTCCCCGCCGGCGAGGGGGCGCGCCCGCTGCGCCGTGGCCCGCACGAGCCCGTGCTCGTCCGCCGCCAGCCGCTCGAGCGTCGCCCCGTCCGTCTCGCCCCTCAGGGCCAGGGCGTAGAAGGCGGCCGCGCGGGCGTAGGGATCGGAGCTGCCGGTCTGCTCCCGCAGAAGGGTGGAGAGCCCCGGAGGCGGACCGTCTCCGGATACCGCCATGCGGGCGCCGCGCAGCCGCCCGGCGATCGAGGCCGGGGCCCCCTGGGCCAGGCGCTCCAGGGCGGCCTCGCGGCGTGATGCCTCCTCCGAGGTCAGCCCCAGGCGGATTTCCGTGCGGACCGCATCCGGGGAGTGCGGGGTCAGACCGCCGAGCAGGCGATCGACCGAGCGCCCCCTCCGGCGGCGCAGGAGGTCCGCCAGGAGCGCGTGCGCCGGGGACCGCTCTCCGTCCAGGACGGCGATCGCCAGCGAGGCGCGCTCGACCGCTTCCACCTCCCCCGCGAGCCTCGCTGCGACAACTCGCTCGCCCCCCAGGACCTGCTCGAGGACGGCGGCGTGCTCATCCGGCGTGACCCCGTACTCGGCCTGCAGGCGGGAGACGGCGGCGTCGGCGCCCGGATCGTCCGCCGCCAGGACACGCTCCAGTTGCCGCTCCAGGGCTCGTGCGTAGGACCGGAACTGGAGGCTCTTCTCCAGCGAGAGCTGGCGGGCCGGATCGGTGAGCCGGGCGCGCTCCTCCTCCGCCAGGGCCGCCATGATCCGCTCGTGGTCGGCGGGCTTGATCTGCAGCCGGCCGCGCAGGGCCTCCAGGTGATGGACCTCCTCGCGGGTGACCAGCCCGCTGGCCAGGGATTCGCGCAGGGCCTCCGTGTAGATCTCGAGGAGCCGCGTGTACCCGAGCGCCCGCTCCTGCGAACGGATGGTGTGGACCAGGTACGCGTCGTGCAGGGCCTTCGGCGGCCGGACGTCCGTCCATTCCCAGCGCTTCAGGAGGCTGCGCGCGACCGTCTCCTCCGCGAAGGCCTGCTTCGACCGGCCGAAGCGGCGGGCGAGGAACAGCGTGGCGACGAGCACGAAGGCAATCCCGGCGATCTGCGGCGCCCAGGGCATGAGCCGCAGCGTGGGCTGGCCGGCGAACGTGTAGAACGTCACGAACGACGCGAAGGCGGTCACCGACAGGAGCACGTGCCGCGCGCGCAGGGGATCGGTCTCCGGGTCGCGTCGTCGCAGCCACCGTCCGACCGCGGGCTCGAGCGCCCTGAAGAATCCGAAGCTGAGGAGCGCGGTGACCGCCAGCGTGAGGGCCGACGCCAGCGCCCTGGGTGCCTCGGGCAGGAAGTAGAACCCGGCGGTCGCCCCTGCGGAGCCGGGCAGGAACGCGCTCGCGAGGACCCCGGGCTCGTTGGTCCAGCGGCCGCCGAAGTAGTAGTCCCAGGTCCCGGATTGAACGTAGTAATAGAAATAGAACCCGAAGATGAGGCCGGGATACGCGAAGTACACGAACCGCTTGGCGGTCGATTCGACCTCCCGCCAGTAGCCGTTCTCCTCGTTGATGTCCGGGCAGGCCGCCTTGCAGGCGGTGCACTTGACGCACTGCGAGTTCGGCGTCTCGCGCAGCCCGTGCGGCTCGGTGTAGACCTTCTCGATGAACGACAGCGGGCAGATGAAGTTGCACCAGGTCTTGCCGGTGTACAGGACGCCGTACAGGAGCGCCGCCAGGGCGATGAGGATGAAGAACGCGGCGATGGCCGGCCCGCTGCCGTTGGTCGCGATCAGCCGGATCCACAGCGAAACGAAGAACACCCCGAAGCTGACGTAGTAGGCGTTCGCCTGGAGCCAGGCGGACGCCCGTCGCGTGCCCGGCCGCCGCAGCAGGACCGGGATCTGGTTGACGAAGGCCAGCGGGCAGATCCGCCGCCAGCGGTGGAATCCCACCAGGACGATGAACAGGGGCAGGGCGGCGATCGCGACGGTCCAGACCAGCCGCCCCGCCAGCCGCTGCGCGAGGAGCGAGACCACCGGGACGGCGACGAACACGGCCAGGGCGGCCCAGCGGATCGGGCCGACCCACCACTCGCCGGGGCGCGCGTTCGCCGCGGCCTCCGGCGCGGAGGCCCTGGCGGGCTTCGGTGTGCCATCCGGCATGTTCGGCTCCGGCCGTCGAGGAAGGACGGTCGCGGGACGGTACCCTATCGTCCCCGCCTCGGCCGCGTCAAGCGTCCGGGCGCGGCGGCCCTTGACCCGGGACGGACGCCTCGCTCAGGATCAGGGGCATGCCACCCGAAGAGTCGATCGCCCGGATCGTCGTGACCGATGCAGGGGGCCCGGAGCGCACCGTCGAGATCGGCGAGGTCCTGACCATCGGCCGATCCCCCGCGAACGGTCTCGTTCTCGACGATCACCAGGCCTCGCGTCGCCACGCCGAGATCCGCCGCCTCGGGGCGGGCCGGTATGCGCTGCAGGACGCCGGAAGCGCCAACGGCACCTGGGTGAACGGCCGGCGGCTCGCCGCTCCCGGGGAGCTCCGGAGCGGCGACGTCATCTCCATCGGCAGCGCCAGGCTGCGCTTCTTCGGCCCGGTCCCCGAGCCTCTTCCCGAAGGCCTCCCCGCGGAGGCAGCGGGGGCGGGGACCGATCTCTCCTTCCGGAACGAGGTCGCCGTCATCCTGGTCGCGGACGTCCGCAACTACACGCGCATGAGCGAAGCCCTCCCCGCGCGCGAGTGCTCGCTCGTCATCACCGACTGGTTCAAGACGAGCAGCGACACGATCGAGGCCCGCGACGGGACGGTGGACAAGTTCATCGGCGATGCCGTCATGGCGTACTGGCTGGTGCGCGATCCGGACAGCCCGGCGCCGGAGGTGGACCAGGCCCTGCGGGCGGCGCGCGACCTGATCGATCGCGCGGCGGACCTCGAACGGCGGCTCTCCGCGCAGTATCCCGCGCAGGAGTTCCGGATCGGCATCGGCGTGAACCTGGGCGAGGCCGTCGTGGGAAACGTCGGCGGCGGAGCGCACCAGTCGTTCACGATCGTGGGGGACAGCGTCAACGTCGCGTTTCGCCTGGAGTCCCTCACCAAGGAGAAGGGCCGACCGGTCGTCGTGGGCCGGCGGGTGACCGAGCACGCCTCGCCCGAGTTCCGGTTCCTGGACCTGGGACGCGCCGAGGTCAAGGGCCGGTCCGAGCCCGTCTCCATCTGGGCGCTCGAGGTCTAGAAGGAATACTCGCGGCCGATCTCGGCGACCTCGATGTCGGGACGGCCGAGCCCCGCCAGCTGCCGCCTGACGGCTTCGTGGAACTGCGGTTTCAGGTGGACCGCCAGGACGGGAACACGTCGCTCCAGCTTCTGGAGCTCCAGGGCGAGCGACCGCGGCGTCAGGTGCTTCGATGCGGCCGAGAGCGCTTCCATCTCGTCGGGATACGAGACGTCCGCGAAGATCCCTTTCAGCCGATCGAGACGGTTGGCCCGCCGCCAGATCTCGTCGGTGTGGTGCGTGTCCGACGTGAGGACGACGGCCGAGCGGTCGTCCTCGAGGATCAGCCCGATCGTCCTGACCGTGTGCTCGACCTCCACCGCGGTGACCCGCAGCCCTTCCGCCTCGAACGGCACGAGCGGCTCGATCTCGACGTACCGGAGCGCGCGGCCGCCGCCGCGCGGCAGGTCGATCGCCCCGAAATCCGGCGAGATGCGACCGTTGAAGACATGCTCGCGCAGGGCGCCGATCACCTCCGGGATGGAGATCACGGAGACCGGCCCGTCCAGGAACGGGAACACCTCGGCCAGGAAGGCCGGCAGCGACGCGATGTGATCTCCATGGGAATGCGTGACGAGGACGGTCCGGACGCGCCTCTGCTCCTGCGGGGAGAGCCCCAGGCCGAGGCTTCCTCCGTCGATCGCCAAAGTGTCGTCGACCAGAAAGGTGGTGAGCGGCTGGAGAGTGCCGGGCTCCGTGCAGCTGCTGGGCAGAAGGCGGATGCGCATGGCTCGTCCGTCCCCGGGGCCGCTGGTGCGCCCGCGTGAGTGCCCGTCAGGATAGCACCAGCCAAAGGGCCGGTGACCGGCGACTGGATCCCGCCGGCCACCGGCCCTGGGAGTGTGTCCGAGTATTCGGCCGGAATCAGGGAGCGAGGATCGGCTGCACGGTGGCGAAATAGGCCGCGAACGCGCCGTCGACCGTGGCGTTGGCCTCGCCCGGGCCGCTCTCGCAGACCGCGCTGGCGTTGCTGCCGCAGGTGCCGCTCAGCTGGCCGACCACCTGGACCGAGGCATTGACGATCGGCGATCCGCTGCTCCCGCCGTCGATCGCCCCGATGGTGTCGCGGCTGTAGATCCAGTTGCCCCGGGGCCATCCGCCGCACGTTCCGACGGCCGTGTCGACGTTGTGCTTCGAGTAGACCTGAGGCCCGAAGTCGGGATTGCTGACGCGGTGCAGCTCGGCCCCGTTCGTGTTGGCGATCGGAGCGCTCGTCCACGCGAGGAAGACGGACCCTGCGGGCGGATTGGCGTTCAGGTGCAGGAGCGTGAAGTCCCCCCTCTTGCCGGTGGCGGACACCGTCGCCCCCATCGTCTTGAACGGCCAGCCGCTGTTGTCGGGGCAGGTGCCGCCGCAGCCCGTCGTCTTGAACTTCCAGTAGAACTGGACGTTCCCGGCCGTGTTGTTCTTGCTGACGCAGTGGTTGGCGGTCAGGAAGAAGTTGCTCTGCGCCGGATTGGTGTCGGACAGGAGGCCCCCGGTGCAGGTGTAGATGAAGGCCCCCTGGGTCCACTCCATCTTCGCGACGGCGTTCTCGAGAGTGTTCCCCTGCGAGCTGTTGTCGCACTGCGTGTCGACGATGCAATCGGCGTTGCCGCACACCCCCACCTCCGGAGTGAAGCGGCCGGCGAAGCGCGGCATGATCACCCCGACCTCGGTGACGCTGAAGGCGACGCGGTCGAGATCGGCGGATCGCCCCGGGCCGGGGACGTGGAGCTGCAGGATCCCCTCCGTCCCGAAGACCGTGTCGGTCCAGAAATCGCCGTCTCCGTTCGGACCGGCGCTCCGATAGGGACCGAAGGCCTCGCCGGCCCGGCTGTAGAAGTACAGCTCCGTCCCGGCGGGCAGGGACATCGACTCGATGTGGACGCGAAGCGCCCCGCTGCCGGCCGAGGTCACCGGCACGGCCCAGGCGAAGCCGCCGTCGGCGGTCGGCGTGGCGACGGCGCGAGACCCTCGGCCCGGCCCGGCGGCCGCGTCCCCGGCACGGAGCCCGCCGACGTCGAGCCTCGGGCTGACCGCCTTGACCAGGCCGATCTGGAGCGGCGTGCCGCTGACGCGCGGGGCGCGCTCGACCGCGGCCGTCTCCTCTCTCGTGAGATCGATCCGGATGGACGGATGCATGGCGGACGCCGGGACGGCGCCGACGAGCCGGCCGATCATGGCGGCCTGGTTCGCCCGGTACTCGGAGTAGGTCATTCCCTCGGTCTGGACGGTCATCGGCGCCTCGACCACGCGGCGCCCTGGATCGGAGGACCCGACGGCCGGGAACGACGCGGTCGCGACGATCATGAGCAGGATGGCGAAAGCGGGACGCAGGCCTGGCAGGACGGACGATCGATGCCTCATGCAATATCCTCCTTGCGAAGAGGAAGCGGCTGGTTGACGGGCATCCGAAGGGTGCTCGATCCGATCGCGGTGTTCGGGAAGGCGGCGAGCGCGGCATCCGTCTTTCGTCCCCCGGGACTACGGACAGGAACCGCCTATGTACCGTCACCGGACGCCGGAGTCAACCTGAGTTTCGGAGGACCCCGGACTGTAGTACGATGCCGCCGCTTCCTACCAACCAAGGACCAGGCTCAAGGGAGGACTTCCATGATGAACAGACGGCTGCGCGTACTGGTGCCTGCGCTCGGATGCGCGGCTCTCCTCGGGCTCGCCGTGCCCACACCGGCATCGATGAATCGGGACGGAGAGTTCGACTTCGTCTATTCGACCTCCCAGTCGATCGCGGAAGCCCAGTCGATCCTCGTGCAGGCCGGGTATCTCGACGCCTCGTCCTTCAGGCAGGGGGAGCTCGACAAGCCGACGGTCTCCGCCATCCTGGAGTTCCAGCGCGTCCACAGCCTGAGGCGGACCGGTGTCGTGGACTGGGAGACGATGAGCCAGCTCCCGTCCCACGCCCACGGAAAACCCGCGCGCCCAGCCGCCAAGGCGGAGCCGGCCGTCGAGCGCGACAGCGACGGTGACGGTGTCGCCGACGGACGCGATCAGTGCCCGGACACGCCGCATGGGGCGCGGGTGGACGCCTCCGGGTGTCCCCGTGATTCCGACGGCGACGGTGTGGCCGACGGTCTCGACCGGTGCCCCGACACCCCCCGCGGCGAGCGGGTCGACTCCGGCGGCTGCCCGTCGGACAGCGACCAGGACGGCGTCTACGATGGTCAGGATCGCTGCCCCGACACGCCGCATGGGACGTCCGTCGACGACCAGGGATGCCCCGAGAAGGCCAAGGCCGCGCCCCTCTTCGAGGGAAGCAAGAAGTCCCTGGTTCTCGAGGGGGTGAACTTCGAGACGAACAGCGCCACGCTGACCGCCGCGTCGCATGCAACGCTCGATCGGGTGGCCGAATCGCTCAACGATTCGCCGGATGTCCGCGTCGAAATCGCCGGGCACACCGACTCGATGGGCGCCGCTGCGCACAACAAGCAGCTCTCGGCCGCGCGGGCCGATTCGGTCAGGCGGTATCTCGTGAGCCGCGGGGTCGACGAGTCGCGCCTGGTCGCCAAGGGCTACGGCAAGGACCGGCCGATCGCCGACAACTCCACGGCCGCCGGGCGCGCCAGGAACCGCCGCGTGGAGCTGACCCGGATCGACTGATCCGGGACGCGCGCCGGGCGCCTACCTGAGATCCAGGAGCCTGAGGAGGAAGCGGGCCGCCGCGACGCGCGGCACCTCCCCCTTCGGATCGAACCGGGCGCCTCCGTCCGAGCCGACGGTCTCGATGAGACCCTTCTCGACGCCGACCGCGACGTAGCCGCGGAGCGCGAGGGGGATCTTCATCTGGTCGACGTAGGGGAGGGTCTCCCCGGCGCGCGACTCCGCTTCCGCCTGCAGGCCGGCTCCCCGCACGAGGGCGACCGTGAAATCGAGGCGGCTGACGTTGGCGGCCGGAGCGAACGAGATCACGTTTTTCGGACCCATGAGCTTCTGCCCCGCGCGCACCCCTGCGACGCTCTCGACATACGGAAAGAGAGGATGCCCCGGGCCGACGTCGTTGAACGACGCCTTGGCGGGGATTCGCTGCGGCCGGCCCGCCGCCAGGGCCAGTGCGCGTGCCAGCTCGCCGCGCGTCATGCCGTCGTAGGGATCGAACAGGTCTCCCCGCCCGATCAGGACGTTCCGGGCCACGGCGCGCGTGACCGTGTCCCGTTCCTCCTCGGGCAGCCCCGCGACATCGCCGTAGGCGGTCACGACGGCCACGGCGCTCTCCTGGCGCATCTGGAAGGCCTGGCCGATGAGCCCGCTCCCGGTCTTGAAATAGACCTCGGCGTGGAGGTCCTGGGGAATCGCGCCCAGGAGGTGCGCCCCTTCGGCCCGGCCGAAGAGCGCCAGGCCGTTGAACGAGTCGCCGCGCGCCGCCTCCCGCCCATCGGGAGCGAGTACGACCAGATCGAGGTCGTTCAGGCCGGGGAGCGTCCCCCATGCGAGGGACGCCTCCCAGGACAGGGCCCCCGGCTCCAGGCTGATCGGAAGTGAAAGCCGCCCGCCCGCGAACAGGACCGCGTCGGTCACGGTGGCCGGCCGGTGCTCGACGCGGTAGGGGCGCTGGTCGAGCCAGCCGGGGATGTGGGTCCCGAAAGGCCTTGCCGGATCGATCGCCTCCACGATCGCCGCCCAGGCGTCGAGCAGGCCGGCCCCGACTTCCGATCGGTCGCGCTCGAGGACCGGCGTCGCCGTCTCCTGCAGCAGGCGCTTGATCGCGGCCGGCGACAGGTCGGACCGCGCCTCGAGCAGCAGCGCCACAACTCCCGCCACGTGCGGCGCCGCGAACGACGTGCCGCTCTCCTCGGCGTACGGGGCCCCTCCGTTGAGGAGCAGGGGGCTCGCGACGCTGATCGCCTCGCCCGGCGCCAGGATGGTCGGGTGGTAGAGCAGCTCCTCGAAGATGCCGCGGGAGGAGAACGCCGACAGCCGGCCGTCCTTGCGGGACGAGCCGACCCCGATGACCCAGGGGGCCACCGCGTACGGATTGATCGTGTCGGGCGCGGGACCGTGATTGCCCGCGGCGAAGACCACCGTGATCCCGGCGTCGTGCAGGAGGCGCGTGGCGATGTTGACCGGGTCGTCGGGATCGAACCATCCCTCCGTGCCCCAGGAGCAGTTCACCACCCGGACGCCGTAGCGCGCGGCGTTCTCCAGGACGTAGTCGAACCCCTCCAGGACGTTCATGATGAACAGGTCCCCGGCGGACAGTCCCAGGATCGAAGCGCCGGGGGCCACCCCCCGATTGGCCCCTCCGCTCGCCAGTCCCGTCCCCGCGGCCACGGAGGCGACGCCGGTGCCGTGCCCGAGGACCAGATCCGTGTCCGGGAGCCCCTCCACGGCCAGCGGATAGGTGAACCCGAGCCCTGTGCCGAGAGCGCCTGCGAGCCGAACGTTGCCGACCACCTTGCCGCCGAAGGGGAGGTCGGGGTGCGTCGCGTCCACGCCGGTGTCGAGGACCGCGATCGTGACCCCCTTCCCGGAAAGCGGCAAGCCGCCCGGCCTGGGCAGGGACCAGTCGGCCTCGACCTCGTCGAGCCCGATGAGGTCGCGGCTTTCGACGTCGAGGAACGACAGCGTGCGGTTCGCGAACACCGACCGGACCGCCGGCAGGGCCGCGATGCGGACCACCTGGTCGCGCGTGGCGTTCACCACGACCATCGGCAGGCGGCGGAACTGCGTGCCGCCGAGGATCCCCATGGCCTGGAGATCCGCCAGGTCGGATGCCGTCGGCTGCGCGCGGTAGGTGACGATCACGTTGAGCCAGGAGGTGTCGGGAAGGAACGACAGGCGGCTGAGGAGCTCCAGGTCGATGTCGGCGACCCCCTTCTCCAGGGCGCCGTCGAACAGCAGCGCCCCGACGTCGTTCCAGCGGATGCCCCCGAGGTCGTTCCACCTCAGGCCCGAGGCGTCGCTGAACAGGAGCCCGCCGGTGTCGTTCCAGCGGATCCCGCCCGTGTCGTTCCAGCGGATCCCACCTGTGTCGTTCCACCGGATCCCTCCGGTGTCGTTCCAGCGGATCCCGCCCACATCGTTCCAGCGCAGGCCGGACGCGTCCGTGACGTACGGGCCGGCCAGGACGGGCGGGCCGACGAGCAGGGTGATCAGATGGCACACGAGCAGCGCCGCGGCTGCGGCGCCTGTCCGGTGCGTGCGGGTCCTCGAGAGACGCGTCATGGTGTGTGGCCTGCCTCCTTCATGTCCTGGCGCCGTCCGGGCGTCGGCGGAGCGTTCCGCGTGCCGGCCTCCGGGCCGCCGGGGCGGATCGACCCGGGGTCTTGGTTATCTTCTTCAACGTCCTCTCGTAGACGCGGCGTGTCGCCGGGGCGGGCGCCGCGCCCTCCTGGTCGGCGAGCGCCTGCCTGAGCCGGGCGAACTCCCGATCCAGGCCCGCGCGATCGCCGATCTCCCCCAGGACCCGCATCAGGCGGCACGAGACCTGCTGGTCCAGCGGATTGCTCTCGACGATCGCGCGAAAGCACTCCGCCTCCTTCCCGGCATCGCCGGGTTCCAGGCGGAGATCCATGGCCTCGACCTGGGCCGCCACGCGCAGGGCTTCGTAATAGGCCCGCGGCGCGCCGATCCAATCGTCGTTCTCCCCCTCCATGAGCGGTCCGCGGTAGAGCGAAATAGCCTCTGCATAGTCCGCCAGGGCGCCCGCGGCGCCGCCGATCGAGGACTTGCGCCGGGCGGAACGCACCAGGTGCTCGAAGGCTTCGAGGTCGACGTCATAGCGGTAGGCCGGGTTCAACAGGTACGCTCCGCGCTCGCACCGGATGAAGTCCTTGGGCACGTTGTGACCCCGGTTGAGCGTCCGGCGCAGCAGGGAGATGGCGGAATGGAAACCCGGCCCGTCGGCGGGGGGGCGCGTGTTCCCCCACAGAGCCTCGGCCAGCTGCTCCCTGGTGGCCCGGTGATCGCGGGCCACCGCGAGGTAGCAGAATGCCCGGATTGCACGGCGGACTCCCGGGTCCTCCGGAGCTGGCCCCGGGTCGTCACGATGGATCTCGATCGGCCCCAGGAGCCGCACGGTCAAGTCGGCGGCGCGGCCGGGATCCGCCTTCGCGTCCCCGGGCGCCCCGGCCGGAACGGCGAGAAGATACCCCGGCGCCCCCGCCAGCGACGCCAGCAGATCGTGGAACCCGGCGTCCAGTGCCGCGATCCGCAGCACCGAGGCCTGGTAGTCATAGAGCGAGGCGATCTCCAGGGCCTTCAGGGCCTGCGCGACCGCGCGGTGCCGATCGCGGTCCAGGTGGCGGGCGAGCGCGAGCCAGAAACGCGCCATGCATTCCTCGTACGCGCGGCCGCTCGAGGAGAAGAAGGCGGCCGCCTCGGCGAGCACCCTGATGGCGCGCGAGGCGGCGCGGGCGCGCACGCGGACCTCCCCCAGCGCCAGGAGCGCGGAGGCCACCCCCTCCGTGTCGGCGGCGGCGCGGCGGCGCTCCGCCGCTCCGGCCGCCAGGGTCTCCGCCTCGCCGTGGTTGCCGCGCCGGGAGGCCAGGATCGCCTCTTCTCCCGCGAGGTTGTCGAGGAGATCGGGCCGGCCCAGGTCCGTCAGGGCGTCGCGCGCCCGGGCGTAGTACTGGCCAGCCGCGTCCAGGTCCCCCCGCTCGCGGCAGAGATTCCCCTCCTCCTCCAGGATGTCGGCGACCAGCCCCTGCAGCCGGCGCTTCTGCGCGATCTCGCGCGCGTCGCCGAGAAGGGATGAGGCGCGCACGTAGTCCCCCTGCACCCTCGCGATCCGGGACAGGTTCAGGTAGGCCGCCCCCTCCTCCGGCCCCAGGCGCTTGTTGTCCGGGCCAGTCAGGTTGCGGAAGTACTCGGTGGCGCGGGCGAAGTCCCCCGCCGCCGCGTGCGGCAGGCCGAGGTTGTGGGCGATCATGAGGACCAGGTGGTCGTCCTGCGCCCGCCGCGCGAGCGCCAGCGCGTCTTCCCAGAGGACGAGCGCCTCGCCGACCCTTTCCTGCCGGCACCGGACGAGCGCCAGGGTGTTCAGGACCCGCGCCCTGAGGTCGGGCTCCCCGTCACCGGCTTCCTCCAAGGCCCGCGCGGCGCTCTCCTCGGCCCTGGCCAGATCGCCGAGCTCGAGCTGCGAGTAGGCCAGACCCTGAAGCGCGGCGATGCGGCCGCGTCCCGCGATCTCCCCCGCCGCCTCGCCGCGCGCCGCCAGGGCCGTTTGAAGAAGGCCGGTGGCGGCGGTGTGGTCCCCCGCCAGGCGACAGGCCTCCCCCAGCAGTGCGGCGGCGATCGGGGGACGCGCGCCGCGTGTCGAAAGGAAGAGCGCGGCCTCGCGGACCGCCCCCGGCATGCCGGCACGCAGCAGCGTCTCGCCGCTCCGCTGCAGGAGATCGGCGGTCTCCTTGAGGCTCCCGGCCGCCAGGAAGTGGGACAGGGCCTGCGCGTGATCGCCCCGCGACGCGAACGCCCGGCCGTAACGCAGGTCGAGCGCCCGGGCCCCGTCCGCGCCGCGCGACGCGCGGAGCTTGCGGCGCAGGAAATCGTGAAACAGGGGATCGTAGGCGTAGTAGGCGCCGGGCCCCTCGAGGGGCGTGATGAACATGTGCCGGTTCGCCAGATCGGCGAGAAGCCCGCGCGCGTCGAACCCCTGCAGGACTTCGGCGCACACCTCGGGGTCGACCGTCCGGGGGGGACACGAGCCGAGGAGAAACTCGCGAACGTCGATGGGCTCCGACGCCAGGACCTCCTCGCTGAAATAGTCGAAGACCTCCGATTCCGTCCGCGCGAAGAGCCCCTCGGGGGTATCCCCCGCGATCGGATCGAGCCGCGCGGTCTGCCGCAGGAGCTGCAGGGCCGTGACCCAGCCGCGGGTACGGGCGTGAATCCGGCCCACGGCGTCCTGCCTCGCCCGGAGGCCGAACACCTCGCGCAGGAGCGTCCCGGTCTCGTCGAGCGTGAACAGCAGTTCGTCCCCCTCGATCCGTGTGACGCCGTCGTCCTCACGCAGGTCCTCGATGCCGAGGTCCGGGAACCGGCGCCCCGCCAGGATCAGGTGGATCGCTCCGGGAAGGCAGGCGACCAGGCGCCGCAGCGCCCGCACGCTGGAATCGGAGCCCGTCAGGTTCTGCACGCCGTCGAGCACCAGGACGATTCGCCCGCCGAGCGACTCTTCTGCGTCGCCGATGAACTCGTCGGCCAGACGCTCCGCCTCCTGCGGCCGCAGGCGCAGATCCTCCCAGAGCCTCCGGCTGCGCTCCCGCAGCTCGGGCACGTGCTCCCCGATCCCCCGGACGATGTTGCGGAACAGGACGAGGGGGTCCCGGTCGGTTGGATCGAGCGAGAGCCACACCGAGTCCTCGCCGGATTCCCTCAGGAAGAGCGCCAGGAGGGCCGTCTTGCCGTAGCCCGGCCCGGCCAGGACGACCGTGGCGCGGTTCTCGAGCCCGGCGCGCAGCCGGTCCAGGAGACGCGGGCGCCTCAGGTGCAGCGGGCCGGTCGCGGGCATCTGAAGCTTGTCGACCGGGCGCGCCGCGAGCAGGTTCATGGCCCCGGCCCGCCGGCCCCCCCGAAGGACCACTCCTCGAGACCCGCGTAGAGGCTCCGCGGGCTGACGCGGGCCAGCTTCAGGTTGGAATCGACGGCGTGCAGCCGGTCGCGCTCGAACAGGAACGTGTACGGCTGGTCGCGGGCGACGAGGCGCTGCGCCTCGATCCAGAGGGACCGCGCGGCGCGGGGCTCGCGCTCGGCCCGTGCCCGATCGATGAGACGGTCGAGCTCGGGGTTCGAGTACCCTCCGTAGTTGTATCCCGCCTCGCGCGAGGCGCTGTGGAAGTTGCTCTTCAGATCGACCTTGGTCGATTCGCGCCACGATCCGACGAAGGCATCGAACTGGTGCGATTCGTGGCGCCCGACGAAGGTCCCCGACTCGAATTGCCGGGGCACGGCCTCGATTCCGATCCGGTGCAGGTTGGCGGCGATCATGCGGGCGACCGCCGAGCGCTGTCCGGAGGCCTGGTCCGTCTCCAGGTCGAAGCGGAAGGGACGGCCGTCGCGATCGAGCACTCCGTCCCCGTCCCGGTCCCGCCAGCCGGCCTTCGCCAGGAGCCGCCGCGCCGCCTCGGGGTCGTACGGCAGCGGGACCAGGTCGGGATCGTGCGCCCACATGAACGACAGCACCGGCCCGGCGGCGGGGCGGCCGATCCCGGGCAGGAGTCCTTCGATGATCGCCTCGCGGTCGATGGCCATGGTCAGGGCCCGGCGCACCTCGGGATCCGAGAACTGCGGCCGCGTCGTGTTCCAGCAGACGAACGTGTAGGACAGGTCGGGGACGCGCACCAGGCGCAGGCGGGGCGACGCCTGGATGCGCGCGGCCGCGACGGGGGGCACGTTCTCCATGACGTCGATCCCCCCGGACACGACCTCGTTGAGCAGGGTCTCCTCGTCCGGAATGACGCGGAAGACCACCGTATCCAGGCGCGGGAGCGGGGCCCTGAAGTAGGCGGGGTTGCGCTCCAGCTCGATGAGCGCCCCGCGCTCGTAGCGCTTCAGCCGGAAGGGCCCGCCCGCGACCGGGGCCTCCAGGAACGCCCGCTTCGGCCACTCGCCAAGGGGCGTCGCGTCGAACACCTGCGCCGGGAGGATGTTCCCTTCCACCGCGTCCATGAGCTCGTACGGGTACTTTCGCGAGAAGGCGTAGGTGACCGTCCGCGCGTCGGGCGTGTCCACGGCCCTGACGAATTCCTTCACGTCGATCCCGGCCCAGGCGACGTCCGGACTGCTGGCGGCGCGATGCGACAGGGCGACGTCGGCCGCCGCGATCGGCCGCCCGTCGCTCCAGACGGCCCGCGGGTCGAGGTGAAAGGTGAGCCGGGTGCCGTCGTCAGAAACATTCCAGGACGCCGCAACCCCGGCGCGGAAGGTCGGCGGCCCCTGGCCGAAATCGTCCTCCTCGTAGGCCAGCCTGGGGTAGAGGAGATCGGCGATCTCCTGATCGAAGGCGCTGGCCGCGGTGTACACGTTCAGGGACGTGACGTCGCCGCGCACCCCTATCACCAGCCGGTGCGGCGGAGGGACCGGCGCGCGCAGCCCAAGCCCCCCGCCGAGGACGACGAGGAGGGCCGCCGCGCACCCGATTCCCACGAGGACCGATCTTCGATTCATGGTGGCTCCCAAGAGCAATCCAAGAGTGCATCGGAAACCCCTCGGGCAAAATCAGGTGAACCCCCGAAAAGGACTCGGGAAGATCATGGCAAAGGCCGGTTTCCGGGTCTTTGCGCCTTGACGGGCGGCCGCCGGACGCGGACTATGGGCCCGTGATCGGGTTCCTGGCCCGCCGGGTGCTGTCGTCCATCCCGCTCGTCTGGGCGGCAGCCACGCTCGTCTTCCTGCTGGCCGAGGCCGCGCCCGGCGATCCGTTCGACAGGCTCCGCGAGCCGGGCGTGAGCGTGCAGACGGCCGCCCGGATGCACGAGGCCTTCGGAACGGACCGTCCGTTTCTTGTCCGGTATGCCGACTGGCTCGGAGGCCTGCTTCGCGGGGACCTCGGCACGTCGTGGTCCTACCGTCAGCCGGCGGCCGGGCTGATTCGCCAGGCGGCATGCAACACCCTGGTGCTGGCCGGTCCGGCCCTGGTGCTGCAATTCGCCCTCGGCCTCGCCGCCGGGGTCGCGGCCGCCCGCTCGCGGTCCGGCTTCACCGACCGGGGCGTGTCGCTGGCCGCGGCCGCCCTGTACGCCGTTCCCTCCTTCTGCCTGGCGTTGCCGCTGGCCTGGCTCCTGGCGGTGAGGCTCGCCTGGCTGCCCGTTTCCCAGATGCACTCCATCGGGGCCGTCGACATGCCGGTCTCGTGGCGCCTGCTCGACACGCTGCGCCATCTGGCGCTCCCCTGCCTCGCGCTCGTCCTGCCCGCCGCTTCCGGGATCGCCCTGTACGTCCGCGACCAGATGCACGCCACCCTCGGCCGCGGCTTCGTCCGCGCGGCCCGCGCCCGCGGGCTGGGAAGCCGGCAGGCCGAGCTGCGCCACGCCCTGAGGGCCGCGCTGCTGCCGGTCACCGCGCTGTTCGGGCTGGCGATTCCGGGTCTGCTCGGAGGGAGCGTGGCGATCGAGGTCCTGTTCGCCTGGCCCGGTCTCGGGCGACTGGCCTACCAGGCGGTCCTGGCGCGGGACGTGCCGCTCATCCTCGGATGCACCTGTCTCGCGTCGATCCTGGTCGCCGCCGGCGGGCTCGCGGCCGATCTCGCCGCCGCCGCCCTCGATCCGAGGACGCGGGAGGCCCGGCCGTGAACCCGGGCGGCCTTCGCCGGGCCGGCCCCTGGGCGGGCCTGGCGGTCTGTCTCCTGGCCCTCGCCGGCCCGTGGATCGCGCCGCATCCGCCCGAGGAGCAGGAGGACGTGGCCGGGGCCCGCCTGCTGCCGCCGTGGACACGGGCCCAGGCGATCGTGGCGGGGCCCCGGACCCTCGTCGTCACCGGGCTCAGCCGCACCCCCTCAGGCTGGGAGTTCGACCGCGCGGGACGACGCCAGGCCCTGGCCGCCGCGGACGTCACGGCGGGTCCCTTCCCGCGCTTCTATCCGCTCGGGACGGACGGGCTGGGCCGGGACGTCTCCAGCCGGCTCCTGCACGGCGTGCGGCACTCCGTCGGACTCGCCGCCCTGTGCGTCGCCCTGGCGCTCCTGGTCGGCGTCGGCGCCGGAGCGCTCGCCGGCCTCGCCGGTGGATGGTGCGATGTCGTCGTGAGCCGCGCCGTGGAGGTGCTGATGTCGATACCGCGGCTCCTCCTGATCATGGTGTGCGCCGCGATGTTCCGTCCCTCCATCCCGGTCCTCGTCCTGGTGCTGGGGGGCACGACGTGGACCGGGCTCGCCAAGGTGGTCCGCGCCGAGACGCTGTCGTTCCGCGACAGCGGGCCGGCGCAGGCCGCCCGGGCCGCCGGCAGCTCCGCCCCGCGGCTGGTCCTCAGGCACCTGGTGCCTCAGATCCTCCCGGTGCTCGCCGTGTTCGCGGCGCTGCGCTTCGCCGACACCATCGTGCTCGAGTCGGCCCTCTCGTTCCTGGGGCTCGGCGCGCCGCCGCCGGCCGTCTCGCTCGGCGACATCCTCGCCTCCGGCCGCGAGACGCTGCAGGAGGCCTGGTGGGTGGCGGCGGCCCCGGGGGCGGTGATCACCGGCATCCTGCTGGCGGTGCGGTCGGCATCACGGGGGCTCGCCGGCCTGGACGATCCCCCGTCGATGACCTGAGCCATCGTGGCGCCGGGAGCGTGGCGGGCAAAGTCGGTTAAGATGCGGCTTTCCCAGGAGGAAACCATGCGCGGACGACCGGTGGTCTGGATCGCATTGCTCGGCCTGTCGCTGCTCGCCCCCGTCCCGGATGCGGCTGCCGCCGGAACGAGGCCGATCCAGGAACAGGACCTGTTCCGCTTCGTCTGGATCGCCGACCCGCGGATCTCTCCCGACGGCTCGCGCGTCGCGTTCGTGCGCGTGCAGGTCAACGACAAGAAGGACGGGTACGCCACCGAGATCTGGACGGTCTCGACGAAGGGAGATGCGCCGCGACGGCTGACCGGCGGGCCCCGGGACGGCAGCCCGCGCTGGTCCCCCGACGGCAGCCGGCTGGTGTTCGTGCGCTCGGCGGAGAAGGACGGCAAGCCGCAACCGCCCCAGCTCTTCGTGCTTCCGATGACCGGCGGCGAGGCCTGGCAGCTCACGTCGCTCCCGAAGGGGGCCGTGGCCCCCGCATGGTCTCCGGACGGCAGGACGATCGCCTTCCTCAGCAGCACCAGCGACGAGGACCTGGCGAAGGAAGCCCGGAAGAAGCAGGCCGGCGCGGCCGAGCCAGAGCGCGAGAGCGACGTGCGGGTGGTCACCCTGGCGGTCTACCGCGAAGACAACGACGGGTACATCGAGCCGGATCGCCACTCCCACATCTGGACCATCTCCGTCCCGGCCGCTCCCGGGGCGGACTCCTCGCCGAAGCGGATCACCTCGGGCCCGTACGACGAGGGGGCCCCCTCCTGGTCGCCCGACGGATCGAAGATCCACTTCACGGCCGACCGCAGCCTGGAGCCGTACTACGAGCTGCCCAGCTCGTCGCTGTACTCGGTTTCCGCGTCGGGCGGCGACGTCTCGCGGCTCGTCTCGATGGACGGGACGGTGGGCGCGTTCCAGCTCGATGCCGGGGGACGGAGGGTCGCGTTCGTCGGCGACGTCAACCGTCCGCCCCGCTCCTACGATCAGCCGCAGCTGTTCGTGGCGGACGCGGCGCCCGGCTCCAGGCCCCGTTCGGTGGCGCCCGGGCTCGACCGCGAGGTGGGCGGGGGGATCATCAGCGATCAGCACGCCCCGCGCGGCGGCGCCCAGTCGCGGCCGTTCTGGGCGGACGACGGACGCACGGTGGTGGCCCGGGTGGCCGACCAGGGGACCGCGAACCTGAGGCGCTTCGAGGTCAAGAGCGGCCAGGCGCAGATGGTCACCTCCGGCAAACAGGAGGTGTCGGCATGGACGGCGACGCCGGACGGCTCGCGGATCGTCGTGCTCATCACCACGACGACCGAGCTGGGGGACCTGCACCTCGTCGGCGGCGACGGGAAGCTCACCCGCCTGACGCACGTCAACCAGGAGCTGTTCTCCGGGCTCCAGGTCACCGAGCCGGAGGAGATCTGGTACTCCAGCTTCGACGGCAGGAAGATCCAGGCC
>Ga0114129_10002208_pt1 | contig 26833 bp, 25 predicted proteins | sample RhiMetdeltSRZDD1_FD_80071 | JGI IMG/M metagenome (GOLD analysis project Ga0114129, IMG submission 80071) | Populus rhizosphere microbial communities from Tennessee, USA - Rhizosphere MetaG P. deltoides SRZDD1 (version 2) (version 2) | ecosystem: Host-associated > Plants > Roots > Rhizosphere >...
CGGACACGGGGATCCAGCCCGGCGACGAACAGATCGGCCATGAGCGTCGCCAGCACATAGAAGCCGGTGGTGATCAGCACGGTGCCGCTCACCAAGGGATAGTTGCGCGCATTGATCGCGTCATAGACGAGCTTTCCGACGCCGGGCCGCGCAAACACGATCTCCGCGAAAACCGCCCCCGACAGCATGTGGCCGACGCCGATGCCAAGAAGCGTTATCGTTGGCAGCACAGCAATCGGCAGCGCGTAACGATAGACGATCGTGCGGCGCGGCAGGCCGAAAGCGCGTGCGGTGCGGATGTAGTTTTCGCCCATCACCTCGAGCATCGAGGCGCGCACGACCCTGGCGAGATAGCCGACCCATCCCAGTCCGACGGCGAGCGACGGCAGGACGAGATGATGAAGCTGGTCGAGCGGCTCGCCTCGCCGGCCGGCGCCGATGGCCGGGAACCAGCCGAGATGAACGGCAAAAATCAGCAGGGCATAGACGGCAACGACAAAGGACGGCACCGCAATGACCGCTACCGACAGAACGCCGATGATTCGGTCGAGAAGCGAGCCACGGTGGATCGCGGCATAGCATCCCAGCGGGATACCGATTGCCACCGCCCACAGCATCGAGCTGGCGATGAGCGTAAGAGTGAACGGCAATTGCTCGAGAACACTAGTAGCCACGCCGCGATTGCTAAGGATATCGGTGCCGAGGTCACCCGTAAGGATGCCTGAGAAGAAGCGAATGAACTGCACCCATAAAGGCTGGTCGAGCCCCATCTTGGCGCGAAAGGAAGCTGCCATCTCCGGTGTCGCCAGCGGCCCGAGCGCGATCCTGACCGGGTCGCCGGGGATGACATAGATCATGCAGAAGAGCACGGCAATCACCACCACGACGATTGCGATTGCCAGTGCCAGACGATTGATCGCGTAAAATAGCATTCCTTCCTTAGTTCCGCCTCACCCCTTCTTGAAATCCATGAAATTGGGCGCGCCGTTAGGCCACAGTCCGGGATTGACATTGTCGCGATAGGCGACACCGACGGCCTCATGCGTCAGGAACACATAGGCACCAGACTCTTCCATCAGGTCCTGCATCTTCTTGTAAATGGTGTCGCGCTTGTCGGGCTCCAGCTCGACAAGACCCTGCTTGTGCAGCTCGCCGAATTCGGGACTGTTCCACCGCTCCCAGTTCCACACGCCGACCTGATCGGGCGTGAACCAGGCCGTTGCCCAGCTCGGGTCGGGCTGCATCGAGAAGCGGCTAAGCAGGAGCTGGATCTTCTTCCAGGCCTCGCCCGATTTCTCATCGCCCAGTGACCAGAAGGTGCCGGAATCATGCTGCTGGATCGTCACCGTGATGCCGACTTCGGCAAGCTGTGCCTGGATCGCCTGTGCCGCGCTCGCCCGCTCGGCCTTGTTGAGAATGTCGATCGTACAGGAGAAACCTTTTTCCAGCCCCGCCTCCTTCAGCAGCGCCTTCGCCTTGTCGAGATCATGGTCGTAGAGCACCTTGTCGCGATGGCCCACGAGGCCTGGCGCGATGATGCCGGTCGCTGTTTCGGCTGCGCCGAAATACGCTGCATCGACAACCGCCGCCCTATCGATGGCATGCTGGACCGCCCGCCGCACTGTCGGGTTCTTAAACGGCTCGGATTCCACATTCATGCCCATCCACACATAGGCCAGCGATGGTTTGCGTACGAACTTGCCACCCTTCGGCGGCTCCTTCAGATAGCGCGGGATGGCGCTGACGCTGACCCAGGTGAAATCGAGGTCGCCCGCCTCGAAGCCGAGCTCGGCCGTCTTCTCATCCTCGATCGGAAGAATATGGATCTCGTCGAAATCGGGCTTGTTCCCGGTCCAGTCGGGATTGCGTGCAAGTATCGTGCGCTGTTTCGGCGACCACTCCTTGATCATATAGGGTCCTGACCACGCCGGAACCGTGGTCTCGAACTTGCCGCCCGCTGCCTCGACCGCCTTCTTGGACAGAATGAGACCGCTTCCCGTGGGCAGCGTGCTGGTCCACAAGGGCGCAAACGGCTCCTTGAGGTGAATGACGCCCGAGAGTGCATCCTTGACCTCGACCTTGTCGAGAACCGCCCAATCGTCCTTATACGGAGATTCCTTCGCCGGATCGGCGATGCGCTCATAGGAGAACTTCACATCTTCCGCGGTCATCTCGCCGAAATCGCCCGAAAACTTGATGCCGGGCTTCAGCTTGAAGGCGATGGTCTTGGCGTCAATCTGTTCGATCGATTCTGCCGCATCGAGTTCCCACTCCCATGAGTCGGCCGATTTGCGCCGTATGAGCCCGTTGAAGATGCAGCGCATGATGTCGTCTTCCGGTGCTGCCTTGCGGTAGGCCGGATCGAGCACCTGGATGTCACTATAGGACCTCGCGCGCAGAATGGTCACATTCTGGGCGCGCACGATTTTTGGTGAAAGCAGGGCCGCGAATCCCGCAGCGCTGATGGCAAGCGTTTGTCGACGCGTTAAGCCGGGTTGTTTGCTCATTCTATCCTCCCTGATAGACAGTCTGTTGCCGGTTATGATTATCGTCTCCGGCCAGTTGGGAAACTCAAGGTCCGTGGATCAGACATGATCCGGCAGAGTTTCAAGTTGGTGTTGAACACAAGCTGCTCTTTCTCGTAAGCATACATCACCACGATCTGTGTCGTGCTCGAAACGTGACCATCCTTGCCCGCGAGAATACTGTCTTTTCGATGCAATGTCAGCCTGCGTGCTCAACGACTTCACGCAATAGTATTCGCCAGTGCGCTTTGTTATTCTGCGATCAGAAATATGAGATCCACATCCCGCTGAGCGCCATGACTCCGATAGGCGCAAATCACCGCGGGCAGTCATTTCGCAACTTCCGCGAGGCGCTAAATTTCATTCATGAGGTCGGTGAAATTGCAGGGAGTGAAGGCCATCATCCGGACGTACAGTTCGGCTGGGGCTATGCGACGATTTCCTTGCAAACAAAGAAAATCAAAGGTCTGCATGAGAACGACTTCATCATGGCAAACAAAATCGACCGCGTAATCGCCAAGTGTTTCCATTTCACCATCTCATTGTCGATTTTGTATCGACCCCGTTACCCGGTATCCACTTGCAGCCCTGACTGACTTTGCCTTTCGCCGCGATCATTACGGCAAATTTGTCCGTTCTTCATCACGAAAAATACACGTCGCAACACGGAGATGTCTTCGAGCGGATCATTCGTCACCGCGATGACATCGGCTATCTTGCCGACCTCCAGAGAGCCGAGATCGCCTGACAGTTTCATCATCCGAGCAGCTTCCATGGTTGCCGACCAGACGGCCTCCTGCGGGCTGAAACCGCACTCGTTCACCATGACTTCCAGTTCCTGCATGTTGTCGCCGGCGTGATTGCCGGGGGTTCCGACGTCGGTACCCATGGCGATCTTGGCCCCACAGCGCTTTGCTGTCTTGAGCATTTCTACCCGCACTTTGTGGATCTCGCGGTACCTTGCGCTAATATGCGGCGGTACACGGGCGGAGAATTGCGAATCGGCAAACATCGCGGTGGTGATGCACATGGTCGGCACCAGCCAGCAATCGTGTCCGGCCATGAGCCTGAACACAGCCTCATCGCCATAGCTTCCATGTTCCACGGTGCGGCAGCCGCATTCTATGGCATTGCGTATGCCCTCCAGGGCATGGGCGTGGGCCGCAACATGAGTGAAATTGTCCTTTGCGATCTCTACTGCCGCGCTGATTTCGTCGGGGCGCAATTGGATCGCGTCGGCGCGTTCGTATTTGGTGGAGGTGACGGCACCGGTGACCAATAGTTTAATGAAGTCGGCCCCCATCGACAGCTGGCGTCGGGCTGCTTTTCTAACCTCGGAGGGTCCATCACACTCATCATACATGCCCCTGTAATAGGGCGTGGTGCTTGAGGTAATCGTGAGTATCTTACCGGCGCAGTACAAGCGCGGACCGGGAATGCGGCCGGAGTTGATTGCCTCCCGCACAGCGATCTCATGGTAATCCCAGCCGCCGACCTCACGAGCCGTGGTGATGCCGCTCATCAGCAGTTTCCGCGCTGCGTCAGCGGCGAACAGCGCAATGGTGCCGGGCAAGGATGTTGCCCAGGGGTTGTTTGGGTCTGGGCTGTACGTATCGACGCAAATATGAACATGGCAGTCGAAGAAACCAGGCAGCAAATAGGCACCATGGAAATCGACCTTGTCAGCGCCGGTGTGCGGAGCCTGGCCAATCTCGACGATGCGGCCGTGCTCTATGCGGAGATCGCCGGAGCGAAACGCCCCCGTCGCCACGTCGTAGACTTGTCCACCAGCCAGCCACATTTTTCATCCCTTCCTGGCCACCCTTATATACATAGACTGACTAACGGCCGTCGCAGCCGGTGTGTGAGCAAAGTGATTCGATCGATGAAGTCTTCCACTACGATAGCGACGCTGCAGGCACCGCCGAACCTTTCGCAAAGACTGGGCGGGGCCCGGGTAGCTATTGGCGTTCTCCTATCACCGATGGCAGGGACAGGATAGCGCTGTCGTTTATAAGGCCCTCCACACTTTGTAGGTCCTCTGCTGAATGCCTACCTCGGTCGACTGTAGCCCAATCGCTGATTACTCTTTCACGGCACCGGTGAGCGAGGCCACATAGTGCTCGACGAAAAAAGAATAAAAAATCGCAACGGGCAGTGATCCCAAAAGCGCGCCCGCCATCAGGGAACCCCAGTGATAGACGTCGCCTTCGACGAGCTGGGTCAACACGCCCACCGGCACGGTCTTCTGCTCGGTTGATGAGATGAAGGCGAGCGCATAGATGAACTCGTTCCACGACAGGGTGAAGGCGAAAATCCCTGCTGAGATCAACCCGGGCACCGCCAGCGGCAGCGTGATTTTGCGCAGGATTTGAATTCGCGTGGCGCCATCGATCAACGCGCACTCCTCGAGCTCATGGGGAATGCTTTCGAAATATCCCATGAGCAGCCAGGTGCAGAAGGGAATGAGGAAGGTCGGATAGGTGAGGATCAAGGCCCAGCTCGTATCGTAAATGCCGAGCCCATAGATTAGGATGGCCAGTGGTATAAACAGGATGCTGGGCGGCACAAGATATGCCAGGAAGATGAGTAGGCCAATCGTCTGGGCGCCTCGGAATTGCAGTCGCGTTATTGCATAGGCCGCCAGAACACTGGCGAAGATCGATAGGAAGGTTGCACTAAATGCTACCACCATCGTGTTCAGCAGCCACTGGGGATAATCAGTTTCAAACAGGAGCTTCCTGACATTGGCAAGCGTCGGGTTGTCAATCCAGAATGGATTATGGTCCGAGTAATTGTATAGCTCGTCATTTGGTTTAAAGGTCGTCACACCCATCCAATAGAAGGGGAAAAGCAGCACAATCAGAAACAGCGCCAGAGGGACATAGAGCGTTACCACCCGTCGAGGCAGTTTCTCGAGATAGCCCATGCCGACACTATCATCGGCGCCGACTGTGGTTTTGACCATGTTAGTCATCTCTGCCGCCCTGCTGCCACTTGCGTCGTTGCAGTCCGTAATAGCTGAACAAAGTCGCAGCAATGAGAAATGGGATCATAGCGGTGGCAATTGCAGCACCCTGCCCCAGATCGCCGCCCGGAATAGCCCTCTGAAATGCAAGTGTCGCCATCAGATGCGTGGCATTCAACGGCCCGCCGCGCGTGATTGCATAGATCAACTGGAAATCGGTGAAGGTGTAGAGAACGGAGAAGGTCATCACGACGGCCATGATCGGCATCAGCATCGGCAGGGTGATAAAACGGAAGCGCTGCCAGGCATTGGCGCCGTCGAGGGCCGCTGCCTCGTAGAGGGAGGCTGAAATCGTCTGCAGGCCCGCGAGCAGGCAGATCGCCACGAAGGGGATGCCGCGCCAAATATTGGCGGCGATCACGGACCATCGTGCGTTCCAGGGCACGCCTAAAAAGTCTACAAATTGATCGATCAATCCAAATTTCTGCAGCATCCAAGAGATGATCGAAAATTGCGGATCGTAAATCCACCAGAAGGCGATCGCCGAGAGGACCGTAGGCACGATATAGGGAAGCAGCACGATGGCCCGGATAATCGCCTTCAGCGGAATTGCCTTGTTGAGGAGAAGCGCAAGCCACAAGCCCAGGCCGAATTTCGCGATGGTTGCCGTCACCGTATAGACGAGCGTGTTGAACACCGACAGCCAGAACACATCGTCATCAAAGAGCGAGATGTAGTTATCGAGACCAATGAATACGCCAGGCCGGCCGATGCGGACGTCGGTGAAGCCCATCCAGATCCCGAGCCCCAAGGGATAAGCAAGGAAAAACACGAGGATCGAGACCGCCGGCAGCATGAACAGGACTGACAGCACCGTGCGGTTTTCGAGGAGTTGCGCCAGCGTGCCGAAAACCTTGGTCCCTGGAATGGCTTCGGCTGTCATTCGCATTCTTTCCGGATTTCATGAAAGAAGTAGCCCGCAGCAAGGCCGACCTGGCCGCGGGCTTAAACCATTATACTTTGTAGTAGCGCTCGGCTCGTTTCTGCGCCTCGGCCGCAGCCTCTTCCGGTGTCTTATCTCCCGAGGCTGCCTGCGCAACCATGTTCACCATGACGAAGTCGGCCATGACTCCCGCCGACGCATAGCCGAGTGAGCCTGCATAACCCGGCCAAAGCATGTTTGCCATGAGGTCGCGGTAGGGCGTGTGTTTAGGATCCACGGTCCAGATCGGGCTCTTCTCATATTCACGCAGCGGTTGGCTGAAATAGCCAAGTGATGCTTCCTGCCACGGTACATACTGCTCCCGTTCCAGCATGAAACGGATATAGTCCTTTGCAGCATTGGGATATTTCGTATAGGCGAACACCATCGCGGGTACAGTGAGGTGGAGTTCCGTTGGATGGCCGACTGGTCCCACAGGCAGGATCGCATGGCCGATGTCGTCGACGAGCGCCTTGATCTTCTCATCCTGCGAGTTCTTGGCCGCGTAGTAGATGGAGATGCCGTTCATCGTCCAGGAGATCTGCCCGTCGAGGAAAACCTTATTATTGGAAGGATCGAGCCACGACAGCGTGCCTGGAACGAAACTTTGATAAAGCTCACGCGCATATTTCAAAGCGGCAACAGTCTCCGGGCTATTGATGACGACCTGGTCGGCCTCATCGACCATTTTTCCGCCATGCGCCCAGACCAACCAGTGACACCACGTGTTCCCATCCCCCACGGCATTGCCGAGCGCCAAGCCTCCGGGCTTGCCCTTGCTCGCCAGCGCCTGTGCGACTTTGAGCATGCCGTCGAGATCTTTCGGCCACTCCTCGAATCCAGCCTCCTTCAGCGCCGAGATGCGATAGACGATGCGCGCACCTGCAGCGCCCAGCGGAATGGCGATCCATTTCCCGTCGCGCATGCCAAATTTTCGGCACACGTCGTACCAGCCGCCATATTTCTTATCGAGATAATCGCCGAGATCGGTGAGGTCGACGAGCTTCTCGGGGTATTGATGGGCATCATCATGCCAGCCATAAACAACATCCGGCCCCTTCCCTACGTTCGCCGCGACCGCCGCCTTTGGCCTGAGATCTTCCCAGCCCTGGCTTTCCACCTTCACCTGCACACCTGTGGCCTTCGTGTATTTCTCAGTGTTCTCGAGCCACAGCTTTTCGTCGCCAGCGACGAATTTCGCCGGTCTCAGCACGCGTAATGTAGCGCCCTGCTCGGGCTTCAGATCGAGTGTGGGCTCTTGGGCGCGGGCGGAGTGGCCGAGGTTCATGCCGACAGCAGCACCTGCCAACGCTGTGGCGCCGAGCTTAAGCGACTCCCGTCTCGTAAGTTTTTTCATCAATCCTCTCTTTGTGGACGCTACACTGGTCCCTCATACTTGTGACAGCATCAGATTGATGCCCGATTGTGCATCAAAAAGATGAACGCAATCGAGCTTCGGCGCGAGGGTGATGCGTTCCCCCGGTCGAAATCCATAGCGCTCGCCGAACGCGCTGCAGATCTTTTGATTTCCTATCCGGGCAAAGACGAGAGTATCGGCTCCCGTTGGCTCAACAACTTCCACCGTGGCTTCGAATCCTTTGCCTTCGGCCACGCCCAGGTGATCGGGTCTGACACCATACTGAACCAATTGCCCGTCTTGCCCCGGCGCATTTCTAGGAAGGGGCAATTCGATGCCGTCGTTAGTTTCCACCGCCCGCGTTCCGTTGAGGTTCTTTAGCCGGCCCGGAATAAGATTCATGGCGGGTGAACCTATGAAGGCGGCCACGAACAGATTGCACGGGCGGTCATAGATATGGAGCGGCGGTCCTGCCTGTTCGATCCTCCCCTCCCGCATTACCACGATCTTGTCGGCCATCGTCATGGCCTCGATCTGATCGTGCGTCACATAGATGGAAGTAGAGCCGAGCCTTTGATGCAGCGCCTTGATTTCGGTCCGCATTTGTACTCTGAGCTGCGCATCGAGATTCGAGAGCGGCTCATCGAACAGAAACACCTTTGGATTCCGCACGATCGCCCGACCCATGGCAACACGCTGACGTTGACCTCCGGAAAGCTGGCGTGGATAGCGGTCGAGGTAGTCGGTCAGATTAAGGATCTCCGCCGCCCTCTGCACCTTCTCGTTGACTGTGCGGGCATCCATTTTGGCGAGAGTCAGGCTGAAGGCCATGTTGTCGAAGACCTTCATATGTGGGTACAGCGCATAGTTCTGGAACACCATCGCCACGTCGCGATTCTTGGGCGGCACGTTGTTGACGACGCGCCCGCCAATCACAATTTCGCCCTCGTTGATTTCTTCGAGTCCGGCAATCATCCGTAGCAGAGTCGACTTGCCGCACCCCGATGGTCCGAGCAGAACGACAAACGAGCGATCCTGGATATCAACGTCCACTCCATGCAGGACCTCCACATTCCCGAAACGCTTGAGAACTGATCGGACCTCCACCCTTGCCATCGCAATGTTCCTTTGCCTGGCTTAACTCTAATGTCCTTTTGCCGGGTCTGTCGAGCCAGAGGCTGTGACCTCCTCTCTGTTCAGCGCCAGTACACTCATCGTCGCTGTTTGCTGTAAGCAGCTGAGTGGTTTGACGAGAGTTCGGGTCGACGCCTCGAACACTTGATAGTTGCGGCTCGACAATTCGGCGGTGCCAGCTGAATTGCGCCCGTTGTGACAGCGGTCTAGGCGAGCGGATGCGGACACGTAAGTGTCCCACCTTCGCTTTTCGTTCAACAGCGGAAAACTTATCTGGTGGGCGGTGAGAGACTCGAACTCCCGACCCTCTCGGTGTAAACGAGATGCTCTACCAGCTGAGCTAACCGCCCCGCCGTTTCGTCTTAAGCCGAGGAGGCGGCAGGCGCAAGTTTCCTGCCCGCCTCACGTCCAGACTTTCAGCAACTCACCGCTTTCTTGAAATTCTTGCCGGCGCGGAATTTGGGATTGCGCGTTTCTGGGATGCTAATGGTCTCGCCGGTTCTCGGGTTGCGGCCGGCGGAAGGCTTGCGGCGCGTGACTGAGAAGGTGCCGAAGCCAACGAGACGAACTTCATCGCCGCCCTGGAGCGCCTTCATGATGTTCTCGATTGTCGCCTCTATGACTTGCGTCGCATCGCGGTTGGTGAGCTTTGTTTCCTTTGCAACCTTGTTGATCAGTTCTATCTTGTTCATTGCTGGGTCCTTTCGATGTCGGACGCTCGAGGAGACACAACTCAAGTCAGCAATCCTGGCGGAAATCCAAGGATTTTTCGGTTAATAAGCCGTTAACGCTGCTTAAGAGGCTGATATAGAAAGCAAATGGGCGGCCCCTGGGAGCCGCCCATGCGATTGATTCGCGAAAAGGGATTCAGTGGGCAGTGAGACCGCCGCCCTCGGCCTTGGCCTTAGCCCTTGCGGCAGCGGCCGCTTCCTCCGCCTCCTCGTCCCATTTGATGGGCTCGAGGTTACGGGTCAGCGCGATCTTCAGCACATCGTCCATGCGGGCGACGGGAATGATCTCAAGCCCTGATTTCACATTGTCAGGAATCTCGGCCAGATCCTTCGCGTTCTCCTCGGGGATGAGAACCCTCTTCATGCCACCGCGCAGCGCTGCAAGAAGCTTCTCCTTCAGGCCGCCGATCGGCAGCACCCTGCCCCGCAAGGTGATCTCGCCGGTCATGGCGACATCCCTCCGCACCGGAGTTCCGGTCATGACGGAGACAATGGCCGACACCATGGCGATGCCCGCCGAGGGCCCGTCCTTGGGCGTCGCACCTTCCGGCACGTGCACGTGAATGTCGCGCTTTTCGAACAGCGGCGGTTTGATGCCGAATTCGATCGAGCGCGAGCGCACGTAGGAAGAGGCCGCGGAGATCGATTCCTTCATGACGTCGCGAAGATTGCCGGTGACCGTCATCTTGCCCTTTCCGGGCATCATGACGGCTTCGACCGTCAGAAGCTCGCCGCCGACTTCGGTCCAGGCCAGGCCGGTGACAACACCCACCTGATCTTCCCGCTCGACTTCGCCGTAACGGAATTTCGGCACCGACAGGTAGGTCTCGATGTTCTTCTTTCCGATCTTGATCTTCTTCGTCGTCTTTGACTTGAGAAGCTCCTTCACCGCCTTGCGGGAGAGCGTGTTGATCTCGCGCTCGAGATTGCGCACGCCGGCCTCGCGGGTATAGCGCCTAATAAGCTCTTGAAGGGCGTCCCGGCCGATCTCGAACTCCTTTTCGTTGAGGCCGTGATGCTCTATGGCCTTGGGGATCAAGTGCCGCTGGGCGATTTCCACCTTCTCGTCTTCCGTGTAGCCGGCAATGCGGATGATCTCCATGCGATCCATCAAAGCCGGAGGAATGTTTAGCGTGTTGGCGGTGGTCACGAACATTACGCTCGACAGGTCGTATTCAACCTCGAGATAGTGATCCATGAACGTCGAGTTCTGCTCGGGATCGAGAACTTCGAGCAGAGCCGAGGACGGATCGCCACGGAAATCCATGCCCATCTTATCGATCTCGTCGAGCAGGAAGAGCGGATTGACCTTCTTGGCCTTGCGCATGGACTGGATGACCTTGCCGGGCATCGAACCGATATACGTGCGGCGATGACCGCGGATCTCGGCCTCGTCGCGGACCCCGCCCAAAGACATGCGCACGAACTCGCGGCCCGTCGCTTTTGCAATCGACTTGCCGAGTGAGGTTTTGCCGACACCCGGAGGGCCGACGAGGCACAGGATCGGACCCCTCAGCTTGTTGGTGCGGGTCTGGACGGCCAGATATTCGACGATGCGCTCCTTGACCTTCTCGAGGCCGAAGTGATCCTTGTCGAGCACACCTTCGGCATAATCGAGATCACGCTTGACCTTGCTCTTCTCGCCCCAGGGAATCCCCAAGAGCCAGTCGAGATAGTTGCGCACTACAGTGGCTTCCGCCGACATCGGACTCATCTGGCGGAGCTTCTTGAGCTCGGCCTCGGCGCGCTCGCGGGCTTCTTTCGAAAATTTGGTGTTCTTGATGCGCGTCTCGAGCTCGTTCAGCTCGTCGCGCTCCTCGCCATCGCCGAGCTCCTTCTGGATGGCCTTCATCTGCTCGTTGAGATAGTACTCGCGCTGGGTCTTCTCCATTTGGCGCTTGACGCGCGAACGGATGCGCTTCTCCACCTGGAGAACGGAGATTTCGCCTTCCATGAGGGCGTAGACCTTCTCAAGCCTACCGGACACCGAGGGGATTTCGAGCAGCTCCTGCTTCTCGGCGAGCTTGATCGCGAGATGGGCGGCCACCGTGTCGGCCAGCTTGGCATAGTCGGTGATCTGCGAGAGGGTGGCGAGAACCTCTTGCGGCACCTTCTTGTTCAGCTTCACATAGCTGTCGAACTGGGAGACGACCGTGCGGGCCAAGGCTTCCGTTTCCTTGTCGGTACCCTGATCGGCCGCCATGATCTCGACGATGGCCTCGTAGAAATCCTCCCGGGGCGTGAAACCGGCGATCTTGGCGCGGCTGGCGCCTTCGACAAGCACCTTGACCGTTCCATCCGGCAGCTTCAGCAGCTGCAGAACGGAGGCGACGGTGCCCACCTGGTAGAGCGCGGCAGGGGCCGGATCGTCATCGGATGCATTCTTCTGGGCGACGAGCAAGACCTTCTTGTCCTCGCGCATCACCTCTTCGAGCGCCTTGATCGACTTCTCGCGGCCGACGAAGAGAGGCACGATCATGTGCGGGAACACGACGATGTCGCGCAGGGGCAGCACCGGATAAACAACTTCGGCGAGGCCGCTCTTGGGAAGTTTTGCCGAGGGATCTGTCATAATGACACGTCCTTTCCTTCTTGGGCCGCTGGCACCGCCGTCCGCCTACCGTATCATCCTTAGTTAAGAGGCGAAAATTACGGTGAAATTTGGAGGAAGCTTGGGCTAAAGCCTTGGTAAGCGCCTTGGTTTGAGCCCCTGCCTCTCCGCATACCCTAGCAAACAGCAGTGATTCGGCTAGTCAGGGCTCGTGGTTGCTGAAAAGATGGCTGTGCGGGGAACTAAATTCAACCCCTGTTGGCAGAGATGGAAAACGGCGGCAAGGCGGCCCAGCCACCTGCCCTGTTCGTTATGACCGGGCGAAGACCCGGTCATCTTTTGCAGTTCCGAAGAGATCACCGTGTCGAGCCCGGTGATGACGATATGGGTGTTTCGCCGGAATTACGATTGAAGGTTCCGGGGGGAAATGCGCGGGTTAAGTCCGCGCATAACGACTTAGAATACGTCATGGCCGGGCGCAGACCCGGCCATCTTTTTGCGGTTGGAGGAGATCACCGGGTCAAGCCCGGTGATGACAATTTTGGGACTCAGGCCGAAGCTGGGGCGATCTTGGCCGTCTTTTCCCGGTCGGAGTAGATCAGCAAGGGCTTGGCCTCGCCATCCACCACCTCCTTGGAAATCACCACCTCCTGAACGCCGTTCATGCTCGGCAGATCGAACATGGTGTCCAGAAGAATGGCTTCCATGATGGAGCGAAGGCCGCGGGCTCCCGTCTTGCGCTCGATGGCGCGCTTGGCGATGGAGCGGAAGGCATCCTCGGTGATGTTGAGCTTGATGTCCTCCATCTCGAACAGCCGCTGATACTGTTTGGCCAGCGCGTTCTTCGGTTCGACCAGGATCTGGATCAGGGCCTGCTCGTCGAGGTCCTCGAGCGTGGCAATCACGGGCAGGCGGCCGACGAATTCCGGGATGAGACCGAACTTCAGGAGGTCCTCGGGCTCGAGCTCGCGAAGAACATCGCCCGTACGACGATCGTCAATCGATTTGACCTCGGCATTGAAGCCGATGCCAGATCCCTTGCCACGGGCGGCGATGATGCGCTCGAGGCCGGCGAAGGCGCCGCCGCAGACGAAAAGGATATTGGTGGTGTCGACCTGCAGGAACTCCTGCTGCGGGTGCTTGCGGCCTCCCTGCGGCGGCACGGAGGCAATGGTGCCCTCCATGCTTTTGAGAAGTGCCTGCTGCACGCCCTCGCCCGAAACGTCGCGGGTGATCGAGGGGTTGTCCGACTTGCGGGAAATCTTGTCGACCTCGTCGATATAGACGATGCCCCGCTGAGCGCGTTCGACATTATAGTCGGCGGCCTGCAGGAGCTTGAGAATGATATTCTCGACGTCCTCGCCAACGTAGCCCGCTTCGGTAAGTGTCGTCGCGTCAGCCATGGTGAAAGGAACATCGAGGATGCGGGCCAGCGTCTGGGCAAGCAAGGTCTTGCCGCAGCCCGTCGGCCCGACGAGAAGGATGTTCGACTTGGCCAACTCCACGTCATTGTTCTTGGCGGCATGGTTCAGCCGCTTGTAGTGGTTGTGAACGGCAACCGAGAGCACGCGCTTGGCATGGTCCTGGCCGATGACGTAGTCGTCGAGAACTTTGCAGATCTCGGATGGCGTCGGCACGCCATCGCGCGACTTCACGAGCGAGGTCTTGTTTTCCTCGCGAATGATGTCCATGCACAGCTCGACACATTCATCGCAGATGAAAACGGTCGGGCCCGCAATCAGCTTGCGGACCTCGTGCTGCGATTTTCCGCAGAAGGAGCAGTAGAGAGTGTTTTTGCCGTCACTTCCGCTAGCCTTGCTCATGAATGTTCCTCATTGGCCCCATTTGGAAACTACGCATCCGAAGTGGGCTTTTTTCTGCCGACCAGACTACACACGGAGCGGCCGCCGTCAAATCCGGCCGGCGCAACACCATATCTCAGCATGCGCTGCGTTGGTTAATCAAGGATTGATTGGGGCCTGGAGAGCGGCTGCGGCAAACAGGTTAAGGTGACAAAAACCCATGTTTGCTTAAGCCTTCCCTTCCACCGGCAGGGGCCGCTTCTCAATCACCTTGTCCACCAGGCCGAATTCCCTGGCACCCTCGGCCGTCAGAAAGGTATCGCGCTCCAAGGCGTCCTGGATCATCTCAAGCTTCTGACCCGTGTGCCTTGCATATAGATGGTTGAGGCGCGTCCTCATCTCAAGGATCTCCTTGGCATGGCGCTCGATGTCGGAGGCCTGTCCCTGGAAGCCTCCGGAGGGCTGATGCACCATGACGCGGGCGTTCTTCAGCGCAAAGCGCATGTCCTTCTCGCCGGCACACAAGAGGAGCGAGCCCATGGAGGCCGCCTGGCCGATTACGGTGGTGGACACGGCGGGACGGATGAACTGCATGGTATCGTAGACCGCCATGCCTGACGTGACGACGCCGCCTGGAGAGTTGATGTACATCGAAATTTCTTTCTTCGGATTCTCCGCCTCGAGAAACAGCAGCTGAGCGACGACGAGCGAGGCCATATTGTCCTCAACCGGGCCTGAGACGAAAATGATGCGCTCCTTGAGGAGGCGCGAATAAATGTCGTAGGCGCGCTCGCCGCGGCTGGTCTGCTCCACCACCATCGGCACGAGCAAATTCAAATACTGATCTTGTGGGTCTCTCATGGATGTCCTCGCGCGACCCGAATCGGTCGCCGGTATTAAATAGTCATTCGGCTATAGGTCCGAAAGAGGTACGCCGCAACCTCTAGGCCTTCTCGCCCTCGCCCGCCGTCGCATGGTCATGGTGGGCGTGATCGTGGTCATGATGATGATCGTGGTCATGGTCATGATGATGGTCATGGTCGTGAGCGGAAGGATCATGGCCCGGACCATGATAGTGCCCGCCGTCGACCTGATCGTCCTCGACGGCCTTGGCAAGCTCCTCGCGCGTGACCTTCCTTTCGGTCACCTTTGCCTGGCCGACGATGTAGTCCACGACCTTCTGCTCGAAGATCGGCCCGCGGAGCTCGATCAAGGCATTGGCGTTCTTTCGGTAATAATCGATAACCTTGCGTTCCTGCCCGGGAAACTGCCGTGCCCTTTCGATCAGGGCGCGCTGCATTTCCTCGTCAGTGATGGTGATGCCGGCACGCTCGCCGACAGTGCCCAGCAGAAGACCCAAGCGGACCCGCCGGTTGGCGATTGCCTGATATTCCTTGCGCGTCTCCTCCTCGGTCGTGCCTTCGTCGGCGAAGCTCTTGCCCGACTGCTTCATCTCGCGCTCCAGAGCCGACCAGATCTGGTCGAACTCAGCGTCGACAAGACGCTGCGGCAGATCAAAATTGTATTGCTCATCGAGCTTGTCCAGCACATCGCGCTTGAGCTTCATGCCCGACATCTGGGCGAATTCGGCGGCAATGCGGGATTTGACGTTGGTCTTCACCGCGTCGAGAGTTTCCAGGCCCAGCTTCTGGGCGAGCGCATCATCGATGGGCGTAGGCTTCGCGGTTTCGACCGACTTGACGTCAACGTCGAACTGGGCAGGTTTGCCGGCAAGGGTGGAGACGCTATAGTCGGCCGGGAAGGCGACGTTCACGACCCGCTTTTCGCCTTTCTTGGCCCCCAGAAGCTGATCCTCGAAGCCTGGAAGGAACTGGGCGGAACCAAGTTCCAGCGGCACATCCTCAGCGCTGCCCCCTTCAAAGGGCTCGCCGTCGATCTTGCCCCGGAACGAAATGACCACACGGTCGCCTCTTTCGGCCGGCGCGTCGTCCGCCTTGAATTCGAAACTGCGCTGCTGAGCGGCGATCTGCTGGAGCGCCCGGTCGATGTGCTCGTCGTTGACGTCGACAGTCAGCTTCTCGACCTCGATCGCGCCGAAATCCTTCACTTCGATAGGCGGCACGATCTCGAATGTCATGGTGAAGGCAAGGTCGCTCTTGCCTTCCATCAGCTTGTCGATTACCGCCTGGTCCTTCGATAATTCAATCTGGGGAGAATAGGCGGGCTTGAGCTGTCGCTCGGCCAATGCCTGTTTGGTCGAGTCGTCGACCTTCTTCTGGACGACCTCGGCCATGACAGACTTGCCGTAAATGCGGCGGAGATGACTCACCGGCACCTTGCCCGGACGGAAACCTTTGAGGCGGACCTGGCCGCCGAGCTCTCCCAGCCTCGAGGCAAAGTCGCGCTCAAGCTCTGAGGCTTCGACGACGACCTTGAGAGAGCGCTTCAGTCCTTCGTTGACCGTTTCGGTAATCTGCATCGTCCGCACCACGTTCCTTGCAAAAGCTCGCGCCAAGCCCCGTCCTCGCCGCAGGCGAAATTGGTGCGGGCGGAGGGACTTGAACCCCCACGGGCAATGCCCACAGGAACCTAAATCCTGCGTGTCTGCCAATTTCACCACGCCCGCGTTCGAGCGGCCGGGGCTCTCACAGTCGCGGGCCTCTATAGCAAAGGCCCTTCTTCTGCGCCAATGATGTTTTGGCGGGCGACAAGGGTGCGAAGCACGGCTGGAACCTCGTCTATCAGGTCCTCAGCGATGAGCCCCTCGCCAAGCCGGTTGGCAGCTTCGCCGTGAATGAAAACGGCGGCGGCGGCGGCCTCGAAGACCGGCACGCCTTGAGCGAGGAGACCCGAGAGGAGGCCAGCAAGCACGTCTCCTGAACCCGCGGTGGCAAGGGTCGGTGGCGCATTGCCACTGATGAGGGCCCGGCCGTCGGGGAGAGCAATGACCGTATCGGGTCCCTTATATATGATGACAGCGGCGGAACTCTCGGCAGCGCGGCGCGCGTGGTTGACCTTCGAAAGCTGAGGGTCGAGCGAGGCCTTGAACAGCCGGGCGAATTCGCCGGCATGCGGGGTCATGACCACGGGTCTTGAGGGATGCTCCGCGATGGCCGTGAAAAGCTCGTGCGGCGCCTGCTCGAAGGAGGTCAGCGCGTCGGCATCAAGCACAATTGCCCGCTGCGAGGCCAGCGCGGCGCGGACCTTCGCCCTGGTATCCTCGCCTATTCCCATTCCTGGACCCAACAGGACGGCGTTGCGGCGTGGATCGGCGAGAAAGGTTTCGACTGCCAGGGCTGTGTCGACCTCGGCCAGAAGGATCGAGGTCAGATGAGCAGCATTTGCAGCCAGGGCCGCAGTGGGCGAGGCGAGCGTCACAAGGCCTGCCCCAACGCGCTGGGCCGCCATGGCGGCGAGCCGTGCCGCACCGGTGTTCCACGGGCCGCCGGAGAGGACGACGGCATGGCCCGCCGTGAACTTGTGGCCCGCCGCCGAGCGTCTCGACAGGTGCCATAGATGGGGGGCGTTCTCGAACAGCCGAGGACCGAGCGCAAGAACGAGATCGTCGCCGATGCCGATGTCAGCTACGACGACCTCCCCGCAATGCAGCCTGCCAGGGAGCAGAAGATGGGCAGGCTTCTTGCGACAGAAGGTGACCGTGAGCGTTGCCCTCACGGCGGTCCCGAGCACGCGGCCGGTTGCTCCTTCAATGCCGCTCGGCATGTCGATGGCAATGACGGGTCGCTTGAATTTGTCGAGCTTATCCACGAGCAAGGCGACATCCCCCTCAAGCGGACGGGAGAGGCCGATGCCGAAAAGCGCATCGACAATCAGGGCGGCGTTCTCAAGAGCGAGCGATGACAGCGGGAGTAGCGGACCCCGCCAGAGTTGGGCCATGGCAGCCGCGTCCCCTTGTAGAGCTTCCTTCCGGCCCGCGAGGGCGATGGTGACAGGCCAGCCGGCTTCGGCCAAATGACGGGCGACGACGAAGCCGTCACCGCCATTGTTTCCCGGCCCACAGAGAATCAAGGTGCTCCGCTTCGTCCAGCGCTTGATGATCTCGGCCCCGGCGGCAGCGCCCGCACGCTCCATGAGGGTGTAGCTGCTGACCCCCCGAGCCATCGCCTCACGCTCGAGCTTTCGCATCTCCTCAGGCGTGAAAATTTCAAGCGGCGGTCGAACCATAAAGCCTTATCTCCAATTGGATGCGTCGTGGCGAGCATGGAATCACCATGAAACCCTTGAACTCTCCCGCTTAACGGATTGGAGAGGCCGCTCCCCTACCACTGGTTGTCATATGTGGTAATATGTACTCCCAGGTAGAACGATGCTTGTCCCCCAAAACTCGCAGGAACTCTATGTCGAGCGCAACGCGACCGCCGCGCTGGCTATCCTGGCGCTTGCAACCTTCATGGCCTTCACTGCCGTGCTGCTGATCCTCGATTATGATCGTGTCCCAGAAGCGCAGGAGCCTCCGACTCAAGAGCTGCCTAGCAATTGATCATTTGACGCTCATTTGTGCAGCACTGCCTGGCAGTGAGAAGACGTCTCTTCAGCGAAGCGGCTGATTCTCTTTATAAATTTCAGCGACTTGTGCTGGCACGACGCTTGCGATGGTAGGTCGACACCAGAAAAGGGCCTGCCCATGAAGAAGATTGAAGCCATCATAAAGCCCTTCAAGCTCGATGAGGTGAAGGAGGCCCTGCACGAGGTGGGTCTGCAGGGAATCACCGTCACCGAAGCCAAGGGATTCGGCCGACAAAAGGGGCATACGGAGCTCTACCGCGGCGCTGAATACGTGGTGGATTTCCTGCCCAAGGTGAAAATCGAAATCGTGCTTGGCGACGACATGGTCGACAAAGCGGTCGAAGCGATCATGAGCGCCGCGCGCACGGGTCGCATCGGCGACGGCAAGATCTTCATCATGAATATCGAGCAGGCCATTCGTATCAGGACGGGCGAGTCGGGCACCGACGCGCTTTAAATTCATGCAAGAGTAACAGGGAAGAACGATGTCCAAAACCAAGAACGTCGAGGAGACGCTCAAGCTGTTCGCGAACAGGGAAATCAAATTCGTCGATCTCCGTTTCACCGATCCGCGCGGGAAGCTCCAGCACGTGACCATGGACGTGGCGTTGATGAACGAGGATGCCTTCTCAGAAGGCATCATGTTCGATGCCTCCTCGATCGCAGGCTGGAAGGCCATCAATGAATCCGACATGACGCTCATGCCTGATGCGGAGAGCACGCATGTCGATCCCTTCTATGCGCAGCCGACGGCGGCGATCTTCTGCGACATCCTCGAGCCCACCACGGGAGAGGCCTATCCGCGCGATCCACGCGTGGTGGCCAAGCACGCGGAGGCCTATCTCAGGCAGACCAAGGCTGGCGACACGGTGTATGTGGGGCCCGAGGCTGAGTTCTTCATCTTCGATGACGTGAGGTTCTCCAACGAGCCATACAACACGGGCTTCAAGATCGACTCCTACGAATTTCCGATCAACGGCGACCGGGACTACGAGTCGGGCAATACCGGGCATCGCATGAGAACCAAGGGCGGATATTTCCCCGTCAACCCGCAGGATTCAGCGCAGGACGTGCGCTCGGAAATGCTCGCCACCATGGCACAAATGGGGGTAACGGTCGAAAAGCATCACCATGAAGTGGCGTCTGCCCAGCATGAGCTCGGCATCAAGTTCAACTCGCTCGTGCGCATGGGCGACCAGATGCAGATCTACAAATACGTCATCCAGAACGTTGCGCATGCCTACGGCAAGTCGGCGACCTTCATGCCGAAGCCGGTGAAGGGCGACAATGGTTCGGGCATGCATTGTCATTTCTCCATCTGGAAGGACGGCAAGCCGCTATTCGCGGGCAATCAGTATGCCGATCTGTCGGAACTCTGCCTCTATTTCATCGGCGGCGTGATCAAGCACGCGCGCGCCTGCAACGCCTTCACCAATCCGTCGACCAATTCGTACAAGCGGCTGGTGCCTGGCTATGAAGCGCCGGTTCTTCTCGCTTATTCCTCGCGCAACCGATCGGCAGCCTGCCGCATTCCCTATGGCTCGGGGCCGAAGTCGAAGCGCGTTGAGGTGAGATTCCCCGATCCGTCCGCCAATCCCTATCTCGCCTATTCGTCGCTGCTCATGGCCGGGCTCGACGGCATCCAGAACAAGATCCACCCCGGCGATCCCATGGACAAAAATCTCTACGATCTGCCGCCGGCCGAGCTCAAGGACATCCCGACGGTGTGCGGAAGCCTCAGGGAAGCGCTGGAGGCGCTGAGCAACGACCGCGAGTTCCTGAAGCGGGGGAACGTATTCTCTGACGATCTGATCGACAGCTACATCGAGCTGAAGACGGAGGAAGTGATCCGCTTCGAGCACACGCCGCATCCTATCGAATACGACATGTACTATTCCTGCTGAGCCTTACCTCCGGCGCAGCGCGAGGCCGGGGAGCAGCGGGGCTCTCCGGCCTTGTTCTTTTTTACCGGCAGGGCTTCCAGCCGCCCGAGGCCGAGCGATACATGCCGGTGTCGGGATTGAAGGAGCGGTATTTGGCTTCGCAATAGTCGTACCATTCCTCCGAGCCCGGCGTCGGACGGCCTGCGGTCTGGCCCGAGGACATGCAGCGATCAAAGGCATATTCATAATTGCGGCGCCAGCGGCCCGAGCTCGACACCGCGCCAGCCGTAGTGCCGACGCCTGCTCCGATGAGAGCGCCCTTGCCGACGTCATCCTTGCCGCCGAGAATACCGCCCAGCACGGCTCCGCCTATGGCGCCGGTCAGGGCGCTGCCGACGACGTTTTCACCAGAGTGGGTGGTGCGATTTGCGTAGTCGCGGGCATAGGCGTCGCAATAGGACGAGGAGCGCGCGAGCGCCGGAGCGGCCGCCGCGCAGAGAAGTCCAGCGGATAGGCCAACGGCCGCCAGCGTCTTAATACTTCCATTCATGGTCATTCAACCCTCCATGTTGCCGAATGTTTCCGATAAGCTGACTGCCCCTTCTCCGGGGGCTATGTAAACGTGGTGAGCGCGCCGAGGCAAGGATTCCTTTCCCGTCGCCTCAGGCAGCGCGGCCCTGGCGCGCAGGGGCCAGCGGCAGGGTGACGCGGAAGCTCGAACCGACGCCCTCCTGCGAGTTAACCGTAATCTTGCCTTGATGCTGTTCAACGAGGTGCTTGGCCGTCGGCAATCCCAGGCCTGCACCAAAGCTCTTGGTGGTGAACAATGGTTCGAAAATCCGCGGCAGAATCTCACGGGACATGCCGGGCCCATCATCTGCGATTTCGAGGAACACTTGCTCGCCGACAAGCCCGGTCTGCACTTTGATCTCACCGAAGCCGCGCCCGGTCCGGATTGCCTCCGCGGCATTCTGGATGAGGTTGGTGACGACGCGCTGGAAGCGTTCCGCATCGATCATTACCTGGGCGTCGGTACCGCGCAGGTCGGTCACCAGCCTGATCTCCGGGGGATGCTTCTGTTCGCTCAGTATGTCTCGAACGAGGCCCTGAAGACTGGCAGGCTTCAGGTTGAGGCTGCGCTGGCGCGTATATTCCAAAAGATCACCGAGGATGTTGTCGCAGCGCGCGATGCTGCGCTCGGCACGCTCGACATTGCTGCGGACTTTGTCGCGGTCGCCTGCGAATTCGCGGATGAGAAAGAGGGAATTGCGGATGGAGGACATGGGATTGCGCAGCTCGTGGCTGACGGTGGCCGTGAGTTTGCCCAGCGTCGAGAGCCGCTCGCCCTGGACGACGGCCTCCTGAACGCGGCGGAGCTCGGCCAGAGCATTTTCCAGAGACTGATTGGACTTGGTGACGTCCTCCTTGTGCGCAGAGATTTCGCCAAACATCCTCATGATACCGCGCAAGGCCAGATAGCCTGTCAGGAGAGCAGGAGCCATGGCGAGGATCATGAGCTTGAGGAGCGTGTCGCGCGCCTCGCTGATCGTCGCTTCGAAAAGCGGATGACGATTGCCGAGACGGTTCTTGACCTCCTCGATGCGCTCGCCAAGCTCGGAGGTGAGCGACTTCTGATAGGATTTCCGCTCGCCCAGGAGCTTCATGACGTAGCTCATGTAAATGCTCGAGCCCGCGATCTTGTTCAAGCGCTCGGAAGCGGCCAAATACCCGAAGTACTTGCCGCGGATGCTGTCAAAAAAGGGATGCCAGGAGAGCGACTCGCCTGCGGAAAGCACCGCCTCGTGCGATGGCGATATCAGGAGCTGCTGCAACTGATTGAAGGCATGCATGAAGTTCTGCTTGCCGGAGACGACTTCGGTGGCATGGTCGCGCGCGAGCTGGTCCCGGCCCATGGCGTGCTCGATGCGATTGATGGCGCCAAGCATCATGTATTCGTCGTCGGCCGCCGCGATCTCGACAATGGAAGCTCGCATTTGCTCGAGATTCAGAAGCTGTCGGGTGAGTTCATCGTACTCGCCCCGCTGCAGGCGAAGCTGGCCGGTAATGTTATAGACCAGGATGATAATCGAAACCCAGCTCAACAGGACCGCGCAGCCGGTTATGGCGAGGTATCGATGGGGACGCATTTGTGGGTGCTTCCGAGAGTCACAGTTGCACGAAGCTTGTCATGCCCTCGGTTAAGAATGGCTTTCCGGCAAGGGGCTGCAACCGTGCACGGCACAATGAATCCAGGTTATTCGAGGTTGCAGAGCTCGCGCAAAGCTTGATTAGGCCACGTCACGACGCAAGGGCTGGCACATGCAATGCACGCCTCCCCCTGCCCAGGTGAACATGGTCATTTCCGGATCGTAAACCTTGAATCCGGCCGCGCGCATCTTGCCATTGAGATCGGTTGCGCCAAGGGTCGAAAGCACCCGATCGTTGCCAAGCGCCACTACATTGCAGCCGAGCGCCATGGTTTCCCGAAAGGTTGCGGGAATGATCTCAATTTTCTTCGATTTGAGCCAATCGACGATATGGTCTTCGGTGGTGTCGAGGCAGACGGCGGCGCAGTGTTCGTTGAGCATGCAGACCATGAGGTCGATATGCACATAGAATTGGTCGATGGGGGCGAATTTGATCTCCCAGCCCTCCTTTGTGAACCAGTCCGCCACCTGGCGTGCCGCCACCTCCTCGCTGCGGTGATCGGTGTAGCCGACGAGGGCGACGCCGGGCTGGATGATGTTGAAGTCGCCGCCTTCGAAATTGCCGGCGCTGATCATATCGTAAATAGGAATGCCGTGGTCGAGATAGAAACGCAGCACCGGCGCATATTCGCCGCGTCGGCGTGGATTGGCGAGCTGACAGATGACGGCGCCATAGGGCGACATGAAAGACGAGTCGCGGGCATAGACCTGATAGGGAACGCGTTCGTCGACGGGGAGAAAGTGGCAGGTTACACCTGCGTCCTCATAGGCATCGACCATCTCTCGGTGCTGGCGCATGGCGAGCTGCTTGTCGAACCTGTAGCCCTTGCGAAGCGTGTCGCGCACGAGGGAGGAATAGGCGGCATTCTCAAGGCCCAGCCAGCGGAAGCTCTCAGCCGGGCCGAGCAGGACGTCCTTCAAAGGTCCGGTCTCGGATTTCAGATACCATTTCTGCATCTCGGGTGTGCCACCGCTCTCCTTGCGGGCACGCAAAGGGATGGTGTGATCCATTTGCCGGGTCATCCTCTTCCTCATTCTACCGATCAGTAGACTGCCTCGAAGTATTCCCGCGCCGTCATGGCGAAGAATTCGACCGATCTCACCCGACCGCCGCCCACAGGAAAATCCGGATGAGACTTGATCGACTTGAGACCGATACGCGCGGCAAGGTGGCGGGAGGCGGTGTTGCCGCCCATGATCTTGCACCAGACTCTTTCGCATTCCAGCCGCTCGAAAGCCTGAGCAATGAGCACGCGCCCAAGTTCGCTGCCCAGGCCCCGGCGCCAGAAATCGGGATTGACGCCCCAGCCCACTTCCGCCAGCCGGCCATGGCAGAGAAGAAAGCCGTCGGACACGACGCGTCCGTTCTGCTTGAGCTCGCCGGCAAAAGCATAGGCATTGCGCACCTTCATGCTCTGGCGCGAGACGGCCTTGAGGACATGGCTGCGAATCGACTGAGGAGTCGAAAGGCGCATCGTGATGTGGCGCTGATAGTCGGCTCTGGTCATGTAGGTCGTGAAATCATCGGCATCGCGCGGCTCGAGCTCGCGCACGAGAAGGTTCCGCGTCTCCAGCGGCGGAAGCTTGAGGAGTGTCGTCATCGACCGGGGCCTGACATGTCCATGCTTATGCAGCTTTGGATTTTTCGAGCGCGGGCGCAATCCATTTTTCGAGAAAACTTTCGAACCACCTGCCGAGTTCTGCATCAAATTTCGCATGATCGGCAAGTTGACGTTCGGGCGGGTGGGCGCCCTCGGCATAATTTCGCTCGCCCCTCCGGGCGATCCAGCGTTCGAGGGAACGGCGCGAGGCCTCAGGATGAAACTGCAGCCCAAAGGCCTTGGAGCCATAACGGAAGGCCTGATTTTCGTAGAGCTCGCTCGACGCCAATCTTTCGGCCCCTCTCGGAATGCCGAACTGATGATAATGCGACTGAAGCGCCATGAGGTCGTCGGGGATGAACGCCCTGCCCGGCTCCGTGGGCATTAAGGGATAATAGCCGTATTCGTGAACTCCCTTTGGATGCGGACTAACCGCAGCGCCGAGCTCATGGGCCAGAAGCTGGCCGCCCAGGCAAATGCCGAGGAGCGGAATGTCGCATTTCAGCGCTTTGCCAATGGCGCGCATCTCATCTTTGAGGAACGCATAGATCTCCTTTTCCGGCACGCCGTATTTGCCGCCATAGACGACGAGCGCGGCGGTGTCGGCGCCGAGTTCCGGCAGCTTCCCGCCCTCAGCCGGGCAGGACCGCAAGAGCTTGAAATTCTTGGACTTCAGGAAGGCGGAGACGCGATCATCGCCGCGTTCGGCCGTATCATGAGTGATGAGAATGGCGGTCTTCATCGGATGACGTTGGGGCGCAACCCGCTTCCCCGTCAAGGCTCGGCCTCCAAAGCTAAACGGTACATGAATGGGGCGTTCAGCGCCGGTTCCTAACGAATTTGTAAGAAAGGCAGCCCAGGAACAGCCCTGTCACCCCACTCAATGGAGCGTCCCATGTCAGATTTCACCACAGGCAGAAGCCTCAACCACATGGCGGCCCGCTCGGCCGCCGTGGAATCAATCACCATGATAATTGCCAGCACGTTCGCAAGCTTCGCCCGCCGCATGCGCGAAGAGCGCACAAAGCGGGAGCTCATGGACCTCGACGATCATCTGCTCCACGACATCGGCCTGTCGCGCAGCGATATCAGGTCGGGAAGATTTGCGGAGCTCAATCGCATCAACTGGGCCGGACGCGGCCATCCGCTCGGAATCTAAATTCTTCGGTTTGCCTGGGGCGGTTGACAGGACGGGCGGCCCGCGTATCGGCCGCCCGTTGGTTTCGTTGGGAGAAGACGAATGAATGCATCGACGCAAAAGATATCGCTCCTGGAACGCGGCAGGAGCGTCATCGGCCGCCGAATCAGAATCTGTTTCGATCGGCTCGTTCTCCATCGCACGCAGCAGGCGCTGTCGCAGCTCAGCGACCACATGCTGCGCGACATCGGCCTGACGCGCGAGGACATCGCGGTTGGGTATTTTCAGTCGCGGGTACGGCGGGAGTCGCAGGAGCGGGGGTGGTGAAGCTCTCCCCCTTCGTCATTCCGGCGCACGCCGGAATCCAGCTTCACGTTGCCAGTGCCCAAAGCTGGACCCCGGCTTTCGCCGGGGTGACGAGTAAGAAGTTCGCCGGGTCTTCCCCCGGCCATGACGACTCTCTCAGCCGTCACGCACGGACTTGATCCGCGCATCTGCCCTCCGCAACACCACTGCACCACCCTCCTCATCGTCATTCCGGCGCACGCCGGAATCCAGCTTTGATCGTGAGGACTCGCACTAGCTCCGGTTCCCAAGTGCAACTTGATGCTGCAGCGCGTCGCTCGGTATCGCAATGTGATATACAGCACCGAGCAAACTCGCGGTAGTTTCGTCTCATCTGAATCGGCAGGGAGAGGCCAATCAGATGAGGACTTCCAAGCAATTGCTGGGCGCATTTGGCGAACGAGCAGTGACGAAGCATTGTAACTGTCCGCGATGCAAAAGACGTCGGACTTTGCGCGTATTGCCTGACAATTTTCGTTGTGCAGACGTGATATGTGACTTCTGTGGTTATGTTGCACAAGTAAAGGCGGCGACGTCACTCGATATTGGAGCATTGCCGAAGACAATTCTTGGGGCGGCATGGGGGCCTCAAAGCCTCAGGATGGAAGCGGGAATCTTCATTCCATTGTTCCTAGTGCTGACAAACGGCAACCCAGGAAACTTCGCAATCTATTATCTACCGGGCGATCTTCAGCTGCCCGAGATGTTCAGAGCACGTACGCCGCTCTCGGCAAATGCTCGCCGTGCAGGTTGGCAAGGCTTCTTGTATGATCTCACTGTCGTAAAAGAACGCATTGTGAGGGTGCACTAGTTTGAACGCTGAGTTGTGCGAATCTAGCATGATAGCAGTTGACATAGTCGCAATTGGAGCAATCTAGTTTCCTCTGCTTTGGAGGGATCACATGATGCAATCTCACAGTCGGCAAACTTTCAAACCAATATGCAGCAGGTGTGGCAGCGATAACGTTACGAGCGACGCCATCGCGCGCTGGAATGTCGAGCGGCAGGCTTGGGAAATCGCGGCTCTGCTCGACAATTCAGACTGTGAGGTTTGCGGGGACGACACGAGCCTGGTTGATATCAAAACCAAAGAAATGATCGGACCGAAGGCCTTGGGGTGA
>Ga0114129_10002209_pt1 | contig 26831 bp, 22 predicted proteins | sample RhiMetdeltSRZDD1_FD_80071 | JGI IMG/M metagenome (GOLD analysis project Ga0114129, IMG submission 80071) | Populus rhizosphere microbial communities from Tennessee, USA - Rhizosphere MetaG P. deltoides SRZDD1 (version 2) (version 2) | ecosystem: Host-associated > Plants > Roots > Rhizosphere >...
CTGGCCCGGGCGGCCCGGCCCGCCCGGGCCGGCCTGCGGCGCGGCGGGCTGGCCCGCGTTGTCGCTGCCGAACGCGGTGCTCAGCGTCTTCAGCGCGGTGGTCACCTCGCTGGGGATCACCCAGAACGTGTTGCCTTCGGCCTGCGCGAGCTGCGGCAGCGTCTGCAGGTACTGGTAGGCGAGCACCTTGGGGTCCGCGTCGTTGTGGTGCACCGCCTGGAACACCGTGCCGATCGCCTGCGACTGGCCCTCGGCGCGCAGGATCTGGCTCTGCTTGTCGCCCTCGGCGCGCAGGATGTTGCTCTGCTTCTCGCCCTCCGCGGTGAGGATCTTGGACTGGCGCACTCCCTCGGCGGTGAGGATGGCGGCGCGCTTCTCCCGCTCGGCCCGCATCTGCTTCTCCATCGCGTCCACGACGCTCTTGGGCGGGTCGATCGCCTTGATCTCCACCCTGGTCACCCGGATCCCCCACTTCCCGGAAGCCTCGTCAAGCACCCCGCGCAGCATGTTGTTGATCCGGTCCCGCGAGGTCAGGGTCTGCTCCAGGTCCATGGAGCCGATCACGCTGCGGAGCATCGTGGCGGTGAGCTGCTCGATCGCCTGGATGTAGTTGACGATCTCGTAGTCGGCCGCCCGGGGGTCGGTGACCTGGAAGAAGAGCACGGTGTCGATGAGCACGACCAGGTTGTCCTCGGTGATGACCGGCTGTCCCTTGAAAGCCACCACCTGCTCACGGAGGTCGATGAGCGGCTTGACCCGGTCCACGAACGGGATGATGAAGTTCATCCCGGGCTCCAGGGTCTTGCGGTACCGGCCGAAGCGCTCGACGTTGCGCGCCCGCGCCTGCGGTACGATCCGCACCGTCTTGACCACGAAGACGAACATCAGCACGACGACGATGACGGCGATGACCAGCCCGACTATCGCTTCCATGGTTACTCCCTGGGATGAACAAGCGCGGTGGCGCCCTCGATCGCAAAGACGTCGACGGTGGAGCCCGCGGGGATGACCTGGGCCTCATCGTAGGAGCGCGCCGACCAGACCTCGCCGCCGATGCGGACCCGCCCACCCAGCGCCGTGACCTCCTCGATCACGGACGCGGGCTTCCCGATGAGCGCGGACGTCCCGGTCCGCAGCAGCGGAGGCTGCCGGATGTGCCGGACCGCCAGCGGCCGCACCACACCGAGGCCGGCCGCCGCCGCGACGGCGAACGCACCGATCTGGAACGGCAGGCTCAGGCCCACGGCGCCGACGATCGCCGCCACGGCCGCCGCCACGGCCAGCAGCCCGAAGGCCAGGGTTGTCGTCAGGACCTCGGCGACCCCCAGCAGCGCAGCCAGGACCAGCCAGACAATCCACGACCCCATGGTCACTCCCGGGAGCGGGCGCACGAGCGGCGGTCCGCCTGCGCGTGAACATACGCCGGCTCTCCCGCGTCCTCTATCGACAGTAACTCCACGGCGACGCACCCCACACCATTGCTGACGGCCCGGCATCCTGTGCCGTCCACCACCATCACGCCAAACGAACCGGGCGTGGTGACCGCCGGGTCGCCGCCGGGTCGCCGCCGGGTCACCATGCCACGCACCGCCGCGGCGCTGCGCGCCCAGCCGCCGCCCGCGCCGGCCCCGGGTATTCACACCCGGCCGCGTGAGGGGCACCATGGTGCCAACCAGGCCTGATGAACCACACCCAGGGCCCGAGCCTGCCGGGCCCAAGCCAGAAGGGGCTGCCATGATCGGCGTCACAGAGCCGTCCTACAGCCACGGCGCATCCGAGGTGCCGCTGCTCGGCGAGACTATCGGCGCCAACCTGCGCCGAGTCGCCGCCACCCACCCGGACCGGGAGGCGGTCGTGGACGTGCCCACCGGGCAGCGGTGGACCTATGCCCGGTTCGACGCAGACACCGACGCCCTCGCCCGCGGCCTGATCGCGGCGGGCATCGACGCAGGCGACCGGGTCGGCATCTGGGCGCCGAACTGCCCCGAGTGGGTGCTGCTCCAGTACGCGACCGCGAAGGCGGGAATCGTCCTGGTGAACATCAACCCGGCCTACCGCAGCACCGAGCTTGGCTACGCACTGCGCCAGTCGGGCGTCCGGCTGCTGGTGAGCGCGGAATCCTTCAAGACCAGCAACTACCGGGCGATGACCGAGGAGGTGAGGGGCGGCCTGGACGGGCTGGAGCGGGTCGTCTACCTGGGGTCGCCCGAGTGGGGCGCGCTGGCCTCGGCGGGCACGCCGGACCCGGGCGGGCCCGACCAGCTTGCCGAACGGGAGGCCGGCCTGTCGTTCGACGACCCCATCAACATCCAGTACACCAGCGGGACCACCGGCTTCCCCAAGGGCGCCACGCTGTCCCACCACAACATCCTGAACAACGGCTTCTTCATCGGCGAGGGCTGCCGCTACACCGCGGAGGACCGGGTCTGCATCCCGGTGCCCTTCTACCACTGCTTCGGCATGGTCCTCGGTAACCTCGCCTGCACCACGCACGGGGCCTGCATCGTCATCCCGTCCCCCGGCTTCGAGCCGGCGGCGGCGCTGAGCGCGGTGCAGGCGGAGCGGTGCACCTCCCTGTACGGGGTGCCGACCATGTTCATCGCCGAGCTCGCGCTGCCGGACTTCGCCTCCTACGACCTGTCGACGCTGCGGACCGGGATCATGGCCGGATCGCCGTGCCCGGTCGAGGTGATGAAGCGGGTCGTCAGCGAGATGCACATGACCGAGGTCACCATCTGCTACGGGATGACCGAGACGTCCCCCGTGTCCACCCAGACCCGGGCCGACGACGACATGGACCGCCGGGTGTCCACGGTGGGCCGGGTGCACCCCCATGTGGAGGTGAAGATCATCGATCCGGAGACCGGCCTGGTCCTCCCGCGCGGCGCCGCCGGCGAGCTGTGCACCCGGGGGTATTCGGTCATGCTCGGCTACTGGGACGACCCGGCACAGACCGCTGGCGTGATCGACGCCGCGCGCTGGATGCACACCGGCGATCTCGCCGTGATGGACGCCGGCGGGTACCTGAACATCGCGGGCCGGATCAAGGACATGATCATCCGGGGCGGGGAGAACGTCTACCCGCGCGAGGTGGAGGAGTTTCTCTACACCCACCCGGCGATCGAGGATGTCCAGGTGATCGGGGTCCCCGACGCCAGGTACGGCGAGGAACTGTGCGCCTGGGTCAAGCTGCGCCCGGGGGCCGAGCTGAGCCTGGAGGAGCTCCGGGAGTTCTGCACCGGGCAGATCGCCCACTTCAAGATCCCCCGGTACCTGCGTGTCACCGACGGGTTCCCGATGACCGTGACGGGAAAGGTGCAGAAGTACCTGATGCGCGAGGTTTCCGTTACCGAGCTCGATCTGGGGGAGGTGGGCCGCACGCGCACCGCCTGACCCGCGGGGCCACCGCGGGCCAGCCAGCGCGCGCCCGGCACTGACCCCAGGGAAGGAAGACGCCTGTGCCGGCCGGATGGCCCGGGGGCCCCGCCCGGGGCGGGCCCCCGCGCAGGTTCATCGCCGCTGCCTGCGGCCTGTGCCTGGCCCTGATCGCCGCCGCGTGCACCGCGGGCACCGGCCTGGCGGGTCACCCGGCGCCCGCCAGCCATGCCGCACCCGCCCCGCCGCCGCGCACCGCACCGCGCCCACCGTCCGCGCGGGCAGCGACGGCCCTGCGGATCACTCCGGCGCCCTATCTGCTCCCGTCGCCAATCGCGCGCGAGGTGGTCCTGGCCCGGGGCGGTGACCTGCTCATCGCGGGCGGCCTCACCCGGGCCTCGGTCAGCACCGACGCGATATCCGTGCTCAACCCCGTGACCGGCAGGGTGACCCGCGCCGGCCGGCTGGCCAGGCCCGGCCACGACGCAGCCGGGGCGCTCCTGGCCGGCCGGGCCTACGTTTTCGGCGGCGGCGCCGCGGCCAGCGTGGCGGATGTGCAGGCGCTCCGCCGCCACGGCACAGCCAGGGTCGCCGGCCGACTGCCGAAGCCCCGTTCGGACACCTCAGCGGTCACCATCGGCGGCACCGCCTACCTGCTCGGCGGGTACGACGGCGCCAGCTACGACGCCCGCGTGCTTGCCACCACCGATGGCAGGCACTTCCGCGGGGTGGCGACGCTGCCGGTACCCGTCAGGTACCCGGCGGTGGCCGGGGCGGGCACGCGGATCTGGGTTTTCGGCGGGCAGACGCGGTCCGGTCTCACCGACGCCGTCCAGCAGGTCAGCCTCGCCACCGGCAAGGCGGCGGTCGTCGGCCACCTGCCGGACCCGGTGACCGGGGCAGCGGCATTCGTCCTCGGCGACCGGGTGTACGTCGCGGGCGGCCAGGTGCTGCCGCGCGGCCGGCACGGGCTCGACACGAGCGGCGACGTGCTCGCCTTTGACCCCCGGCATGACGCGGTGGCGCCGGCCGGCCGGCTCCCGGTGCCGGTCGCGAACGCCGCGGCGGCGGTGCTGGCGGGTACTGCCTACCTGGTCGGCGGCAATAACGGCCTGCGGCAGGTACCCACGGTCACCGAGCTCCGGCCGCCCGTCCGCGCCATCGGCGGTGCCGGGCCCGGTGGCCCGGTCCCGGCCAGCGGGCCCTGGCTGGGGCCCGCCCACGGCAGGGGCCACCTGGCGCCGCACTCCGACCCGTCGGTACTGCCCGGTGACGTCCTGATCGCTGACAACGAGAACAACCGCCTGCTCGTGGTCGACCCGCACGGCCGGATCCGGTGGAAGTTCCCGCGCCGCGGTGATCTCGCCCACGGCCAGCGCTTCCTGGTGCCGGACGACGCGTTCTTCTCTCCGGATGGCAAGGACATCATCGCCACCGAAGAGGATTACTCGGTCATCAGCGTGATCGACATCGCCCGGCACAAGATCGTGTACCGGTACGGGACGCCCGGCGTGCCGGGCAGCGGGAACAACCACGCGGCCAACCCCGATGACGCGCTGATGATGCCCGGCGGAATGATCATCACCGCTGACATCGAGAACTGCCGTCTCCTGCTGCTCGTGCCGCCGTCCCACCGGCCGCGCCGGGTCATCGGCCGGACCGGCGTCTGCGCGCACGACCCGCCGCACCTGCTCACCAGCCCGAGCGGGGCCTTCCCGGCCACCAGCGGCAAGTACCTGGTCACCGAGATCAACGGCGACTGGGTGAGCGAGATCGGGCTCGACGGGCACCTGCTCTGGTCCACGCACCCGCCGGGGGTCGCCTACCCATCCGACACGGTCGAGGTCTACCCGGGCCGGTATCTCACGACCGACTACTCATCCGCGGGGCAGGTGGTCGAATTCGACTCCCGCGGCCGCCAGCTATGGCGGTTTCGCGGCCTCGACCACCCGTCGCTGGCGCTGCCCCTGCCCAACGGCGACATCCTCGTCAACGACGACTACAACGACCGCGTCATCGTGATCGACCCCATCACCCACCGCATCGTCTGGCAGTACGACCACACCGGCAGGCCCGGGAGCGCCCCCGGCTACCTCGACGACCCGGACGGGGTCGACCTGACGCCTCCCAACTCCATGCTGATCTCGCACGCCGCGACGATGGGACGGCCATAGGCCCAGGTCACCGGCGCAGGCGCCGGTCAGCCGTAGGTCGGGACCAGCGCATCACTGTCCACGATCCGCACGCCCAGCGGCAGGAACGAGACAGGAATGATCTTGAAGTTGGCGAGCCCCAGGGGGATCCCGATGATCGTCAGGCACAGCAGGATCCCGGTCACCAGGTGGGCGATCGCAAGTCCCCAGCCGAACAGGATGATCCAGATGATGTTGCCGATGAGGGCACCGACGCTCATCCCCCCCTCGCGGGGGGCGATGGTCCGGCCGAACGGCCACAGCACATAGTTAGCGATCCGGAACGCGGCGATCCCGAACGGGATCGTGATGACCAGGAAGAACAAGATGAAGCAGATCAGCCCGGCGATCGCATAGGCGATGGACATCCAGATGCCGCAGAGCACCAGCCAGATCACGTTCAGGATCGTTCTCATCGCATCCCCCAAAGCTGGTTCCGCGCGCCCCCGGCACTCGCGGCCGAGCCTATCAAGGCGCTCCCCGGCGGGCATGGGCCCGCCCGGCCAGCGCCCCGAGGCGGGCACGGGAGCCGCCCGCCCGGCGCGGAGCCTGACGTCACACGGCTGAGCTTCGGGCGTAGGTCCTAGTCCAGCACCAGCAGGGGGTCCAGGCCGAGCGTCAGCCCGGCCGGCAGCGACGCGGCCCCGCGGACCCCCAGCAGCACCCCTGGCATGAACGAGGCGCGGTCCAGCGAGTCGTGCCGGATCGTCAGGATCTCGCCGTGCCCGCCGAGCAGCACTTCGTGGTGCGCGACGAGCCCCGCCAGCCGGACCGAGTGGACGTGCACCGCGCCCAGGACCGCGCCGCGCGCGCCGTCCAGGGCGGTGACCGTGGCATCGGGCGGCGGCCCGAGTCCCGCCGCCGCCCGCGCCCCGGCGATCAGCGACGCCGTCCGGCCCGCGGTTCCCGATGGCGCGTCCGCCTTGCCCGCGTGGTGGAGCTCGACGATCTCCGCCGAGTCGAAGAAGCGCGCGGCCTGCGCGGCGAACCGCATCATCAGGACGGCGCCGATCGAGAAGTTCGGCACGATCAGCGACCGGGTGCCGGGCGCGGCCGCCAGCCACTCGGCGACCTGCGCCGTCCGGGCGTCGTCGAAACCGGTCGTGCCGACGACGGTGTCCAGGCCCTGACCGATGCACCAGTGCAGGTTGTCCATGACCGCGCCCGGGTAGGTGAAGTCGACCACCACGTCACTGCCGGTCAGGACCTCGCGGTCGTCCCCCACGTCCACCCCGGCGGCCAGCGTCATGTCCGGCGCCCCCTCCACCGCCGCACATACCTGCGAGCCCATGCGCCCCTTGGCGCCCAGCACCCCGACCTTGATCATGTCTGCCTCCTCGGTCACGTGCAGGGGCGGCAGGCGTCAGGACAGCGCCGCCGCGAAGTTGGCATCGTCGTCGAACGGGCCGACCACCGCGAGCACCTTGGGCTGGTCCAGGATCTCGGCCGCCACCCGGCGTACGTCGTCGTGCGTGACCGCCTCGATCGAGGCCAGGATCTCCTCCACCGGCTCCAGCCGCGGGTAGACCAGCTCCGCCTTGCCCAGCCGGCTCATCCTCGACGAGGGGTCCTCCAGGCTCAGCACGATCGACCCGCGCAGCTGTCCCTTGCCCCGCTCCAGTTCGGCGTCGGTCAGCCCGCCGGAGACAACCTTGGCGATCTCCTCCTGGCAGATGGCGAGCACTTCGTCGGCCTTGGCGGGCAGACAGCCCACATACACACCCCACGTGCCGGTCTCGGCGTGCTGTGAGGCGAAGCTGTACACCGAATAGGCCAGCCCGCGCTTCTCCCGGACCTCCTGGAACAGCCGCGACGACATCCCCCCGCCGAGGGCGGCGTTGAGAATGCCGAGCGCGAACCTGCGGTCATCGTTCCGCGACAGTCCCTCGCATCCGAGCACCAGGTTCGCCTGCTCGATGCTCCGCGACACCAGCTTCACGCCGCGGCCCGCGCCGGGCACGGCTTCCCCCAGGCCGCCGAGCCGCGGCGGATCCGGCGCCGCAGCCGTGGCCGAGGCCACGGCGAACGACTCGCGGACACCGGCGACGACCGCCTCGTGCTGGATGCTGCCCGCCGCGGCCACCACCAGGCTCGGCGGCGTGTACCTGGACTGATAGTGATCGGCGATCTGCTCCCGCGTGATCGAGTTGATCGACCCGACCGTGCCCAGGATGGGGCGGCCGAGCGTGGTGTCGCCGAACAGCTGGGCCGCGAACGCCTCGTGCACGGTGTCGGAGGGATCGTCGTCGTTCATGGCGATCTCTTCCAGGATCACCCCCCGCTCGGCGTCGACGTCCTTCGGCTCGATGAGCGAGTTGGTCACCATGTCGGATAGGACGTCGATGGCGAGCGGCAGATCCGCATCGAGTACCCGGGCGTAGTAGCACGTGTACTCCTTGCCGGTGAACGCGTTCAGCTCACCGCCGACCGCGTCCAGCGCGGCCGAGATCTCCAGGGCCGTGCGCCGGCCCGTGCCCTTGAACAGCAGATGCTCAAGGTAGTGGGTGGCCCCGGCGTGGGCGTGATCCTCGTCGCACGAGCCGACCCCCGCCCAGATGCCGAACGCGGCCGACCGCACGGCCGGGAGGTGCTCGGTGACGACCCGCAACCCGCCGGGCAGGACCGTGCGGACCACGGCCGCATCGCCGTCGGCCTGCCGACGGGCGGTCATGCGTCGCGGCGCCGGCGCTCGCGGCGGCGCGGCCGGTGGCCGTCGCGGTCGCCGCCGTGCTCGCCGCTGCCGCGGTCACGGTCGCGGTCGCCGTCATGGTCACGGTCACGGTCGCGGTCGCCGGAGCGACCGTCGCCGGCCGCCGCCTCGCGCTCGACGACCTCGACGGGGACCAGCGAGAGCTTGCCGCGGTCGTCGACCTCCCGGATCTCCACCTGGATCTTGTCGCCGACCTTGACCACGTCGTCGATGTTCTCGATCCGGGCGCCGCCGTGGAGCTTGCGGATCTGGGTGATGTGCAGCAGGCCGTCCTTGCCCGGCAGCAGCGAGACGAACGCACCGAACGTCGTCGTCTTCACCACGGTGCCGAGGAACCGCTCCCCCACCTCGGGGATGTGCGGGTTGGCGATCGCGTTGATCGTGGCCTTGGCCGCCTCCGCCGAGGGCCCGTCGGTGGCACCGATGTAGATGGTGCCGTCGTCCTCGATGGTGATCTCGGCGCCGGTGTCCTCCTGGATGGAGTTGATCATCTTCCCCTTGGGGCCGATGACCTCACCGATCTTGTCCACCGGGACCTTGATGGTGATGATCCGCGGCGCGTAGGGGCTCATCTCGGCCGGGGCGTCGATCGCCTCGCGCATCACGTCCAGGATGGTGAGCCGGGCCGCCCGCGCCTGCTTGAGGGCGGCGGCGAGCACCGAGGCGGGGATGCCGTCCAGCTTGGTGTCCAGCTGGAGGGCGGTGATGATGTCGGTGGTGCCGGCCACCTTGAAGTCCATGTCGCCGAACGCGTCCTCGGCGCCGAGGATGTCGGTGAGGGTGACGTACTGCCCGCTCTCACTGATCAGCCCCATGGCGATGCCGGACACCATGTCCTTGAGCGGCACCCCGGCGTCCAGCAGCGACATGGTGGAGGCGCAGACCGAGCCCATGGAGGTGGAGCCGTTGGAGCCGATCGCCTCCGACACCTGCCGGATCGCGTACGGGAACTCCTCCCGCGCCGGGAGCACCGGGATCAGCGCCCGCTCGGCGAGCGCGCCATGGCCGATCTCCCGCCGCTTCGGCGAGCCGACCCGCCCGGTCTCCCCGGTCGAATAGGGCGGCATGTTGTAGTTGTGCATGTACCGCTTGGTCCGCTCGGGGTTGAGCGTGTCGATCATCTGCTCCATCCGGAGCATGTTCAGCGTCGTGACGCCGAGTATCTGCGTCTCGCCGCGCTCGAACAGCGCCGACCCGTGCACCCGGGGCAGCACGTGGGACTCCGCGGACAGCTGGCGGATGTCGGCCAGGCCGCGGCCGTCGATGCGCACGCCGTCGCTGATGATCCGCTCCCGGACCAGCTTCTTGGTGAGCGCGCGGTAGGCGCCGCTGATCTCCTTCTCACGCCCCTCGAACTGCTCCGCGAGCCTCTCCGTGGCCAGCGCCTTCACCCGGTCGGTCTCGGCCTCCCGGTCCTGCTTGCTGGCGATCGTCAGCGCCTTGGCGAGCTCGTCGCTCACCGCGGCGGCGAGGGCATCGTAGACGTCCTGGCCGTAGTCGGCGAAGACCGGGTAGTCACCGGTCTCCTTCGCGGCCTGCGCGGCGACGCGCTGCTGCGCTTCGCAGAGCACCTTGATGAACGGCTTGGCCGCCTCCAGCCCCTCGGCCACCGTCTCCTCGGTCGGCCCGGCCGCGCCGCTGCCGGAATCGGCCAGCAGCCTGAGCGTGTGCGGTGTGGACTCCGCTTCCACCATCATGATGGCGACGTCGCCGTCGTCGAGCACCCGGCCGGCGACCACCATGTCGAAGGTGGCCTCCTCGAGCTGGGTATGGGTGGGGAATGCCACCCACTGGCCCTTGATGAGAGCGACCCGTACGCCGCCGATCGGCCCGGAGAACGGCAGCCCGGCAAGCTGGGTGGACAGCGAGGCGGCGTTGATCGCCACCACGTCGTACAGATGCTCGGGATGCAGCGCCATGATCGTCTCGACGATCTGGACCTCGTTGCGCAGGCCCTTCACAAACGAGGGGCGCAGCGGCCGGTCGATCAGGCGGCAGGTCAGGATGGCGTCCTCGGACGGGCGGCCCTCGCGGCGGAAGAAGGAGCCGGGGATGCGGCCGGCCGCATACATCCGCTCTTCGACGTCCACCGTGAGCGGGAAGAAGTCGAGCCCTTCCTTGGGCTGCTTGGACGCTGAGGTGGCCGAGAGCACCATGGTCTCGTCGTCGAGATAGACGACCGCGGAGCCGTTGGCCAGGCGGGCCAGGCGGCCCGTTTCGAATCTGATTGTGTGAGTGCCGAACACGCCGTTATCGATGAACGCGTCGGCGGTGTGCACACCCTGCACGGGTGAGACCTCCTCGTGTGAGGTCCCGCGCCCGCCCCTGGCGGGTGACGCGCCGGCGTCTGGCCGGGCTGGCTGCCGGCCGGTCTTCGATCGAAGCCCTCGGCCCTGGTACGTGACCCTGACCCGAGAACCACTACCGAGGACCGGCCCTGGTGCCCTGTGCGCCCCCGGGCCGGAGCCGCGGGACGTTTGAACTCGATACTGTTATGAACCTACCTGCGCAGGCCTAGCTTCCCGATGAGCGCGCGGTAGCGCTCAATGTCCGTGCGGTACAGGTACTTCAGCAGCCGGCGGCGCCGGCCGACGAGCAGCAGCAGGCCGCGACGGCTGTGGTGGTCGTGCTTGTGCACCTTGAGGTGCTCGGTCAGGTCGTTGATACGCCTGGTCAGCAGCGCGACTTGGACCTCCGGCGAACCGGTGTCACCCTCAGTGGTCGCGTGCCCGGCGATGATCTCCGTCTTCACGGCTGTTTCCAGCGGCACGTGGCATTCCCATCTTTGCGTCTGATCATGAGTGCCTGCGCGGATCACGGACCCGCCCGGGCCAGGGGCTGACGGTGACAGTAGCTGCACGAAGCCCCTCGGCCAGCCGCTTGAGGGTGCAGCTGACCCGGCCGGCGATGCCGACCACCCATCACGGTATCACGGCCCGGCCACTGGCCCGGCCCGGTGAGCCTGAGCTGGGCCGCTATCCGGGCTGGTCCGCTGTGATGGCCCGGGCCTGGTCGACGTCGCGGCGCATCTGCTCGGCGAGGGCGGCCGCGGAGTCGAAGCGCTCCGTGTCGCGCAGCCGGGCCGCGAAATCCACCGCTACGTGCGCGCCGTACAGGTCCAGACCGTCCCGGTCGAGTGCGTAAGCCTCCACGACCCGGTCCCGCCCGTCGAAGGTCGGGTTGGTGCCCACCGAGATCGCCGCGGGCCAACGCTGGAGTTCCTGCCCCTCCGCGCCGAGGACGGCCAGCCACCCCGCGTAGACGCCGTCGGCGGGGACGGCGGTGTGCGGGAACGTCCGCAGGTTGGCGGTGGGGAAGCCGAGCGCCTTCCCGCGCCGGTGCCCGGGCACGACGGTGCCTTCCACCCGGTGCATCCGCCCGAGGTCGCCCGCCGCCCCCGTCACGTCCCCGGCCGCCAGCTCCTTCCGGATGCCGCTCGAGGAAATCCTGGCCCCGCCGTCACCGAGCAGCGGCATGCCCTCGACGGTGAAGTCGTACTTCCCGCCAAGCTCGGCCAGCTGAGCGACGTCGCCCGCCGCCCGGTGCCCGAAGCGGAAGTTCTCGCCGACCACCACCGCGGCGGTGTGCAGCCGGTCCACGAGCACCGTGCGCACGAACTCCTCCGGGCTGAGGCGTGAGAACTCGGGGGTGAACGGCAGGATGCAGACGGCATCCGCGCCCAGCCCGGCCAGCAGTTCGGCGCGCCGGCTGGCGGTGCACAGGAGCGCGGGGTGTGAGCCGGGCCGGACCACCTCGGACGGATGCGGGTCGAACGTGACCACGGCCATGGGATTCCCGAGCCCGCGGGCGACCTCCACGGCGCGGTTGAGGATGTACTGGTGGCCCCGGTGGACGCCGTCGAAAACGCCGATGGTCACCACGGACCGGCCCCAGCCCGCAGGCACGTCCGCGAGGCCCCGCCACCGCTGCACCCGTGTCTCCTTCGTTTCGTTGCGCCGGGCGGTACCCCGGTGATGCCCGCCGACCCGCCCGGCGCTCTCCCGCCATCCAAGCCTGCCATGCCACCGCGGCTGGGAGCGCCGACCACTCGCGCGGCCTCCCCCGCGGCTCGGGTGGTCCCTTTCGTGATCATGGGATCACTATCGTTCTAGCAGTAGTGATCCCATGATCACGAGCGTGCGATGGGACAGGGGGGAGAGTTGTGGCAAGAGGGAAAGCTGAGCAGGCCTTAGGGGACGAACACGGCCAGCGGGCGGGCCTGGCCGTCGCGCTCCTCGACCAGCGCGACCAGGGTCCCGTCCGGCGCCAGCGCGGCCACCGGTCCGGCGAAGCCCGCCGCGCTCAGGCTGGCGCCGTGCGACAGTCCCCGCGTCTCGGCCTCGGTGAGGGACCGGACCGGGAAGGCCGCCGCCGCCGCTTGCGCCAGCGGCATCACCCGCAGGTCCGCCGCGAGTTCGTCCATGGTCCGCGCGTCGCTGAGGCGGTACGGGCCGACCCGGGTGCGCCGGAGCATCGTGAGGTGCCCGCCTACCCCGAGCGACTCACCGAGATCGCGGGCGAGTGCGCGGACGTACGTCCCGCTGGAACAGCGCACCACCGCCGTCACGTCAAGCAGGCAGCCGTCCGCCCCGGCCGGCCGGGGGTCGCTGATGGTGAACTCGTGCACGGTGACGGGCCGCGCGTCCAGCACCGGGGCCCTCCCCTCGCGGGCCAGCTGGTAGGCGCGCCTGCCGCGCACCTTGACGGCGCTGACGGTGGGCGGGACCTGCTGGATCTCCCCCGTGAGCGGCGCCGCGGCCGCGCGGACCCGGGCCAGCGTCAGCGCGGCCGCGGGCGAGGCCGACACCACGGTCCCGTCTGCGTCGCCGGTGTCGGTGGCCTGCCCCAGCCGGATCGTGGCCAGGTACTCCTTCTCGGTGAGTGTCAGGTGACCGAGCAGGCGGGTCGCCTTCTCGATGCCGACCACCAGCACTCCGGTCGCCATCGGGTCGAGCGTCCCGGCGTGCCCCACACGGCGCGTGCCGGCCAGGCGGCGGATCCGGGCCACCACGTCGTGCGAGGTCCACCCGGAGGGCTTGTCGACGACGACCAGCCCGCTGGCCGCGGTCACCGGCCCGGGCCACCGGCCGTGCCCCGGCGCGCCGGGCCGGCTGGACCGGCCGGGCCAGCCGGGCCGGCCGGCTCGTCGGCGCCGGCCCGTTCCGCGTCGCCGTCGTCGCTGACGGTGCTCGGTGCCGGGCGGTAGGGGTCGGGGTCGCCGGCGGGCTGGGCACCCTCCCTGGCGGCGGCCAGCGCGGCGTCAGCCGCCCGGGCGCGCGCCACCAGGTCCTCCATGTGCTGTGCGCCTTCGGGCAGGGTGTCTCGTACGAAGGACAGCGAGGGGGTGTGCCGCAGCCCGGTCTGCCGGCCCACTTCGGAGCGGATCAGCCCGGTGGCGCTGGCGAGCGCCGCGGCGGTGCCGGCCTGCTCCTCCGCCGTGCCGTAGACCGTGTAGTAGACGGTCGCCTCCCGCAGGTCGTTGGTGATCCGCGCCTCGGTGACCGTCACGAAGCCGAGCCGAGGGTCCTTGACCCGCCGCTCCAGCATCTCGGCCACGATCCGGGCGATCCGGTCTGCGAGCTTGCGTGCCCGCGCTGCGTCCATGGCCTCTCACTCCTCCTCGCTGACCAGCCGGTGCCGTGCCGACAGCAATGCGATCTCGGGCCGGGCGGCAACGACGCGCTCACAGGCCTGGAGCACCTCGGCGGCATGTGCCGCCGTCGACGACACCACGGCCACCCCGATCTCCGTCCGGCGGTAACGGTCCGCCCTGCCGGTCTCGGCCACCGCCACGCCGGGCTGCCGGCGGCGCACTTCGGCGATGATCGAGGCGACCGCCGAACGCTTCTGCTTCAGCGACCGCACGTCACCGAGCAGGATGTCCAGCGTCAGCGCACCCACGTACACCGCGGCCTGCCCGGACCGTCACCCGCGCCGGTCAGGCCCGCGGCTTCTCCCGCATCTCGTAGGTCTCGATCACGTCCTCGACGTTGATGTCGCTGTACCCGATGCCGATGCCGCACTCGAAGCCCTCCCGGACCTCGGTCACGTCGTCCTTGAACCGGCGCAGCGAGTCCACGGTGAGGTTCTCCGACACCACGACACCGTCGCGGACCAGGCGCGCCTTGCTGCCCCGGGTGATGGTGCCGGACCGGACGATGCAGCCGGCCACGTTGCCGACGCGCGGCACCCGGAAGACTTCCCGGATCTCCGCCGTGCCGAGCCGCGCCTCCTCGAACTCGGGCTTGAGCATGCCCTTGAGCGCCGCCTCGATCTCGTCGATCGCCTGGTAGATGACCGAGTAGTAGCGGATCTCCACGCCCTCGCGCTGGGCCAGTTCCCCGGCCCGCCCGGCCGGCCGCACGTTGAAGCCGACGATGACGGCGTCCGACGCGATGGCCAGGTTGACGTCGTCCTGCGTGATCGCGCCGACGCCGCGGCCGATGACCCGCAGCGCCACGTCCTCGCCCACATCGATCTTGAGCAGCGCGTCCTCCAGGGCCTCGACGGACCCGGACACGTCACCCTTGATGATGAGCAGCAGTTCCTCGCGCTCACCGGACTTCAGCGCGGACTCCAGGTCCTCCAGGGTCACCCTCGGCCGGCGCTGGGCGAACAGCGCGCTGCGCTCGCGGGCCTCCCGGCGCTCGGCGATCTGCCGCGCCACCCGGTCATCGGTGACGACCAGGAAGCTGTCGCCGGCACCGGGCACCGCGGTGAGCCCGAGTACCTGCGCCGGCCGCGACGGCGGCGCGTCCGGCACCGGTTCGCCGTTCTCGTCCTGCAGCGCCCTGACCCGGCCGAACGCCTCGCCGGCCACGATCGAGTCGCCGACGCGGAGCGTGCCGCGCTGCACCAGCACGGTCGCCACCGGGCCACGGCCCTTGTCAAGGTGCGCCTCGATCGCGACGCCCTGCGCATCCTGGTCGGGATTGGCCCGCAGGTCCAGCTCCGCGTCGGCGGTCAGGATGATCGCCTCCAGCAGGGCCTCGATACCGGTGCCTTCCCTGGCCGAGACGTCCACGAACAGCGTCGTGCCGCCGAACTCCTCGGCCACCAGGCCGTACTCGGTCAGCTGGGAACGCACCCGGGCCGGGTCCGCTCCCTCTTTGTCGATCTTGTTGACCGCTACCACGATCGGCACCCGTGCCGCCTGGGCATGGTTGAGCGCCTCCGTGGTCTGCGGCTTGACGCCGTCGTCCGCCGCCACCACCAGCACCACCAGGTCGGTGGTCTCGGCGCCGCGGGCACGCATGGCCGTGAAAGCCTCGTGACCCGGGGTGTCGATGAAGGTGATCTTGCGGTCGGCGCCGTCTACCTCGGTCGTGACCTGATAGGCCCCGATGTGCTGGGTGATGCCGCCCGCCTCGCGGGCCACCACGTTGGTGTGCCTGATCGCGTCGAGCAGCTTGGTCTTGCCGTGGTCGACATGGCCCATGACCGTCACCACCGGCGGGCGCGGCTTCAGCTCGGCGTCCCCGCCCTCGTCCTCACCGAACTCGATGTGGAAGGACTCCAGCAGCTCCCGGTCCTCCTCCTCGGGGGAGACGACCTGGACGTTGTAGTTGAGCTCGGCACCGAGCAGCTGGAGGGTCTCGTCGTTGACCGACTGGGTGGCGGTCACCATCTCGCCGAGGTGGAACAGCACCTGAACGAGCGAGGCGGGGTTCACCCCGATCTTGTCGGCGAAATCACTCAGCGACGCACCGCGGGACAGCCTGATGACCTGGCCGTTCCCGCGCGGGATCTGGACGCCGCCGATCGACGGCGCCTGCATGTTGTCGAACTCCTGGCGCCGCTGCTTGCGCGACTTGCGGCCGCGCGAAGGACGGCCGCCGGGACGCCCGAACGCGCCCTGCGTGCCGCTGCGGCCGCGTCCGCCGCCGGGGCGGCCGCCGCCGCCCACACCGGGCCGCGGGCCGCCAGGGCCGCCACGCGGGCCACCGCCCGCACCAGGACCACCGCGGGACCCGCCGGGACGGGGCCCGGCACCCACGCCGCCGGGGCCGCCGCGGCCGGGGCCGCCGGGGGCACCAGGGCCACCACGTCCGGGGACCGGGCGCGGCGGCATGCTGTTCGGGCTCGGCCGGGGGCCGCCCGGCCGCGGGCCACCGGGCCGCTGCATGTCGGCCGGGCTGGGGCGGCCAGGGGCTGCGCCGCCGGGCCGCGGGCTGCCCGGCCGGCCGGCCGCGGGCCCGCCACCGGGCGCCGCCGGGCCTGCCTGGCCGGGGCGGGCTGGCGCCCCGCGCGGGGCGAGACCCATGCCGGTCGCGGTCTGGCTGTAGGGGTTGTTGCCGGGCCGCGGGCCGGTGCGCGGCGCGGGCCGCGCACCGGGTCGAGGCGCGCCGGGACGGGGAGTGGCCGACGGCGGGCTGCCCGGCCCGCTGGGTCCCGGCCGCGGGCCGGGGCGAGGGGCCGCGGGCCCGCGCTGGGCGGGCGGGGACGCCGGGCTGGCAGACGGCGCATCGGAGAATGGCACGGGCGCCGGGCCGGCGGCCGGTTCCTGGGCGGGTGCCTGGGTAACCTCGGCCGGGCCGGCTGCGCCAGCTGACGCCGCGGCTGCTGGGGACGCTGCGGCGGCGCCATCGGCCGCGGCGGCATCCACCGGGCCGGCGGGCGCCTTCCGGGCGCCGTTCTGCCCGTCTGCGGCCGCCGGTGCCGCCGCCTTCTTGGCCTGTACCTGTTTCGGCGCCTCCGCCGAGAACGCTTCCTTGAGCCTGCGGACGACCGGCGCCTCGATCGTGGAGGACGCCGATCGCACGAATTCGCCCATTTCCTGGAGCTTGGCCATCACGGCCTTGCTCTCGACGCCGAACTCCTTCGCGAGTTCGTATACCCGGACCTTCGCCACTGCGCTCCCTTACTCGGTCCGGCTGATCCGGACCCTCGTGGCGCCGGCCCGGGCAGCGCGTGCTCCGGCCGGCGTCAGACTCTGCTGTTCATCGCCGCGTTCTCATCAGGCGCTCATCACGATCGGATCCTGCTTTCCCGGCAATGCCGTTCTTGTCGCTGCCCTGGCTGGCCGACCCGGGCAGTCCTGCCCCGGGCGCCCCGCACCGCTGCGCCAGATACTCTCCGAGCGCGCCGGTGGCCAGCGGTCCCGGCAGGCGCAACGCGCGGGCAAACGCCCGCCGCCGCTCCGCCTGCTCGAAGCATTTCTGGCTGAGATGCAGGTATGCGCCCCGGCCAGGCAACCGCGCCTGGGGATCGGGGACGAGCTCGCCGCCCCGGGCCACCACGCGCAGCAGATCGGGCTTGGCTCCGCGGGCCCGGCATCCGACGCACGTCCGGACCGCAGGTACGGGCGGGGTCGGCCGCAGGGACCGCACAACCATTCCGGACGTAAGCTTACCGCGCCGGGGCATCGGTGACGCCGCGACTACTAGGTGGAACGCGCCGCTCGCCGCCGGTGTTCCCCGCCGCGTCCCCGCCGACCGCCTCGGTATCGGGCCGGATATCGATCTTCCAGCCGGTCAGACGGTGGGCGAGCCGGGCGTTCTGCCCTTCCTTCCCGATCGCCAGCGAGAGCTGGTAGTCCGGCACGATCACCTTTGCCACCCTCGCCTGGGCGTCCACGATGTCCACTCGCGCCACCCTGGCCGGTGACAGCGCGTTGGCGACGAACTCGGCCGAATCGTCCGAATAGTCCACAATGTCGATTTTCTCACCGTGCAGCTCGGTCATCACGTTCCGGACCCGGCTGCCCATCGGCCCGATGCAGGCGCCCTTGGCGTTGACACCGGGCTGGTGCGAGGTCACCGCGATCTTCGTGCGGTGGCCGGCCTCACGGGCGATGGCGACGATGTCCACCGCGCCGGAGGCGATCTCGGGTACCTCCAGCGCGAACAGCTTCTTCACCAGGTTGGGATGGGTCCGTGACAAGGTGACCGACGGCCCGCGGTAGCCCTTGTGCACCCGCAGCACGTAGCAGCGCAGCCGTTCGCCGTGCACGTACCGCTCGCCCGGCACCTGCTCGGTCGGGGGCAGGATGGCCTCGATCTTGCCGAGATCGACCAGCACGGCGCGCGGGTCCTTGCCCTGCTGGATCACCCCGGCCACGATGTCGCCCTCGCGCCCGGCGTACTCACCGAAGGTGAGCTCGTCCTCGGCGTCCCGGAGCCGCTGCAGGATCACCTGCCGGGCGGTAGTCGCCGCGATCCGGCCGAAGCCGTCCGGCGTGTCGTCATACTCCCGCAGCACCTCGCCGTTCTCGCCGGTCTCCGCCGCCCAGACCGTCACGTGCCCGGTGCGCCGGTCCACCTCGACTCGTGCCGTCGGTGACGCCTCCCCGGAGCGGTGGTAGGCAACCAGCAGCGCATCCTCGATGGCCTTGATGGCCAGCTCCATCGAGATGTCCTTCTCGCTCTCCAGGCTCCGCAGGACACCCAGGTCAATGTCCATCGGCCCTCCCCCCTGTCCGCGGGCCAGTGGCCGCGCCCGCCGGTGCAGCGTCCTGGCCGCCGGGCTCCGCCGCGGGCCGTCCGAACTCCACCTGCACCTGGCCCGGGCCCAGTTCCGCGTAACTGAACTCGCGATGCTCGCCGTCGATCTCCAGGGTGACCCCGTTGTCACCGGCGACGATCACCCGGCCCTCGGCGTGCTCGGCCGGGCCCGCGGCATGCCCGGCCAGCCTCGCGGCACGCTCGGCCAGCCCTCCAGCCTGCTTGGGGGACGAAGGCTCCGGAGCGCTGGGCCCGCTCGCCGGTACCCGCACCAGCCTGCCCACGGCACGGCGCCAGTGCCGCGGCTGCGTCAGCGGGCGGTCCACGCCCGGTGAGGACACCTCCAGCGTGTAGGGCGCCTCCCCCATCGCCCCCGTGTCGTCCAGTCGCGCGGACGCTTCACGGCTGACCAGCGCGATGTTGTCCAGGTCCACGCCTCCGTCGGCGTCCACGACCACGCGCAGCAGGCGGCGGCGCCCGGCGCTGCCGACCCGGACCGACTCCAGGTCCAGGCCAGCCGCCCGCACGACGGGTTCCAGCAGCCGCTCAATCACGGCCGGGTCGACGTCGCGGCGGCCACCCGGGCGTGGCGGGCCCGACGGCCCGGTGCCACCGCGGGCGCGGTCCGGACGTGACGATCCGTGACGGGAGTCAGTGCGCACCACGACCTCCTCGTCCGCGACCTGTGCCGTTTGCCTGCCTTGTTCTAGCGTATCCGGACCACGCGCCGTATTGCCCGTCCGCGCCGGGCGCCGACACGCTGTGATCGTCCTGGGCAGCGGACCGTCATGGCGCGATGGCCGACGGTGGTCGGCGGCCCATGGCATGCTGAGATGCCCGCACCGTCGGTCACGGCGCGGTGCGCGACCGTGGCGGCTGGGACAGGCGAGCGGGAAAGCAACGAGCGGGACGGCAGGAGGCCAGGTGGCGCGGGAGGCGACACGGCGTGGCGTGCTCGCCGCAGCGGTGTCGCTGCCTCTGGTCGCCACCGGCTGCCGGGGGGTCGGCGGGCTGGGCACTCCGCCATCGCCGCTCCCCGATGTCGCCATCCTGCGCGACGCCATCGACGCGGAGACCCTCATGATCGCGCGGTACGGCGCGGTCATGACGACGGTGCCAGCCCTGGCGGACTCGCTGCGCCCGCTGGTCCGTCAGCACCGCGAACACCTGGCGACACTGCGGGCACGGCTGATCGAGCCGCGGCCCAGCACTCGGCCGGAGCACCCGCCCTCCGCGCGCGCCTCCCCGGCCGGGACGCACGTGCCCAGCACTCCCGCCGCCGCGCGTGCCTACCTCCGGCGCGCCGAGCAGGCCGCCGCGCAGACGCTGCTGAGCAAGCTCACGGCCGCCCCGCCCTCCCTCGCTCAGCTGCTCGCCAGCATCGCGGCCTCCGAGGCCTCCCATGCGCTGTTGCTCGAACCGGGCCGGCCGGACGGATGAGCGCTTCCCCCTCTCCACCTGCGGCTGAGGCTGCGCGCCAGGGGGCTGGGCTGCTGGCGGGACGGCCGCCCGCCCGGGCCGCGGCCGTCAGGGCGCTGCAGACGGCGCTGGCAGCCGAGCACGCGGCGGTCTACGGGTACGGCATCGCCGGGGCACATCTGGGCGGGGCCAGGCGGCATGCCGCAACGCGGGATTGGACGGCGCATCAAGCCGCGCGGGACACCCTGGCCGCCATGATCACCGCCCTTGGGGCCCAGCCGGTGCAGGCGGCCACCGCCTACCGGCTTCCGTTCCCGGTTCACACCAGGGCGGCCGCCGTCATGCTGGCGGCGTACCTCGAGGACCGGGTGGCGGCCGCCTACCTCGGCCTGGTCGCGCTCCCCGACGCCGGGCTGCGGATGTTCGGGGCGCGGGCCGTGCGGTCCGCCGCGCTGCGGGCTGTCGGCTGGCGCCGCCGGTCGCTCGCCTTCCCCGGACTGGAGCTGCCCGCGCCGCGCCCGGTCCGTTCCGCCCCGGGCGCCAGCAAGCCCGCCGCGGGCTCGTCATCCCCCGCCCGGGCGTCGCCGTCCGCGCCACCGACCGGGCAGGCGGGGGGTTAAGGCAGACCGCTGACGCATGCCCCTGCCGGCAGACCGCTTGCGGGCACGGACGCCACAAGCCATCGCGCTTACCTCAGTGGCTCCGGCAGCGGCTCGGTGTGCAGCACGGTCAGCCGGGACACCGCCCGGGTGAGCGCGACGTAGAGGCGGTGCAGGCCGCGGGGCTGCGCCGCGATCCGGGCAGGCTCGATCACGATCACATCGTCGAACTCGAGCCCTTTGGCCAGGGTGACAGGCACCAGCGTGAGCCGCTCGTCCGCGTTCGCGCCGTTCAGCACGTGATGGCCGACGCCCGCCGAGCTGAGCATCCGGTGCAGCGCCGGGACCTGCTCGTCCGAGGCGATCACCGCGGCCGAACCGGGCTGGGCGAGGGCCTGCGCACACGCCGTGGCGAGCAGCCCGGGCAGCGCCCTGGTCCTGACCGGGCTGACCGTCAGCGCCCCGGGGTCCTGCCGCAACGAACGGGCGGGCGCCAGACTCGGCGCCAGGGCTGGCAGGAGCGTGCTGGCGTAGTCGAGGATCTGCCGCGGTACCCGGTAGCCGGTGTCAAGGACCTGGCGGCCGGCCTCCGGCTTGCCGAGGTGGGCGAGCAGTTGCGGCCAGCTCGCGGCCGCCGCCGGGGCCGTCGCCTGCGCGAGGTCGCCGAGCACGGTGACCGACCCGGTCGCGCAACGGCGGCCGACCGCCCGGCACTCCATGGGCGACAGGTCCTGCGCCTCGTCCACGACGACGTGGGCCAGGCTGGGAGTCCGCTCGATGAGGTCGCTGGCCTCGTCGATGAGCACCGCGTCGGCGGTGGTCCAGCGCGCGGTGCGCGGCCCGCGGGGCGCTGGGTCCCAGCGGATCGCCGCCTGCTCGGACGGATCAAGGACGCCGTCCGCGGCGCTGGCGAGCAGGGCCGGATCGGAGAGCAGCCGCATGACGAGGCGGACCGGATCGGCGGTTGGCCAGGCCGCGTCGACCGCCGCGCGGACCTGCCGGGTCCGCCGCACCGCCTCGTGGGTCCGGTCATCGGTGGCCTCTCCGGCCGCCTCCATCCGGGTGAGGATCACATGCGCGATGCGGTGGCTGAGCATGGTGCGGCCGGCGCCATAGCGAACGCCGCGCTCACGCAGCTCGGCCATCAGCTCCGCGATCTCGTGCCCGGGTACCCGCCACCGCCACGACCCGCGGGTGAGGACCAGGGCCTCGGCGGGCTCGCTTAGCCCCGCCCACAGCGCGCGTCGCAGCACCTCAGCCATGCGTGCGTCGCCCTTGATCCGCGCGGCGAGTCCGGAGTCGGTGGCCCGGACCGGGACAGTGGCGACCAGGTCGGGGATGGTCTGCTGTGCCACATCGGCCTCACCGAGTGCGGGCAGGACGTTGCGGATGTAGGACAGGAACGCCCGGTTCGGGCCGATCACGAGCACGCCGCCACGCAGCATCCGGTCCGGGTAGGCGTAGAGCAGGTAGGCCACCCGGTGCAGCCCGACCGCGGTCTTCCCGGTTCCCGGCGCGCCCTGCACACAGAGGCTCTGGTCGGCACCTGCGCGGACGATGTCGTCCTGGTCCGGCTGGATGGTCGCCACGATGTCGCGCATCGGGCCCGACCTCGGCCGTTCGATCTCCTCGATGAGGATGCGGCTGACCGGCGCCCCCCCGCCGGGGCGGGCGGGCTGGCCGGGCCCGGTGAACCCCTCGTCCTCATAGGCGGTGAGCTCATCCCCGGCGAACCCGAACCGCCGCCGCCGCGTCAGGCCCATGGGGTCGGCCGCGCTGGCACGGTAGAAGGGCCGGGACACTGGCGCCCGCCAGTCGACGACGACGGGGTGGCCCTCGCGGTCGTGGATGTGTCGCCGGCCGATGTGCAGTTGCTCGCCCGGCAGCGCCCGCCCGGGCTGGGCCGCCCCACCGCCCAGGCGGTCGTCGCCCGCCGACGCAGGGTGGCCGGCGTCCGCCGGGAAATCCCCGGCATGCTTAACGGCGGTGCCCGCGTAATCAAGCCGCCCAAAGAACAGTGGTACGCCGGGGATGTCGCGCAGGGCTTGCGCCCTGCGGTACAGGTCGGCCTTGAGGTATTCCTCCGATACCGGGTCCCCCGCCATCGCGCGCAGCCCCAGCACGTCCTCGCGCATCAGCCGCAGGAACTCGCGGGAGCGGCGGAGGTGGTCGCGCTCGGCGGCGAGCACCGGGTCGGGCTGGTCGCTGGGCGGCGGGGCGGCGTCACCGGCCCCGCTGGCCGGGGGCATGCGTCATCACCTCGGTCGGGGATGCGGCACAAGAGCCAGCAGCCTAGCAAGTCCCCGCGAGATGGTCATTCGGATTTCCGCCGACCTGGAGGAGGAGGTGGTCATTCGATTTCCGCCGCCCGGAAGGAGCGGTGGACGTTCGGATTTGGCCGCCTGGAAGGAGCGGTGATCGTTCGGATTTGGCCCCCGGAGGGAGAGGTAGTCGTTCCGATTTCCACCGTCTACAGCGGGACGGTGGTCATTGAATTTCTTCCGCTTGAAGGAGAGGCCGTCATTCAGCTTCCTCCGGCCTGGAGGGGACCGGCGCGGACACGGGCCCCACGCTGGCCGTGGCCCCGCCGTGGTCGCGAACCGCCTGGGGACGATCACCACCTGGGATAGATATCCAACAACTTCAACGGTGGCCAGTACGTGCTGTACGCGGTCGCGGCGGCGGTGATCGGCGGCACCAGCCTGTTCGGCGGCCGCGGGAAGATTACCGGCGCGGTGCTTGGCGGGCTTGTGGTTGGCGTCAGCTACAACGGGCTGTTCCTGCTGGCCTCGGGCCCGCTCAGAACGTGTGGACCGCCGCGGTCCTGCTCGCTGCGGTGGCCGTTGATGCCCTGGCCCGCCGGGGAAGCACGTCCCATCCCGCTGAGCTGAGCTACCGGTCTCCCCCGCGGACCTCTGCCCGGGTCGTTACCTGGCGGCGTCGTGGTGAGCGGGCGTGACGACGTACTGGCGCAGGCACAGGTCGAGGAACGTCACCGGGCCGCGCGGGCCTGGCACATGGTCGACGTTGATGCCGGTCTCCGGCACGCCCCGGAGCTTGAACCCGTCGAGCAGCCGGGTGCTGGCGTTCCAGAACGCGCCGGTCCCGGTGTAGGCGGCCAGAAACGCCTGCGCCGCCGGGGCGTCGGCGGTCACGACGCTCGCCGCCAGCCCGGAGGTCTGCTCGGTGGCGACCCTCGCGGCCTGGGCCGGGCCCGCGGCCGGGGCCACGGTCACCGTTGTCTCGTGGCCCTCATCGAGCGCCCATTCGTGGCCGAGCGGGTGGCCGTGGGGAGGCAGGGACGCCGCGACGCCGCAGGCCCCCAGCGCCTCCAGCGCCACCGGGAGGAGGGCGTCCCAGGCGGTCTCGTGCACGAGGAGCAGGTTGAGGCGGTTGCACACCCCGAGCCGGTCCAGGCTGCCGGTGATGATCCGGGCCGCCATGGCGGGATCGGCGGCGGCGTCCAGGTACAGCACCCCGCCGCCGTCGGCGTGAGCGAGGGTGCGCACGCCGTGGCGGGCGGCCTCCGCCGCCAGGGCGCGGGTGGTTTCGCCGCTGCCGCGCAAGATCACCAGCGGGATGAGCCCGGGCCTGCGGACCAGTTCGGTGGCGGCTTCCCGGTCGGCGGAACGCACGAGTTGCAGCGCACCCTGGTCCAGCCCGGCGGCCTCCACCGCGGGCGTGATGACGTGGTCGAAGAGTGCCTCCGCCGACCGCAGCGCCGCGCCCCCCGTGCGCAGGACCCCGGCGTTACGCGATTTCAGCAGCTGGGAGGCCACGTCCACGGTCACGTTCGGGCGGGCCTCGTAGTTGGCGCCGATCACCCCCACCGGCACCCGGCGCTCGGTCAGCCGCAGCCCGCCCGGGGCCCCCCGCTCATCCGGCTCGCTCGGCAGGTCACGAACCGGCACCTCGGCGGGCGGGAACGGGGCGTCGGCGAGCAGCCCGATCTGGCGGGCCATCTCCGCGATCCTGGCCCCGTCCAGCCGGAGCCGGTCCAGCAGGCCCTTGCCCAGCCCGGCTTCCGCGCCACTGGCGACGTCGGCCGCGTTGGCGGCCAGCACATCGCCCGCCGCCTCGCCGAGCAGCGTGGCCATGCCCCGCAGGGCTTCGTCGATGGCCTCATCCCGCGCGCCGGGCAGGCTCCGCGCCCCGTCCCTGGCCGCCTCAGCGCAGGCGGTCACAGCCTTGGCCACGTCGGACACGGGTTCCCCTTCTCCTGCCTCGGGCCGACCTAGAACAGGACGGAGGCGAAGGTGGCGGTGTCCGTGAAACCGACCCGGCGGTAGGCGGCGCGGGCCGGGCGGTTGAAGTCGTTGACATACAGCGACACCACCGGCGCGACGTTGCGCAGGGCCTCCTCGACCACCGCGGCCATCCCCGCCTCGGCCAGCCCGCGGCCGCGCAGCTCGGGCCGGACCCAGACCCCTTGCACCTGGCAGGCGAGCGGGGTTACGGACCCGATCTCAGCCTTGAACACCACCTGGCCGTCCTCGATCCGGGCGAACGCGCGGCCAAGCCCGATCAGCTCGTTCACCCGGGCCCGGTAGGCGCTCCCGCCGTCGGCCCCCACCGGGGAGACGCCGACCTCCTCGGTGAACATCGCCACCGACGCGGGCAGCAGGATGTCCAGCTCGTCGGGGCGGACGCGGCGTACCCGCGCGTCGGGCACCACCTGCGGCGGCCCGGAGATGGTCATCACGGGTTGCGTGGGCCTGATCTCGCGTGGCCGTCCCCAGGACGGCCGGAGCATCTCCCACAGGCTCAAAACGTCCTGCGCCGGCCCCACGATCGACGAGCAGCGTCGGCCCAGCAACCGGGCCCGGCCAGCGAACGCCGTGATCGCGGGCGGCGTGGCGGCGACCGGGACCAGGTTCGCGCCCGCATAGCACATCGACGCGAGCCGCCCGCCTGACTGGTAACCCCAGAGCTGCCCGCCGAGCCGCGCCGGGTCCAGCCCAGCCTCGCGCACCCGGGAGCTGATGAAGACGTTGACCACCGGGTCCCGGTCGCACAATTCGATGACTTCGTCGCGATCGCGATTGTCGAGCAGGCGCAGCGCCGGCGACCGCCACGTCTTGGTGCGCAGCACCCCCCCAGCGTATCGGCCCAGCGCCCCCCCACAGTCACAACCCGCCCGTTATCGCCCTCGCCATCGCCCTCGCGAACACAGGGGCCGCCCAGCCCCTCAGCCGCCTGGGGAAGGCAGTGGCGTCGCCGGGCAGACGGCATTCACCAGGCCGGCCCGCTGCGGCAGCGCCCCGGTCGCCAGGTAATTGTTGAGGTAGCCGTCGACGCAGGTGTTGGGGGGCTGCACCAGCGACTGGCCGTGGTTGCCGCCCCGCAGCACCACGACCATCCGCGCCGTCGGCAACAGCCGGCGGGCCACGAGCGCGCCCCGGTAGGGCGTCGCCGCGTCCAGCGTGCCCTGGATCATCAGGATGCCTGGCAGCCCCGCACCGCGGATCTGCAAAGGACGGGCGGGGCCCCGCACCGGCCAGAACGCGCAGGCGGCATTGAACCAGGCGTTGTCCCAGGCCAGGAACGGAGCCGTCCGGAAGACCCGCCGGGTGTCGGCGTCCCATTTCGCCCAGCTCCGCGGCCAGTTCACGTCGCTGCACTGCACCGCGTTGTAGACGGCGAACAGGTTCTCGGGCTGCGTTCCCACCTCCTGGTACACGCTGGCCAGCGGGCCGCTGTCGTGCTGGTGGAGGTAGGCGGCGAGCGCGTCGGCCAGGCCCGGCCACAGGCTGTTGCTGTAGCCGCCCTGCAGGAAGGTGTCGTCGAACTCGTCGGGGCCGATCATCGGGCCCGACGGCCCTGGGACCGGGTGGGCCTCGAGCCTGGCGCGTGCCTGGTCCCATGCCTGCTGGACCTGGGCTTCGGTGGAGCCGAGATGGTAGACGGCATCATGATCGGCGACCCAGGAGAAGAACGCCCGGATCCTGCCCTCGAACGCGTAGTCCTGGCTGATGTTGTCGGCGTACCAGACGCCGCGCGGGTCCACGACGCTGTCGAGCACCATCTTGCGCAGCCGGTGCGGGAACAGGGTCGCGTATACCTGGCCCAGATAGGTGCCGTAGGAGTAGCCGAA
>Ga0114129_10002210_pt1 | contig 26825 bp, 32 predicted proteins | sample RhiMetdeltSRZDD1_FD_80071 | JGI IMG/M metagenome (GOLD analysis project Ga0114129, IMG submission 80071) | Populus rhizosphere microbial communities from Tennessee, USA - Rhizosphere MetaG P. deltoides SRZDD1 (version 2) (version 2) | ecosystem: Host-associated > Plants > Roots > Rhizosphere >...
CAGACGAGTCCCGTGGTGTACCACCGCGATGGCGACCGCTACGTGATCGCGGCCTCGATGGGCGGCGCGCCCAGGCATCCCTCCTGGTACCACAACCTCGTGAAGCATCGTGAGGCCGAGATCGAGGTCGGCACCCAGAAGTTCAAGGCGCGCGCGACGCCGATCGCGAAGGGACCGGAGCGCGATCGTCTCTACGAAGCACACGGTGACAACTTCGCCGCATTCCGCGACTACCCGAAGAAGACCACGCGCATCATCCCGGTCGTCGTGCTGGAGCGCGTCTCCTAACTCGCCGCACCTTAAAGTTCTGAGCCGGTCACGCCGCGGCTCTCAGCCGGCCGAAGCGAGTACGCACCGCTTCCGCTGACGCTTCACTGAGCGACGCGACCGCCTCGCGCTCGAGATCCGCGAGCGAGACGGCGCGGATCGCACGCTTGACGGCCGCCAACGAGGCCGGTGTCATGCTCAGGCTGCGCACACCGAGACCCACGAGCGCGAGCGCGGCCACCGGATCGCCTGCCATCTCCCCGCAGACGGACAGACCGACGTCGTGGCGGCGGGCGGCCTCGACCGCCATGCGGATCAGCGCGAGGTGCGCGGGGTGGAGCCCATCGCGGTAATGCTCCAGCGCGGCGTTGCCGCGGTCGGCAGCGAGCGTGTACTGAAGAAGATCGTTCGTGCCGAGACTCACGAACGCGAGGCGGTCGAAGTACGTGTCGGCGGAGAGGACGGCGGATGGGATCTCGAGCATGACGCCGAGATCCACCTCGCCGCGCTCGGTCGCGGCAAGACTAGTCCGCGCCTCGCGCGCGAGATCGAGGAAGAGCCGAGCGTCAGCCGCGTCGGCCACCATCGGTGCCATCACCTTCACCCGACCGCGCGCCGCGGCGCGATAGCAGGCGCGTAGCTGTGCGACGAAGAGCTCGCGGTACGTCCCGGCGAGACGCAGTGCCCGCATGCCGAGGAACGGGTTCTCCTCGCGCGGCATCGGGAGATAGCTGATCGGCTTGTCGCCGCCGACGTCGAGCAAACGCACTGTCACCGAATCGGGCGCGAACGCGGCGGCGACCTCACCGTAGACATCGGCCTGCTCGTCCTCGCTCGGCGCCTTCCCGCGCTCGAGGAACAGGAACTCCGTGCGGAACAGGCCGACGCCGCGCGCGCCGAGGTCGCGGGCGGGCGCGCTGTCACGCAGCGAGCCGATGTTCGCGAGCAGCTGCACGATCGTCCCGTCCACAGTCACGGCCGGCAGCTCGGCGTCGGCGACGGCACCGGCGCGATCGCGCGCGATGTCCCGAGCACGGGCGTCGAAGTGCGCGATCGTGTCCGCGTCGGGCGACACGATGACCTCGCCGGTCGTGCCGTCGACCGCGAGATGCACCTGCGGTCCCGACGCGCCCAACACCTCGCGCAGGCGGGACGCGCCGACCACCGCCGGGATGCCGTAGGCGCGCGCGAGTATCGCGGCGTGTGCGGTCGGAGAAGAGCCCTCGAGCACGATCGCGAGAACGCGGTCGCGCGGGAGCGTCGCGGTCAGCGACGGCGGCAGGTCGTCGGCAACGATGATGCTCGGCACGACGAAGTCGATCGTGGCCGCGGGCAAGCCCGCGGTCTCGCGCGCGATCCGGTCGCCGACATCGAGGACGTCGGCGGCGCGCGCGGCGAGCGTGGCATCGTCGAGCGTCCGCAGCTGGTCAGCCACCGACGCGGACGCCGCGGAGATCGCGGCGCTCGCGTTCGCGCGCGAGGACATGATCCGCGCGATCGCGTCGTCGATCAGGGCGGGATCGCGCGCCATCTCCGCGTGCGCGTCGAAGATGCGCGCCTCGTTCCCGTGACCCGACCGGCGCAGCTCGTCGGCCACACGCTCGCGAGCCGTCGCGACGACTTCGCAGGCGGCCTTCAACCGCTGCACTTCGGTCGCGGGATCGGTGGTCTGCCCGGCCGCGCCGAGCGGCACGCGTTCGAAGCGCACGTAGGGTCCGTGCGCGAGTCCGGGCGCGGCGGGAACGCCGCGGATCGCGCGACCCGCCGTCGTCGTCATCCGACGAGCCGCCGCGAGGTGTCGATCCGCGCGTGGACGACGACGGCCGCGCGGTCCGCCTCAGTGACCGCACGCATGCGTGTTCCGGGCGAACGGACCGCGGCGACTGCCCAGGCGACGGCGACCGGCAGCGCCTCGACGCGCGCACCAGCCGCCAGGAATCCCGCGAGCAGCGCGTCCCCGGCCCCCACCGGATTCGCGGCATCGGCGACGCGCGCCTCGGCGTGTGCCGCGCTCGCGGCGTCGACGTAGACCGCGCCGTCGGCCCCCAGGCTGACGAGCGCCGCGCCGCAGCCGTGCGCGATCAGGCCGCGCGCCGCGTCGACGACGTCACCGAGCGTCGCGACGGGCCGCCTCACCAGCTCCTGCAATTCCTCGCGGTTCGGCTTCACGAGCGCGATCCCCGCGGTCGCAGCGGCCGCGAGCGCATCGCCGCTGGAGTCGACCGCGACGCGCCGATCGCTCGTCGAGAGCCCGGCGAGCCGCCCGTAGAGATCGCGCGGCGCTCCGGGCGGTAGCGAACCGCAGCCCACGATCCATCCGGCGCGCGACGCGGACGCCGCGGCGCTCACGATCGCGTCGGCGTCCGCCGAGCCGAGCGGCGGCCCCGGCTCGTTCACCTTGGTCACCCTACCGTCCGACTCGATGATGCTCACGTTCACGCGCATCGCGCCCGCGATCGGCACCGCTGACACCGGCACGGCGTCCGCGAGCAGGCCGAGGTACTGCACCGCTGACTGCGCGCCGAGTGGCAGGACCGCGACCGTCTCGACGCCCTCGGTCGCGAGCGCATACGAGACGTTCACGCCCTTTCCCGCCGCCTCCGACATCGCGCTGTGCGCGCGATTGAGTCCGCCGGGGATGAGTCGTTCGAGGCGGATCGTCCGATCGATGCTCGGATTCGGCGTGACGGTCACGATCACGAGCGGCTGACGGCACCGCGCACGAGATAGCGCGCGAAGAGGACGGCCTCCGCTTCCCTCGTCCACGTGCCGGCGGGACCGAGCGCGGCGCCAAACTCGGCGTCGCGCGCGGCCAGATCCTCGAGCGACGTGAGCGGGAATCCGCGGAGCTGGGGGAAGATCACGATCTTGCCGGGAAAGCGACCTTCCATCAGCGCGCGCAGGCCGTCAGGCGCCGCCTCCATGCCGCCGACCGCGGCAACGGCGCGGCCCGGCGCGAGCTGGCCGTCCTTTGTCTTGCGAACTACACGCTCCTGATCGGCGATGCGCGACCCGGACGTCCCCGTGTACTGCGCGCCGTGGAGATACACCGGCGAGAGGTCGAGGCTCGCACGCGTGCCCACCGGCAGACCGGCGAAGAGGACGAGCATCCCGTCCGGGGCCATCAGGCCGGCCGCGGACGTGACCGCGGCGGCGGTCGGAGCGGTCACGATCACATCGTCGGCACCGCGTCCGGCGGTCTCATCGCTCACGAGCTTCGCCAGATCCGGACCTGTGGTCATGACCAGCCGGCGCCCGCTCGCTCGCGCGATCGGCTCGAGACGCGCTCGCGCGGCCGCAAGTCGCTCCGCATCGAGATCGGACCCGATCAGGATCTTCGGACCATCCGGCATGCGCAGCGCACGCTCGACGTGCATCTGCCCCATCGGGCCCGCCGCGCCCACGAAGACCGCGACGCCTCCGGCGCGCAGCTCGGTGCGGTTGCGCGTCTCGCCGTACGCGGCGGAGACGTCGCGGCCGCTCGTGCCGACGTACGCGGTGTAGTGGTAATGCAGGCGGCCGAGGTCGATCTCGATCGGCTCGAGCGGTTCGTCGGAGACGAGGTTGAGCACGCCGCGAAAGGCGAGCGCGTCGGCGGCGCGCGCGACGAGTCGCGGTGAACGCGGCGCGAGCATAACGATGTCGTCGAAGGGGCCCGTGACCGATCCTTCATCGGCCACGACGACGGTCGCGCCGCGCGCCGCGTCCCGCGCCGACGCAAGCGTCTCGTCGCCGAGCCCCGACAGCACGACTTCGCGAGCCTCGGACAGGACCTCGCCGAAGCGGTAGCGGAGCGCGTCATCGCGTTGTCCGATCACCCACGTGCGACCGTCACGCGCGGGATCGACCCGGCGGCGTTGGCTGTACGCGGCCTCGACGCACGCCCACGGCTCCGTCAGCGCTGTCTCGGCGTACCCCATCTCGTCGCTCACCGGGACGACGTATGCGCCGTCGTCGGCCGCGAGCACCTCGGGGCCGATGAGGTGATAGCCGATGAGCGCGCCGGGGATCGTGTAGCCGTACGCCGTGCTCCGTCCGTCGACGTAGATATCGGGCTGGATCGCGAGCCGGTCGCCCGGACGGAACCGCGGCGCGAGATGCGTGCCCACAGCGACGACCGTCACGGCAGCCTCGTGGCCGAGCCGCGTCGGCTCCTTCGCGAGATCGCGGCCGTAGAGCTTGGGATGATCGCCGCCCTGCCGGATCAGCTTCACGTCGGAGAAGCAGAGACCGACGGCATCCACACGCACCAGCAGCTGATCGGGACCCGGTCTGCCCACCGGCACCTTTTCGGGCCGGCCGTCGCGGCCAACGTTCTCGACACCTTTGCCGTAGACGTTCCACGCCGGGGTCGACGACGGCACGTCGGAGATGTCGCGGTACGCCGCGTAGGCACGCTGCGGATCGTTCACTTCGCGCGCGGCAGATCGGCCGCCTTGAGCACGCGTCCTGTCGGATCGAGGATGCCGACCTTGGTACCAAGAGTGAGCGGGCTCGCTGCGAAGAGATCGCCGGCGTTGATGGCGATCCAGCGGTAGCCGCGCAGCGGCACGAGGCGCTGGATCGCGCTCTTGACGTCCGCCACGTTGGCAGCGATGTTGATGTGCCCGCGTTCCGCGACCAGATCCGCCGTGCCCTCGGGATCCACCGTCGCGCCGACCGCCGCGGATATCGCGGTGATCAGCGCGTCGCGATCAAGACGCGCCACCGTCAGACCTCGCTCGTGCTGGTGAGGATCGCCGAGACCGCGTCGACGGCCTGCGCGGCCTCGCCGCCGTGCGCGGTGATGCGCACATCGTCTCCAACCGCGGCGCCGAGACCGAGGAGGCCGGTGATGCTGCGCGCGTCAGCTCGACGCCCGTTCGCCTCGAGGATGACGCGCGCGTCGAAGCGACGCGCGCGCTCCACGACGGCCGCGGCGGGCCGAGCGTGCAGGCCGTGTGGGTTCGTGATCGTGAGCTGACGCACGATCTCGTCCGGCCGGAGGGGCGGACCGTGGTCCGCCGCGGGCTCGCCATCAGATTGCGACAACGTCCGGTAGATCTCATTCGCGTCCGTCGTCATGGCGAGGCGCCGGCAGAGCTCTTCGTCGCCGAGGATCGTCGCGAGCCGTGAGAGCACGCCGATGTGCTCCTCGGCCAGCGCCGCCAGACCGATCACGATGTAGGCGCTCTCGTCGCCCCACGGTACGCCCTGCGGGAACTGCGCGACGGCGAGGCCCGTCCGCCGCACCGCGGTCCGTCCTTCGTTGGTGCCGTGCGGAAGCGCGATCCCATTCCCGAGATACGTCGACACGATGCGCTCCCGCGCGCGCATCTCCCCGACGTAGTCGCTCGTCACGACTCCCGACTCGACCAGCATCCCGCCGACGAGATCGATGGCGGCGTCGCGGTCGGCCGCCACCGCTCCCACGCGCACGGATGACGCGGGCAGGACCTCCACGCTCAACGCGCGGGGCCGCTTTCGGACGTGATGTCGTCCCCGGATTGCAGGTTCTTCATCAGAAGGTCCGACGCCTCGTTCTTCATGAAGTTTTTGAACGTCAGCACGACGGCCGAGGGCGCGACCTTTCGCGCACGCTCGGCCAACGCCTCGTGCGCGACGACGACATCGGTGTCGGCGGGGATCTGATTCACCGGTGAGTGGATCACCTTGATGTCCCGGCCCAGCGAGCCGAGTCGTTTCTTGAGCTGGTTCGCGCCGATGAGGCTCGAGCCCATCCCGGCCTCGCATACGAACACCACCAGACGGACGTCAGCCGCGCGTTTGACCACCATCACGGATCACCATCCTCGTCCTCCACGCCCACCGGTCCGGCCCGAGGACCGGTGGGCGTGGCATGGTCGCGGGAGGGAAAGGCTATGCGGTAACGGGTGCCCTTCCGGGGGCGGGATGCGTCGCGGTCGCCGGGCCGGGCTCCTCGTCCTCAGCCTTGGAGGGGATCAGCCGCAGGATCACCGATCCGACGGCGAACGACACCGCCGCGGCCGCGAACACGCCGAGGAAGACACCGAGGTGCTGGCCGGGTGGGGTGACCGCGATGTAGGCGAAGATGCTGCCCGGCGAAGGTGTGGCCACAAGACCGGCGTTGAAGATGACGAAGATGATGTCCGCCGTGATGCCGCCGGCCCACATCGCCACGATCATCACGGGGTTCGCCAGAACGTACGGGAAGTAGATCTCGTGGATGCCGCCGAGGAAGTGGATGATGATCGCGCCCGGAGCCGAGGCCTTGGCAAGGCCCTTCCCGGCGAACCAGAACGCCAGCAGCAGGCCCAGACCGGGTCCGGGGTTGGTCTCGAGCAGGAAGTGGATCGCCTTCCCGGTCTTCGCCGCTTCCACCGCGCCGAGCGGGGCGAGCACGCCATGGTTGATGGCGTTGTTCAAGAAGAGAACTTTTCCGACCTCGATCGGGAGATCGGCCAGTGGCAGCAGTCCCGAGGTGATCAGCGCGTTGACGAATCCGCCAAGGGCGTCGGAGAACGCGGTCAGGATCGGCCCGACCACGATGAGCCCCAGGACAGCCAGGATCGCGCCGAGGATGCCCGCCGAGAAGTTGTTCGTGAGCATCTCGAAGCCCGTGGGGATCTTGTCCCCGGTCGCCTCGTCGAACTTCTTGATCAGGAATCCCCCGATCGGGCCGACGATCATCGCGCCGAGGAACATCGGCACGCTCGATCCGACGATGATCCCGGCCGTGACGATCGCTCCGACGACGCCACCGCGGTGCCCCCCGTAGACCAGCTTGCCGCCGGTGTAGCCAATGAGGAGCGGTAGCAGATACGTGATCATCGGCCCCACGAGCTTCGCCACGGTCTCGTTGGGCGTCCACCCCGTCGGGATGACGAACGCCGTGATCAGGCCCCACGCGAGGAAGGCTCCGATGTTCGGGATGACCATCGCGGCGAGATTGCCGCCGAACTGTTGGACGCGCTCTTGCACAGCAACCCCCTCCTTTACTGTCCAGAGACGCGCGGCATCATCCGAGCGGTTCGCACCTCCAACAAGTGCCAATCTGGCGGACGCGACTTGTGACAAATCCGATCGCGGCGCTCAATGCGTCGGCTCGCCGAAGATCCGCGCCAGCCGCCGGACGTCGCGGTCGTGCAGGAGGGGGCTCACGACGACCGTCTGGACGAGCAAGGGCTCGTCGAGCGGGACGGTGCTCACGACGACGTCGGCGGTGTCGGCATCGAACTTCTGCTCGAAGGCCGTCTTCGACACCACTCGCGTCACCTCGACGTGCGGGAACTCGGCCGCGAGGCGCGAGACGAGGATCCACGCCGTCGCCATGCCCGCGGGGCACACGACCGTGACCCTGACCTTCTGCCGCAGGCGGTGGCGCTCGAGCGATCCCGCCAGGTACATCGTCAGGAAGCCGACCTCTTCCGGCGGCACGACGCCCTCCCCCATCGGACCTAGCGCCTGGACGATCTCGCTCGCGACCGCGTGCACGTCCGGGTACCGCTCACGAACTTCGTGGTCGAGCGGGTTCGTGATCGGCAGTCCGTACCGCAGCCGGACGCGCAACCGGCGCAGATGCTCGGTGAGATTGCGGCGGAGCTGATCGTCCTCGGCGAGCGACGGATGCAGCCGCTCCGCGGCGAGCGTCACCAGGCGGTCGATGAGCGCGCCATCGTTCGGCTCCGGCGGGATGCTCGCCTCCACGAGCTCGACGAAACCCAGGATGAACTCGGTGATGGACGCGACGTCCGCGTCGGTGAGCGCGAGGTCCGCGGCCCGACCGACGGCCGTAGCGATGCGAGCCGCGGCACCGGCGACCGGATGATCGATGAGCGAGCGCAGCTGTCCGCTCTGGAACGCCGCGTGGTGCGCGCGGCCCACCCGCCGCGCGACGATGGCGACGAAAAGCGTTTCCACCATCGCCATCGGTCCGTCGTCGTCGCGGTCGTGGAGCTGCTCGCGCAGGATGCGCCGGTATGTCGGCAGATCGAGCCGGCCGACGAACTCCTCGATCGTTCCGCCCGAGGTCTCGCCGCTGCCGTTGGCCATGCGCATCGCGTCGGTGAGCGCCTCAGCCGGCAGTGACTCGAGGATGAGGGCGAGCAATCCTTTGCGGATCTCGATCTCGCTGCCGCGGACGACCACGCCGATGCCCGGGAGGCGCTGCAGATGGAGGCGGTGCTCCTCCAGCCACGCCTCGGTCGCACGCACGTCGCGGCGCACCGTCGGCCGCGATGCCCCGAGATCGACCTCGAGGTCACCGAGCTCGACCGGCTCGGGCGACGCGTCGAGCAGTGTGAAGAGCGCTCGTAGCTTGCGATCCTCCGCGGCGAGAACGCGTGGCGCGGTGGCCGGATCAAGTCCCGTAAGCGTCTGCCGGCGCCGGACGTCGTCACCGGAGACCCAGATGCCGACGCCGCGCCGTCGCACGACCTCCAGCCCGGCCGAGCGCAGATAGCTTTCGACCGGCGGCAGGTTGTACCGGACGATCCTGGTCGTGAGCTTCAGCTGAGAAGCGATCGCGTCGAGCGTCGCGGGCTTCGGGTCCGTGAGAAGCAGCCGGGTGATGCGCGCCTGGCGGCTGTCGAGCGGCAGGACGACCGACATGTCAGGCGCTGGTGCTTCTGTTGAGCACGCGCGCAAATCTAGCGCGCGGCGTCACTGTCATCCCGCCGCGTCGTCGCCCAAGCCGTTGCCGCCGTTACCAAGCGGGTCGCGTAGTACGAGGAGCGCCAGCACGCTGGCGATGTGCACGAACACGATCCAGCGATACATCACGCTTCTCGCGAGCGCGACGGCGACGGCAACGTCGACGACGGCAGACTGACGCAGTCGCAGCTGGGCCGCTCTTCGAGCAGCGGTCGGTCCCAGCCGCCGAGGTCCGCGGCCGCGTCGTAGGTGCTCTGTAAGAACGCCAGGAGCGTGCCCGCGGGATCCGACGCGATACGGACCGCCTCGTACGGGAGGAGGAATTCGCCGCGAGCGACGACCCAGCGTGCGGTCTCCGGTCTGATCGTCGCTCGGTCGAGGCCGGCCGGCGCGGGCATCGCGTACGAGTAGAACTCCGCCCCCGGCGCGTCCTCGTCTCCGACCCAGAAGCCGGCAGCGATCAGCTCGTGCGAGTAGGCCTCGTGCATGACGTGGATATGCACGTTCGGCGCGCTTCCGCCGGCATACGCGGGTCCGCGCCGGCCGGAGAACCGCGCGCTCGCGATGTCGAACCCGCCCCAGAAGAACTGCACCGGGCTCGCCTTGCCGAGGAAGTCCGCGCGAAAGCGGTCGAACACGATGTTCACGCGGAGCAGGGCGTCATGAAAGCGTCGCACCTGCTCGCGGTCGTAGGGCCGGACCTCAACGTCGTCGAGGAATGGGATCACGTTTGCCATCTCAACAGGGACCGGCATGATGTGCGGGTCGGGCACGCCGAGCTCGGCGAGGTCATCGAGCACCTGGCGATAGAACTGCGCGACCGACATCGGACGCAGCGGCATGGCCGCGCGGCCGCCGCGGCTCGTGACGATGACGAGCTCATGGTCGATGAAGTCGAAGTCGATCTGCAGGGCGGCGTCGCCGCCGCTCGGGATCATCGTCGTCGTGAGCCCGCGCGGCGTCACGAACAGGCTCGAATTCCACCAATGGTTCATCAGCGGGGTGAGCGTCAGGCGGATCTTCCCGACGATCTGGGTCCACATATGGACCGCGTGCAGGGTGTCCTTCAGCTCCGCGTATGGCAGCGAAGGCCAGGTGTCCGTGGCGCGGTCGGTCGATATCTTCACCGCGCAGCGTCCGTACCACGTACGCCCGGAGTCGACGCTCGCGTCGCATGTTCCACCGCCCACGTGAGCGCGTAGTCGGCGAGCTCTTCCCAACCGTCCTGGATCATCGTGAAGTGCGAGCGGCCCGGATACTCCCTGAGCGCCGTCACCGCCTTGGAGCGCGTGTACTTCCCGGCGTTGTGACGATTGACCGAGGCGGGTATCACGTGATCCGCGCCGCCCGCGATGAACAGGAGCGGCACGCGGGTGTCGTTGCGGAAGTTCACGCGGAGCGGTGAGCTGAAGTTCAGATTCGCGAAGGCGCCGGTGAGCAGCACATTGCGTGAGCCCGGGATCGCGTATCGCTCGTATGCGGTACGCGCCTGCGCGGCCGGGAACGTGTTCGTGAAGCCGTAGTTGAACTGCTCGGGCGTCAGCGTGATCGCCTTTTGCCGATCGAGCGGATTTCGCAGCAGCGGCGCGCTGGACTTCAGGGTCGACAGCGGCAGGTCGAGAACGCCGCGGACCGTGCCGGATTCCATCACGACGCCCGACGCCCCGAGGCCGCGGTCGAGCAGCACCTGCGTGAATGCGCCACCGAACGAGTGTCCCATGATGATCGGCGGCGTGGGGCGCCCGCGGATGATCCGTTCGTAGTGCGCGAGGATCTCGGGGACGCTCTGCCGCGCGATCGGCGACGGATCGCGGCGGAGCGCCTCGACCTCGCCCTCGAGACCCGGCCACGCCGGCGCCATGACCTGATAGCCGCGCGACTGGTAACGCTTCATCCACAGCTCCCAGCTCCGAGGGGTCACGTAAAGGCCGTGGATGAAGAGGACCGTGTCGGGTGTCGTCTGGCGATCCATCGAGGCCTCCTTCGCGCGCAGTGGTGACCTCCCGCGCTCAGCCCTTCGCGAGCGCGAACGCCCTCCTTACCAGCCGCCTCACGCTCGCCCGCGCGGCGTCAGCCGGACTGTGCAGCCTGATGAAGCGCGCGTCCTTTCCGCCGCCCTGCAGCGTTCCGCTCGGCTCGTCGAGCTCGCGGCCGCGGGAGAAGAACATCGTCGCGTACGTCGGGAACGTACCGATCCCGACGACGGGCTCGTCGGCGAGCGTGTAACGGACGATCTTCCACATCGCGCTCTTGGAGCGCGGCGGGCGGCTCTGATAGGCGATCTCCTTGGCCCTCGGCGCGACGGCCTTGATCGTCCGGCGCGCCGCCTTCACCGTCGGCCGCACCGCGGCCGGGATCCGCGCGAGTTGCTCCGGGAGGGAGATGGGCTCGGCCATGACCTGATAATCCTCCATCGGACCGGCGGTCGATGCCCGTGGCCTCGGATTTGCGAAATCGCGCCGAAACACGAGAATGCGAACGCCGGTACCGGCATTGGCGCAATGGAGTTGGAAATGGCAGAAGGCACGATCAAGAGGCTCGTCAGCGATCGCGGATTCGGGTTCATCACCCAGGCCGATGGGAGCGAGATCTTCTTCCATCGCTCGAAGGTGACCGGTTCCTTCGACTCGCTGACCGAAGGTCAGCGCGTGAGCTACGAGAAGGCGATGGACCCCCGCCGCAACAAGGAGAACGCGGAGCAGGTCACGCCGATCTGACGAGGAATTGAGCCGCTCCGAGCAGTCGGCTTCCGATCGAATCGTTGGGGGGTGGACTCAGATCGCTTCCGCGTCGAGGAGAAGCCGGGATCGTGCCCGATCCCCGGTGATCCGACGCTCGACTACTACGACCTCGTGACCGGGGACATAACCGTCAAGCCCTGATCCGAACCGGTCAGGCGAGAACGACGCGAGGCAAGCCGCACGCCGACGACGATCACGGCTCCGCCCACGAGCTGCAGCGGCAGCGGGCGCTCGCCCAGGATCACGAACGCGAGCAACAGCGTGGCCACCGGCGTGAGATAGGTGACCCATTGCGGCAAGGCTCGCACCGTAGCGGTGGACCGCCCAGAAGAAGAGCACGAAGGCGACGGAGGTGGAGAACACGCCCAAGAAGCTGGCGGCGAGCCACGTCTGCGTTGTCCATGTGGGCACGTCCCGGTAGCTCTGCTGCAGCGCTCCGAGGGGCAGCAGTAGCGCGGTCCCGATGACGACCATGAGGGTCACGTAGCCAAGGACCGTCTCCTTGCGTAGGACGACGGCCCCGATCGTCAGGCTGGCCGCCCAGGCCGTCGCCGCACCGAGCTCCATGAGGTCGCCGACCAGACGTGCCGGGGACGACTCGCTGCCGCCCTGCTGGCCCCCGGCGATGACCAGGGCGGCGCCGAGGCTCGCGATCGCGAACCCGACCAGCTTCCGCGACGTGAGCGACTCGTGGATCGCCGTCGCGAACAAGGCGGTCGCCAGCGGGATGGTCGTCGGAATGATCAACGCGCTGTCCGATGCGGGCGTGAGGCTGAGCCCTACGAAGGCGAGCGTGTTGAAGGTGAACACACCGCATACCGCGGCAGCGGCTATCGGACGCCAGCGGTGCAGTGGGATCGCCGTGCGCGTGATGGCGCACGCGACGAGGAGCACGCCGGCCGCGATCGCGAAACGCATCGTCGAGAGCTCGAGCGGTGGCACCGCGGCCACCCCGAGCTTGGCGGCGATCCACTGCCCGCCCAGCGTGACGGCGAGCGTGGCGTAGACGGCGATGACGATCGGCGCTTGTCCTATCTTTAGCCTCCGAAGCGCCAGCGGGTCGCGCCGTGCGGTTCGGCCGTCGCCACCGCGGTCGCGACGGTGGGCGTGACCGCGTAGAGATGCCATGGGGGTGGGCCAGCGCTCGGGGCGCTGTACTCGGCGGTGAGGGCTCCATTCGCCGCACGTGCCGGCCATCCCTGTGCTTGGTACCGCTGCGCCAGGCGGGCCAGTGTCGCCTCGTCGGTGACCTTGACCGCCTCGCCCTCGATAACGAGATCCAGATCCTTGAGCGAGACCGAGATGACGCAGTGCGGATCCGCGGCGAGGTTGCGGCTCTTTCGCGTGCGCGCGCCGCTCGTGAAGTAGACCTTCCCATCCACCCACAGGGCGCCGATGGCGGCGACGTGTGGCCGGCCGTCCGGGCGCGTCGTCCCCAGCCAGAACGTGCCACCGGCGCCGGCGTCGAGCTGCTCGAGCGCGCGTGACCAGGGGAGCGGCGCATGGCCGTAGATGTCGAGGTTCTGTTGCTTCACGCTCGAGCTCCGCCGATCGCCCATCCGCGAACTCTAGCCGTGCGTCAGCAGACCGAGGTTCGTGTAGATCTCACGCGTGGCCTTGGAGAAGTTGAGCGTGTAGAAGTGCAGCCCCGGCACGCCGATGTCGAGCAGGCCGCGACAGAGCTCTGTCGCGACCTCGATCCCGCGCCGGCGGATCTCGTCGCGGTCGTCGCCACCGGCCTCGATCCGGCGAACGACGTCGTCGGGGACCGCGTACCCCGAGAGCTCCGCCATCCGCTGCACCGAGACCAGTGAGGTGATGGGCATGATGCCCGCGATGATGGGCTTCGTGACGCCAAGTGCAGCGACCTGGTCGCGCAATCGCTCGTACTCCTCGACCTTGAAGAAGAACTGCGTGATCGCGAAGTCGGCGAGGCGCATCTTGTGTGCCAGATGTTCGCGATCGGACTTGAGATCCGGCGATCTGGGATGCCCGGCGGGATGAGCAGCCACGCCGATCGACTCGAAGCCGAGACGGCGCCCGAGCTCGACGAGCTCCGACGCGTACGCGAGCTCCTTGTATGACTCCTCCGCCGGTAGCGGATCGCCGCCGAGCGCCAGCAGGTTCTCGAGCCCTGCCGCCCGGAAGCCTCCGATGATCTCGCCGAGCTCGAAGCGGGGATGCGCGACGCAGGTGAGGTGTGGCATCGGTGTGAGGTCGGTCGTCCGCAGCAGGTCGATGACGACGCGGGTCGTCCGCTCGCGCGAGATCCGCCCCCCGCGGTAGGTCACGGAGACATAGGAGGGCCGAAGCGGCTGGAGGTCGGCGATGGTGCGTGTGAGCAGCCGCTGCTCGACTTCGTCCTTGGGCGGGAAGAATTCGAATGAAAAGGTCCGCCCGGCTGCGAGGAGGTCGGTGATCCGGGCCATTTGCGCGAGTCTACTGAGGCGCGCAGCATCGCCACCGTGGGGAACCGACGCATCGGATGACGCGGTTCGTCACGCGCGGCTTCCAGGGAAAGCCACGCGCGAGTGGCGCGGCGGCGGACCGTGTACCACCCGGCCAGTACCTGACCACCGACTTCCCCGTCCTATCCGCGGGCCCGACGCCGACGGTCAACCTGCGGCTCTGGTCGTTCGCGATCGAGGGTCTGGTGCGCGAGAAGGTCAGCTGGTCGTGGGACGAGTTCCAGAAGCTCCCGGCGGAGGACTTCGTCGTCGACATCTCCTGCGTGACGAAGTGGACGAAGCTCGACACGAAGTGGCGCGGCGTGACCGTGGACACGTTGCTCGAGCACGTCGAGCTGGACCCGCGCGGCGCGTTCGCGACCGCGTACTCGGACGGCGGGTACACGACGAACATCCGGCTGCCCGACCTCGTCAACGGCCAGGCCTTTGTCGCCTACCGGTACGACGGCGGCCCGCTCGACCCGGAGCACGGCGGTCCGGCCCGGCTGGTCGTCCCGCATCTGTACTTCTGGAAGAGCGCGAAATGGGTCCGCGGCCTCCACATCACCGAGAAGGAGACACCCGGCTTCTGGGAGTCGCTCGGTTATCACATCCGCGGCGATCCGTGGAAAGAGGAGCGCTACAGCGGCGACTAGCGAGCGGCGCATCCTCGACTGGCAGCTGGCCACGATCGCGGCGATCCGTGAGGAAACACCACGCGTGCGCACGTTCACGCTGCGGCTGCCGAGCTGGACGCCGCATCGGCCGGGTCAGCATTACGACGTCCGCCTGACCGCCGCCGATGGCTACAGCGTGCAGCGCAGCTACTCGATCGCGTCCGCTCCCGAGGCAGAAGGCGTGATCGACCTCACCGTGGAACGGGTCGTCGGTGGTGAGGTCTCACCATTCCTGCACGACGTGGCCGTCCTCGGCGACCAGATCGAGGTGCGCGGTCCGATCGGCGGCTACTTCGTCTGGCACGCGGCGCTCGGCGGCCCGCTGCTCCTGATCGCGGGTGGATCGGGCATCGTGCCGCTCATGGCGATGCTCCGCCATCGCGCCGCGGCGACGCCGCGTCCGCCGACCCGACTCCTCTACAGCTCGCGCACGCAGGACGACATCATCTACGCCGACGAGCTGCGCGACCTCGTCGCACGCAAGGACGGCCTCGAGGTGGTACACACGCTCACGCGGTCCCAGCCCGCCGGATGGACGGGCCATGCCCGGCGCATCGACGACCAGATGCTCGCGGAGGTCCGTCGACCGCTCGGCGACGCACCGCTCGTTTTCATCTGCGGGCCGACTCCGCTCGTCGAGGGAGCGGCGAACGACCTCGTGCGGATCGGCGTGCCGGCCCCGCGCATCAGGACCGAACGCTTCGGCCCGTCGGGGAGATAGGAGGACGCAGTGGACGAGACGACGATCGACGAGCGGACGCTCGACGCGAATGCCGTCGCCGGGATGCTCGAGGAGCTGTTCGGGACGGACATGACGACGGCCCTCAGTAAATGCGAGGCCTGCGGACGCGAGGGACCCCTCGGCACGTTGCTCGCGTACACGCACGCGCCGGGCATGGTCCTGCGCTGCCCCGCGTGCAGCGCCGTGATGCTCCGCATGGTCGAGACGCCGCGCGGGACGCTGCTCGAGGCGAAGGGTCTCGCGTTCGTCCGGCTGGCGCGGTAGCCGGAAGGGGGCTCGCGTCGGCGAGCCCCCTTCGCTGTCTAGTAGCCAGCTCCGTAGGCAGAACGCGCGACTTTCGCGAGCACCTGCTGCTGGTAGTAGACCGGGCCGCCCTCGTCGGCGCTGACGTCCGACGGGTAGTGCGTGGACACGAACAGGGCATAGATGTTCCCGCCTGAGATGGCGAGCCCGAAGTAATCGCCGATGAACGAGCGCACGGTGCAGGGATCGCGGTGCGAGGCACAGGCCATCTGGCCGATGCCGCCGACATGCTGCCCCGGATTCATCGGGTCCCAGGTGAACTGCGTGATGCGCGTATTCGCAAGAACGGCTTGCGCACCGCTGCCGTTGTCCTTGTACGCCTGGAGCGACACGTCGATGCAGAAGTTGGTGCGTCCGATGTCGGCCGCCAGGACGCTGGGCTCGTTCGGGCACGCGGCACGGCGATCGTAGAAGGCGATGGCGACGGCGCCGTTCGGTCCAGCGGCGATCGACGGTTGGAACTGATCCGTGAAGCCGAGCGCTGTCGACTCGGTGTTGTCGTTCACCTTCACCGGCGCGGACCACGTCGCACCGGCGTCGGTCGACTGGACGAACCTCACGTCGAACTGCCCGGTGGTCACGTCCCAGTCCTCGTAGGTCATGTAGAGATGCCCGGCGCGATTCGGGCTCGCCGCGAAGCTCTCGGCGATCCCATCACGGAATGTCGTGTTCGGCAGGCAACAGGAGGGGATCACTCCCACTCCGGTGACGGCGCGCGAGAACGTGAACGTCTGACCGTCATCGGTGGACTTCGCGACCCACAGCGTTACCTGGCCGCTCTTCTTGTCCTGCTCGGTGGATGCGAACGCGATGTACAGGTCGCCGTTGGCGTCGATCGACGGCTGCACGTAGAAGTTCTGACGACCGCTGACCGAGGGCGTGGTGAACGAGCTGTAGCGCGAGAACGTCGCGCCGCGGTCGCGCGACACCGCTATACGCAGGTCGACGGAGCCGCCGCTGGCGGCGCCGTTGAACACGGACCACACCGCGTAGACATGGTCCTGGTGCCGATGGCCAGGAATGTGGTTGACCGCGATGAATTGCTTGTCCTCGACATGGCCCGCCTGTTTGCTGGACGAGTTCGGTGACTGCTCCAGCGGCTGGCCACCGTTCGCGGTGATCCAGTGTCGGCCCATGTCGTCGCTGTACGAGACCATGACCGCGGCGTTCGGATGCAGGTTCTGCCAGAAGGCGTTGAAGGGCAGCGTCACCTGATACGCGCGGCCCTGGCTATCGAAGTCGACGTTCGGATCCGTGTTGTGCGTCCACGACGGCGGCATGTCCTGCGTGCCCACCGTCGTGCAGTCGTAGCCCTGGACCTGATTGTTGGCGACCGGCGTCCCGCCGAGGATCGTGTAGGTGCCGAGATGGAAGTCGTAGAAAGTGCTCCACTTCGAGACGAAGAACTTCGAATTGCCGATGAGGTCCTCGGTGCCCGGCTTCACCGCGATCCACGACTCGGAGCGGTTCGAGTTGAGCGGCTGCGGTCCGCACGTGCCGGGTACGTAGGCGTTCGTGCCCGCCTCGACGGGGTAACCCCCGCCCATCACCGGCGTGCTCGCGACGACGTTGGTGAAGGCGACGGAGCTCGACCAGCTCTGGGCGGCCCCCGCGGACGAGGGCTGGAGGATCAGGATGACCGCGAGGCCGAGAGCGCCCGCATGGGTGAGCGCGGAATGACGTGTCATGGCGACCTCCCCGGATGTGCGGGGCGATGCTAGTCCGCCGGGCTAGAGCGCGCCGATCGCGAGCAGCAGCCCCTCCTTCTTGATCGCGGGACTGGTCACGATGAAGAGCACGACCCCGCTGACGGGTGCCTTCACCGTAGCGAGGGGCGCGCCGACGAGATCGATGAGCTCTCCAACGACATCGCCCGCTTTCACCTGCTGATCGACGCGAACGCGCGAGTGGAAGATCCCTTCCGCGGGCGAGCGCAGCCAGTCGAAGCTGTTCACGACGCGCGGCGGCGCGACCGCCTCGGGCGCGCCATCCAGCGCGCCGATCGCGCGCAGGACGTTCGTGACCCCGCGCACGTGACGCACGACGTCCTCCTCGATGAGCAGCCCGCGCCCACCGGACTCCGCGAGCATCGACGCGACACCGTTGAGCGCGGCAAGCGCGTAGAGCGAGCCGGGCCGCTCGCCGGTCGGCGCGCTCTTCACCGCCCAGCGCGCGCCGTATGCGTTCGCCATCTTGCGGATGCGGTCGTCCAGTGCGGCCTCGCCCGTTTCGCGATAGATGACGAACGGGGTGAGGTCCTCGATGAGATCGCCGGCGTGCAGATCGATCGCGTATTCGCAGCGCGCCACGATCTCCGTCAGGAGGCGATGCGCGAACCGCTCGCCCCACTTGCCCTGGGGGTCGCCGGGGAAGACCCGATTCAGGTTGTCGCCGTCCTCGGGGTTCACGTAGATGCTGCGCTCGTAGAAGCCGGGGCGGTTCAAGAGCGGAATGACGAGGACGATGCCGCGCACATGCTCCGCCGCGGTGTCGCGGCCAAGTCGGATCGCCGCCTCGATCCCGGTGTACTCGGCGGCATGGATACCGGCGGTCACGAGGACGGTCGGGCCGGAAAGCCTGCCCGCTATGGCGATGTACGGCCAGTCGTACTTCGCGAGCCCCTCGTCGCCCGCGAACGTGAAGCTGCCGCTGACACGCTCGCCCGGACCGGGGATCGCGATCGGACCGACAGAGCTCTGTCGCGTTCGCACCGCGGCGCAAGTCTCTCAGAAGGCCGCGGTCAGAGTTCGAGCCGTGGGTAGTAATTCTCGACGCCCTCGCGCTTGACCTCGTCGACCCAACTCGTGCGATACACGAGCTCGCGATCCGCGCCGGCGAGGCTCCACGCATCGCGGCGGTAGGTCCAGTTCGTCGGTTGCAGCCGATGTGCTTCGCGGAAGTGCTCGACGGCCGCGCTCTGCGCGCCGCGCGTGTGCAACGCCTGACCGAGCGCGAAGTGCGCCGCCGCGGTCGCCTCGCCGATCGGCCGCGGCCGACTTCGACGCACGACATCGTCCGGTGAGAGGGCATAGCTGCTGTCGCGGCCGTGCGCTACCCAGTCGCGCAGAGCGGCAACGTACCGTTCGGCCTCCACGTGCAGTGACTTGACGAGCTCGATGCGCTCGCGCTCGGTGGGCGACGCATCGGACGGGACCGCGCGATCGAGGTACGCCGGCCGGCGGGGATGGGCCGGCTCGGGCGGCCGGACGATGATCCCCTCCTCGTCGATCCAGATCCCGCTCGGGACGTTCACCACACCGAACAGCGCGTCCATCACATGCGCTTCATCGATGAGCGAAGGATGCTCGGGCGCGGCCTTCGCGATCCACGGGCCCGCGGTCTCGGCGCCGCGCGCGTCGAGCGCGACGGTCACGATCTCGAGTCCGCGCTGGCGAAGCTCGGTCCGGAGGTCCTGCCACACGGGCAGGTCGAGACGGCAGCCTCACCACGAGGCCCACGCTACGAGCAGGACCTTCGTCCCCCGCAGTGATGACAGACGGAACGATCCGCCGCGGAAGTCGGGCAGCTCTAGCTCGGGCGCGTTGGCGCTCGTGAGCGCGCGACCGCCGGCTTCGGCGCCGAGCGCCCACAATCCGTGAGCGCGGTCGTGCACGAGCGGCATTGATAGCGCTGCGGCGGCGGCGGCGAGATCGACGACGCCGTCGTCCGCACGGAACGGCACACAGCGGTCGCCGCGGCAGAGCCCTTCCGGCTCGACGCGCCAGCCGGCCACACGCGCGAACACGTCGGCGGGAACGCGCGGCTCTGCGAAGATCACCGCGCGTTACGGTAACTCGATGACACGATTCCTCGTCGCCCTGCTCCTCATCAGCGCCTGCGCACCGCAGCCGACGGTCGCGTCAACGCCGCCGGCGACGGTAAGCGCGTCCCCGATGTTCTCGCCCGCACCGACGCGATCACCGACCCCATCGCCGACGCAGGGCCTCATGCCGCTATTTGATGCGCATCTCCACTACAGCGCGCCGGCGTGGTCGGCCTATCCGCCCGAGACGATCGCGAAGCTCCTCGACTCGGTCGGCGTGCGCTCGGGGCTCGTGTCGAGCGCACCGGACGAGGGCACCTTCAAGCTGCGCGCCGTGCTGGGCGATCGCATCATCCCGATGCTCGGTCCCTATCGCACCGTGGCCGACGTGTTCTCCTGGACGCGCGATCCGTCCATCCTCCCCTACGTCGAATCGGTCTACCGCCTGGGCGTGCACCGCGGCTTCGGCGAGTTCCATCTGCTCGCGGGGCAGATCGGCCTGCCGACGGTGCGTGGGGTCCTCGCGCTCGCGCAGCGCGAGAAGCTCTTTCTTCAGCCGCACGCCGACGCACGCGCGGTCGCGGAGCTGCTGAGCTATCTGCCTGACGCGACCATGCTGTGGGCGCACGCCGGTGTCGACGCCGCGCCCGAGCAGATCGGCGCGCTGCTCGATCGGTGGCCGAAGCTTTCGGTCGAGCTCTCGCTGCGCGACGACATCGCGCCGAACGGCAGGATCGATCCGCGCTGGCGCGACCTGCTCGTGCGGCACAGCGGGCGCTTCATGGTCGGGACGGACACCTGGACGGTGGGCGGCACGTTCACCGGCAACGAGCGCTGGGACACGTACACCGACATCGTCCGCGCGATCCGCGGGTGGCTCGCGCAGCTCCCGACCGACGTGGCGGCGGCGATCGCCTACCGCAACGCGGAGCGCTTCCTCGCGCAGCTGCCGCGCTAGATGTAGCGCGCGAGCAGGAGACCCACAGACAGCACGACGACCGCCAGCCAGAGGATGCGCAGCGCACCCTCGGACGCCGCGATCAGGCCCGATGCATCCAGCCTCTCCCGCGATCCGTCGCGGTAGCGGACCTCGCCTTCGACGGAGAGGCTGCGACGTCGCACCATGCGGACGCGGGTCGACAGGACGCGCTGCGCAAGGCTCAGCAGCGCCGCGGCGACCGCGACCGCGACGGCGGGGAGCGGCGGCGCGCCCGTCGCGTACGCCGCGGTCAGCACCGGGAACGCGCCCCAGGCAAGGGCGAACCCCAGATCCGAGTGCACGAGGGGCGCCTCGAACGCGTATAGAAGGACAAGCGCGACGCCGACCGCGACGAACACGGCGAAGACCGGGCCGAGCAGCGCGACGCCGGCGAGACCGAGCGCGGTCGCGCCCGCGAGGCCGAGCGCTCCGAGCACGACGAGCACGCGCGCGGGGATCCGCGTGCCGAGCGGGCGACCCTGCAGCTCGTCGAACGAATGCGCGGCGACGCCGACCGCTAGCCCGAAGGCGAGCACCGCGCCAAGGACGATCCGCGGGTCGGGCGCGGGCGCGAGGGCCGCGCCGAGCAACACGCACGAGAGATGCCAGGCGGTGTAGGGCGGGTGCAGCAGCGTCCAGTAATCGCGCCAGCCGCCGGGCCGCAGCGCGTAGAACGCGGAGCCGAGCCGCACGTCGGTCGCGACCGGCCCCTCGCGCTTCGTCGCGCTCATGACGATGCCCCCACCGAGACTCATCCAGCGCGATCGCACCTCGGCCAGACCCGCATCGCGCCAGTAGCGCTCGACGTCGCGCTGCGGGTGGGCGCGGTAGAAGCGTTCGATGCTGGGACCGAGGAATGCGTTCACCTCGTGCCACCTGCGCGAGATCAGCTTCCCGACGAGCGGCATGACCGCACGCGTGTACAGACGCCACAGCGCGAAGGCCCATGGCGCCGACGGGACCGCGAACTCGAGCGCGGCGATGCGGCCCCCGGGCTTGAGCACGCGCGCGAGCTCGCGAACGGTCGCGGCCGGGTCATCGACGTACCGAAGGAGATACGTGAACGTGACGTGGTCGAACGTCGCGTCCGCGAAGGGAAGCCGCTCGGCCCGCCCGTTCACCAGGCCGGCGATGAGTCCGTCACGGCGGGCCGCCTCCGTCAGCATGTCCGCGCTCCGATCGAGACCGACGACGCGACAGCGGTAGCGCCGCGCGAGCTCGAGCGCGACCAGGCCCGTGCCCGTCGCGACGTCGAGCACCACGTCGTCCGCGTCGGCGCCGATCTCGGCAACCAGTGCGTGGCGCCACCGGGGATCCTGGCCGAACGAGAGCAACGCGCCCGTGCGGTCGTAGGAGCGCGCGATGCCGGTGAAGATGCGCGGCGCGTCGGTCGATGGCGAACGGGGCAACGCGTCGAGTATGCGCGGGGTCGGTGCTAGACCGGCATCACCACGCGCCCGGCGCGACCGGTGCGCGACCTATACCGCTCGGCCGCCGCGCGCGCGGCAGCGGCGGCGCCTCCGGCATCAACGAGCGCGAGGACCGAGCCGCCGAAGCCGGCGCCGACCAGACGCGCGCCGTGGACCCCACGTTGCGCGCGGAGCGCGTCGGCCAGGACGTCGAGCTCCAGGGTCGAGACCTCGAAGTCCTCACGCAGCGAGGCGTGCGACGCATCGACGAGCGTCCCGCAGCGCGCGACGTCGCCGGTCCGGAGCGCCTGCACGAACGCACGAACGCGTTCGTTCTCGCTCACGACATGGCGCACCCGTCGCGCGAGGGTCGCGCTCTGCGGCGCGAGACGCTCGACGTCGGCGAGCGTGGCGTCGCGCAGCGCGGCGATCCCGAGGCGCCGCGCGGCCTCTTCACACTGCGCCCGTCGCTCGTTGTAGGCGCCCTGCTTCGCGTTGTCGTGCGCGATCCCCGAGTCGATGACGACGATCTCGAGCTTGTCGGGGAGCGGGACGCGCTCGATCGGCGCCTTGCGCATGTCGATGAGCAGGGCCTCGCCCGTGCGCGCGAGACCCGCCGCGAGCTGGTCCATGGTGCCGACGCGCGCGCCGACGATGTCGCGCTCGGCTTTGTGCGCGGCGTACGCGAGCGCCAGGTCGTCGAGCGTGAGGGCGAACGCCTCGCGCAGGGCGCGGAGGAGCGCGACCTCGAGCGCCGCGCTGGACGACAGACCGGCGCCGGGCGGCACGCGCGACGCGATGCCGGCGTCGAACCCACGGATGTGGTGGCCCGCCTTCGAGAGCACCCAGGTGACGCCGCGGACGTAGTCGCCCCAGTCGCCGTGGTGGCGCTCCTCCCCCAGCCGGTAGGCGACGGGCATGTACCCGATGCTCTCCACGCGCACGATCTGATCCTCACGTGGGGAGAGCTCGACCACGGTGCGCTGGGGTGTCGCGGTGGGGAGGACGAGGCCCTCGTTGTAGTCCGTGTGCTCGCCGATCAGATTCACGCGTCCGGGGGCGTCGGCACGGTACACGTCGCTCCTATAACAACACCGGCGCAACTCCTGTGCGGGTCCACGGATACTTGGCTCGTGATCCGATACCGACACGCCATGCTCTCCGCCGTCGAGCGGCTCTCCGGCGGCCGGCTCCACGACCTGCGACGGTCGCTCTGGCGGCGCCAGATCTACCTGTATGTCACGCCCGGCGACGTCCTCGTCGAACGTGCGCTGCGCGGCTTCCCCGATGAGGTGCGGTCGCTGGGGCGGCGCTGCCGGATCATCCGCACGAACGCGCGCAGCGGGGGTGGGTTCTATCCCGATCGCAACGAGATCGAGCTGGCGGCGGGCGTCGAGACCTATGAGGGCCTGGGGCAGGTCGAGCTCTCCGCCTGCCACGAGCTCTTCCACTTCGTGTGCTGGAACCATCCGATGTATCGGCGGGACGAGGATCGCAACTTCGCCTACCTCCGCCGCGCGGTCCGCGACAGCCGACCACATCTCACAACGTTCCCGCGCTATCGCGACTGGGTCACCGGCTCGTTCCTGCGGCAGGGCGATCACGCGAATCCGGTCGAGTATTTCGCCGACATCCCGACCAACTTCCGTGACACGTCCGAGCTGCCGCCGCCGATCCGGGCCCATTTCGCCCCGCTGATCGACGGAGCGGAGTTCGTTGTCGAGTTCGGCCGCGACCCGGATTGGCCGATGGACGATGAGTACTTCGCGCTCGGGACCTTCCAGCGCTGGCTCGCGGGACAGTAGAGGAATGCGGCGCTGACCAGCGTCGAGGGCGCGATCCTGGTGTGGCTCGCGATCGGTCTCGGGATCGCGGCGGGAGTCTTCGTCATCGCACGCTCCGCGGTGCAGATCGCGAGCGTCGCCTACCGTGTGATCGAGAAGGAGATCGACACCAGGACCGCGACCCGGCAGACCACGCTCCTGAGCTTCGCGATGGTCGCTGCGCTCATCGTGACCGCGGTCGTCGCCGGGTACGCGATCCTCGTCATCTTCGCGACGCTGCTGCAGAACAGCGGCGTCACCAATGGGACCTAGAGCGTTCTAGACGGTCGGCTGTTCGATCGGACCCTTTTCCGTGCCGGGCTTCTCGCGTGGCGTGTCGGTGGGCTCGCCGAGCGGGATGGCCGGCTCGTCGCCACCTTCCTTACCGACGTCGGCTGGGATGGGCTCGCCCGGGCGCGGCGGGAGTCCCGGGTCGCGCATTACGGCTTGACCTCTCGCGTGTCTACGCCTTCGTGCTTCTTGCCGGCGTCGCCGTAGTCGCCGCCCTTCTTGCCGACATCGCCCTGACCGCCCTGGTTGCCGGTGTCGGGCCATTCGCCCGGCTTCTTCTTCTGGTCGTCGCCGAGGTTCGGGTTCTTCTCCTGCATCGAAAGAGGTCCTCCTGCGAACAAGTCGTCCTTGCGGGCGCTGATGCAAGGACGAGTAGGTGACATGCCATGTGTCGTTTCGTCGCGGCGTCCGCGTCACATGCGATCGGCGAGCAAACGGACGCGCGATCGGATCGAATCACGAACCGCACGGAAGACGTCGAGGCGCTCGGCCCTCGTGCCGCCCGCAGCCGACGGATCGGGCAGCTTCCAGCGCAGCTTCATGCCGCTGCGCGGCGGGACCGGGCAGCTCGTGTCGCAGACGGTCACGACGACATCCCATCCCTCGCCCACGTCGTCGACGGACTTGCTCCTCTGGCTCGAGATGTCGATGCCGAGCTCGCGCATCACGGCGATAGCGTTCGGATGGACTTTCGTCGCCCGCGTGCCCGCGCTCTGCACCTCGAAGCGATCACCGCCGAACGCGCGCAGGAATCCTTCGGCCATCTGCGAGCGGGCCGAGTTATGCGAGCAGAGGAAGAGGACGCGCTTCACGCATCGAAGCATGACGCGCGGCGCCGGAGGTCATCCGGCGCCGCGCGACCTCAGACGAGGACTGCGGTGCTGAGCGAGTCGATGAGCGAACGTGGGGACGCGCCGGGATTGAAGATCTGCGGACCGGCGTAGAAGATGAGGACGAGGACGATGAGGATCAGCAGGATGATGCCGATGATCATTCCGGCGCCGAACCCGCTGTCCGATCCGCCCGGATTCACGTTGACTTGGCCCATTGGAACCTCCTCTACTTAGGTCGCTGAATGCGCTCGCAAGCGCCATGCCGCTCCGCTCGCTTTTATGCTCGCCGTCCCGATGCCCAAAGGACCGCTCCGTCATAAGTGGTTCGCGGCGTTCGCCGCGGCCACAGGTCTCGGCTCGATCGCGGACGAGGTCGCGCGGCTCGCGCTGCCGCTCTTGGTCCTCGACCTCACGCACTCGATAGCCGCCGCGGCGACGTTACGCATCGTCCAATCGCTCCCGTACATCCTCTTCGGCGCGCCCGCCGGAGCCCTCATCGACCGAGTGGACAAGCGGCGGCTCCTCATCGCCTGCGACATCTCGGGGATCGCGCTCACCGTGGCGATCCCGCTGTCCGCGATCGGCGGGGTCTTCTCGGTGGAGCTGCTGTACGTCATCGGCTTCCTGCTCGGCACGGTCGAGGTGCTCTGGGGTGTGACGACGGACTTCAGCGTCGTCCCGTCGCTGGTGGAAGAGCACGAGCTCACCGATGCGAACGCGATCTTCCTCGCGGCCGATCGCGCGGCGCGCATCATCGGCCCGACGCTCGGCGGGTTCGCCATCGCGGCGATCGGGAACGTGAGCGCGATGTGGATCGCCGCGCTCGCGTTCCTGCCGACCCTCGCCCTCTTCTACCGCATGCCACCGATCCTCGAGGTCTCCGCCGCGCAGCTCGCACCGCTGACGGTGCGCAACGTGATCCGCGAGATCGGGGACGGCTTCGCGTTCGTCTGGCGGTTGAAGGTGCTGCGCTGGCTCCTGGTAGCGATGTCCATCGCGAACCTCGGCGGCGTCGGGCTGCGCACGCTCATCCTTTACGTGCTGCGTGAAGAGCATCACCTCGACGAGGTGACGATCGGCCTCGCGCTCTCCGTGAGCGGTGGGCTCACCATCATCGGATCGCTCGTGGCACCGCGCCTCGCGCGCGACCGGCCGATGGGTCACAGCATGATCGCCGTCATCGTCCCGTCGGGGCTCGCGGCGCTGGCCGGCGCGTTCACCAACGACTGGCGGCTCATCACGCTCTGCTTCACGGGCCGCGAGATCGCATGGCAGGCGTTCATCATCTACGCCTTCATCCCGCGACAGCGTGACGTGCCGGCAACCATGCGCGGCCGCGCGAACGGCGCGTTCCGCACGGTGGTGCTGATCTCGAACAGCGCATCGCCCGCGGTCCTCTCGGCGATCGTGGTCGTGGCCTCGAGCGCGGTCGCGTTCGCGGTCGCCGGCGCGCTCGCGCTCGCGAGCGCTGCCGTCGCGACGTTCACGCCCCTGCGCGAGTACGCGGTGCGTGAGCCGGCCGCGGACGAGGTCGTGAGTGCTACGACCGGCGATGAGACAGTGGCCGCGTCGGGCGAGTAGCCGCGCTCTCACGACTACGATCGCGCCGTCGATCCCGTCGTCGCGATCGCCGTGCTCGCGCTGGTGGTCTGCTCCGTGATCTTCGTGCGCCAGGCGCTGGCGCAGCGCTGCCCCGTCTGCGGGAAGTGGCTTCAGGAGGCTCGGAGGTGGTGCCCACGTTGCGGGACCGAGCTCGGATAACACGTGCACCGCCCGCCAGTTTCGCCTAGATTTACGGCGTTCCTCCTCAGGCAGCGGCTGGCAAGCGCGGCGACTGGCTCACCCTCGGTGAGGCCAGCCGGCTCCTCGGCGTCGATCCCGACACGCTTCGGCGCTGGGCCGACAACGGGAAGGTCGAAGTCTTCACCACACCAGGC
>Ga0114129_10002211_pt1 | contig 26822 bp, 33 predicted proteins | sample RhiMetdeltSRZDD1_FD_80071 | JGI IMG/M metagenome (GOLD analysis project Ga0114129, IMG submission 80071) | Populus rhizosphere microbial communities from Tennessee, USA - Rhizosphere MetaG P. deltoides SRZDD1 (version 2) (version 2) | ecosystem: Host-associated > Plants > Roots > Rhizosphere >...
GAGTCCGAGCACCGCCAGAGCGCCGGCATCGGCGAGGCCGAGCGCCGCACGACCGGAGCGGAGTCGTGAGCGCCGCGACTCATGTTCCGCCGCCGGTGGATCCGGCCGAGGCCGAAGCGCTCGACGCCTACTCGCACGCGGTGATCGCCGTCGCCGAGACCGTCGGCCCCTCGGTCGCCAGCCTTCGTGTGATGCGCCGCGTTCGCGGCGGCCAGGTGCCGTCAGGCTCCGGCAGCGCCGTGGCGCTTACGCCGGATGGCTACCTGCTCACCAACGCTCACGTGGTCGGCCGCAGCGTCACTCGCGGGCGGGCGACCTTCGCGGACGGCCACGAGGAGCGCTTCGAGGTGGTGGGCCGCGACCCGCTCTCGGACCTGGCGCTGCTGCGCGCCGAGGGCGAGCGCCTCACCCCCGCCGAGCTCGGCGACGCGGAGCAGCTGCGCGTGGGCCAGCTCGTGGTCGCGATCGGCAACCCGCACGGGCTCGGCGGCTCGGTCACGGCGGGCGTCGTGTCGCACCTCGGGCGCTCGCTTCCCGCGCGCTCGCGCCGTGCCGGGCGCATCATCGACAACGTGATCCAGACGGACGCCGCCCTCAACCCGGGCAGCTCCGGCGGCGCGCTCGCCGACAGCCGCGGACGCGTGGTCGGGATCAACACCGCGGTGGCGGGCGTCGGCCTCGGCCTGGCCGTGCCCATCAACGAGAACACCCAGCGGGTGATCGCGGGGCTGATGACGGACGGTCACGTGCGGCGTGCCTACCTCGGGATCGCCGGCGGGCCGCGCCCTGTGCCGCCCCACGCGCGGGCAGAGACGGGGTCGACGCACTGCATCGAGGTGGTCGAGGTGGTGGACGGCGGGCCCGCGGCGCGCGCGGGGATCAGGCCCGAGGACCTGATCCTGTCCGTGAACGGCACGCGCACCGAGCGCGTGGAGGACCTCCAACGACTGATGGTGGCGGAGCTGATCGGCACCCCGGTGACCGTGCGCGTGCTGCGCGCCGGGCGGCTGATCGAGGTCGAGCTCGAACCGGCGGAGCTGGAGCTGTGAGCGCCGAACCGCCGACCCTGTACGAGTGGGCGGGCGGAACCGCCGCCCTCGAGCGGCTCACCGAGCGCTTCTACGAGAAGGTCCGCGCCGACGAGCTGCTCGAGCCGGTCTTCCGCGGGATGGACGAGCACCACCCGAAGTTCGTGGCCATGTGGCTCGCCGAGGTGTTCGGCGGGCCACCGCGCTACACCGAGGAGCGCGGCGGCTATCCGCACATGCTCGGGAAGCACCGCGGCCGAGCGCTCACCGAGGAGATGCGCCGTCGCTGGGTGGAGCTGATCTGCGACGCCGCGGACGACGTCGAGCTTCCGAGCGACCCCGAGTTCCGCTCCGCCTTCGTGGCCTACATCGAGTGGGGGACCCGCCTGGCCGTGGCCAACTCGCAGCCGGACGCGACGCCGCCCCTGAAGGCGCCGGTTCCGCACTGGGGCTGGGGCGAGGCGCCCCCGTACAGCGGCTAGAGCCCTGGGATGTGGCGCACGGCGAAGCCCGCGGTCGAGCGCGACTCGGCCTGCCAGCGCGTGCCCGCGCGCCCCTGCCCGCTCGTGTCGAAGCGCAGGCCTGCGACGAACATGAAGATGTGCCCGGAGTTCGCGTAGATCGTGATCCAGCGGCCCTGACCGGGGGCGCCGTAGTTCATGAAGCCGCCTGAGGTGAGCGGGCTGCGGAGCAGCCCCGCGCCCGCCAGCGCGAACGACACGGAGCCGGAGCAGTCGTAGCCGTTGTCGCGCCAGGCGCCGTGGCCGCCGCCCCACTTGTACGGGAACTTCGCGATCTCGTTCGCGGCCATGATCACGCGCTTGACGATGTCGGGCGCGTTCTCCGGCGCCACGGCCGTCCCGTCGCTCAACACGCGCGCCCGCGGGCCCGTCTGGAGGAACGCGGTGCTGTTGAGGTGCTTCGTGAACTTGGCGAGCGATGCACGGGCCTCGCGCAGCTCCGTTCGCACCTCGGCGTCGGTGGGCGCACCCGGGCTTGGGGCGTCGTCGCTCGGATCGACCTCGATGCTCCTGGCGGAGCCGGCGCCGAGCAGCTCGACCACCTGCGCCTTCGAGTTCACGGCCTTCGGCTGCTCGCGCTGATTCCTGCGCCCCTCGCGCGCGGCCTCGGGCGTGAGCACGACCTCCTTGGGCTCGGACTCACGGTCGCTCGTGCCGTCGCCGCCCGTATCGCGGCCGCAGCCGGCCACGAGCAGCGCCCCGCAGAGCAGCGCGGCGAGCGTGCGCGTCAGCTCGCCGCTTCCGGCGCCTGGTGCCTGGACTTCCATTCCGAGTACGGCATCCCGTAGACGATCTCCCGTGCCTCCGCGTCCTCGAGCTCCACGCCGCGCTCCTCCGCAGCCTCGCGATACCAGCGCGCCAGGCAGTTGCGACAGAAGCCGGCCAGCTCCATCAGGTCGATGTTCTGCACATCGGTGCGCTCGCGCAGATGCTTTACGAGATCACGGAACGCGGCGGCCTCGAGCTCGGTCCGGGTGGCTTCATCCATGGATCTGGAACGATAGGGAGGATGAGCGAGTCTGAACGCAGCCAGCCTCACGTCCCGCCGGATCCCAGCGGCATCGAGGAGCCGCACGACGTGCTCGCGGCCGAGGAGTTCGGGATCGGGACGCGCGAGAACCGCTTCCCTGGCGACCCCACCGGCATCCGCGAGCCGCACGACGTGCTCGCCGCCGAGGAGTTCGCGATGCCGGCCGGAGTGGAGCCGCACGACGACGGCGGCGGCTCGGGCGTGCGCGCCCTGCTTCCGCTGATCCTCGCCGGCCTGGTGGTGCTGATCGCGCTGCGCCGCCGGCGCTGATGCCGGAGCTCTCGCAGCAGAACCGGATCGAGGTCAGGGTCGATCGCTCGCTCTGCATCGGCTCTGGCGACTGCGTCGACACGGCGCCGAACGTGTTCCAGCTCGACGAGGAGGACAAGGCGGTGGTGGTGGACCCCGACGGCGCGTCGGTGGACGAGATCCTCCAGGCCGCGGCGAACTGCCCGGTCAGCGCGATCTTCGTCGTCGGCGAGGAGGGCGAGCTCTACCCCTAGGCGGGGCGTTCCGCCGGCGACAGCGCGGCGCGCATAGCCTCGGCGCTGAGCTGCTCGAGCGGGAACAGCAGGCTGCGGACGATCGCGAGCGGCTCGCGGTCCTCATCGCGGGTCCAGTCGGCCTCGTCGCGCGTCTCGACGAAGAAGTCGAGCGCGTGCCGGTACGCGGTGAGCCGCGCCGGGCGCAGCACGATCGTGCCGGCGCCACCCACCAGCTCGCCCAGCTCGTCGGCCAGCGCGGTGAGCTCGCGGAGCTCCACGACGTCGTCGGCGGACATCTCGGTGTTGCGGAAGCGTTCGGCGGCGCTGGCCGCAACGGCATGCGCCGAAGCGGCGATCTCCTCCTCGCGCAGGTCGAAGCATGCGAACACGACGGGGTTACCGTCGAGGTCCTGCGAGATGTCGATGTGCTGACGATCCATCGCTGTTTCGACAGTATCGGCCGATCGAGGCCGGCTCGTGATGGTCCTCACATACCCTACGCCCCCCGGGCTCATTCCAGCGGCTCATGACGCTCACGACTCGGGCTTCGCCGCGAAGACCTTCAGGTCCCTCGGCGCTCCCTTCGCCTTGAAGCGCCAGCGGCGGCGCAGCTCCATGTCCGAGTTGCCGATCTGGTCGCACACCGCCTCCGAGATCAGCACCTCGCCCGGGCCGGCCGCGTCGGCCACGCGCGCTGCCACGTTCACGTCGACCCCGAAGTAGTCGCTGCCGAGCTTGCGCGGCCTGCCGAAGTGGATGCCGCCGCGGAGCTGCGGGCTGTAGCCGTCCACGTCGATCTCGCGGACCGCGCGCGTCGACTCGAGCGCCGCGTCCACGGCCAGTCCGGCATCGTCGAAGACCGCCATCACGCCGTCGCCGAGGCGCTTCACGATGCGTCCCTCGCGCTCCTTGATCGCCGGATCCACGGTGCGGCCGACCGTCCGCAGCAGCTCGAGCGCGGCGTCGTCGCCCGCCTCGAGCGCCCAGTCCGAGAACCCGACGAGATCCGTGAACAGGATCGCCAGCGGCTCGTCGCCGCGGCCCCGCCCCTGCGCCTCGGAGACCACCTGCCAGAGCTGAAGCGCGCCGAACCCGAGCTCCCGCGCCGCACTCGGACGCCTGTCGGTGGCCGCGGCGAGCCGCTGCCCGATCAGCTGAGGCGGCTCATCACCCGCAACCGACAGCGGATCCCCATACGCGTGGTCGCCGGGAAGCCGCGCCCGAAGCGCCCGAGCGGCACGCACGACACCGTCCCTGCCGTCGAACCTCACCAGGGCATCGACAGCGCGCCGGAAACGGCGCGGCTCCTCGGCAGTCTCGGGCTCGGCCATCGCTCGAAGATTCCCACGCGAGCCCGCACCGAAGCGTGCCAGCGCTAGGGGCTCGGCCTAGCGCGCCCAGAACGAGGTCCGCTTGCGGGCCCCCGCCCACGACAGGCCGATGTGGATGTGGTCCTTGTGGGCCTCGGTGTAGTTCACCCGCCGCCGCAGCCGTCCGCGCTCGGTGTAGCACGCGGAGTACTTGCCCATCCCCTCCGAGCCGGACCACCAGGAGTGGCAGTTCCAGATGATCTCCTGGATGCCCATCCGGCGCGCGAGCGCGTGCTCGTTGCCGGCGCTGTCGGTGGCGAGCCAGAGGTCGATCAGGCGGCGCGCCTCGCGGCGGTCAGCCGGGCGGGAGGCGTCGAGGTGCCAGTCCACCGCGCGCCCCTCGGCGTGCAGCGAGGCGCTGTTCTTGCCCCAGCGCTCGCAGCGCATGATTCCCCAGGAGGTGCCCTTCGCGTTCCTCTCGAGCCACCTCTCCAGGGCGAGCGCGCCCGGTGTCGGCCTCTTCCGGCAGTCGCGCGCCTTGTCATATGCGTACTCGTCGATCGGGAGATCTGCAAGCGCCGCCGCGGCCGGCAGGGCCGCGACCGCTGCGAAGAAGCTGAGGAGGGCCAGGCGAACCCGCACCCCACCTCTATCGGCAGATCCCTCAGCGTCCGTAGACCAGCTTCAGCAGCCGCCCGATCAGGCCGGTCCGCCGCGCGGTGTACGGCATCATGTGGAGGTCCTTCTTCATCGGCGCGAAGCGCGTGACGAGCACGCTCTGCTTCTTCGTGTACTTGCGGATGCCGTCCGCGCCGTGCCTGGTGCCGAGCCCGGACTGCTTCCAGCCCCCCATCGGCAGCTCGAGGGCCAGGTAGTTCAGCTGGGCGTCGTTGACCGTCACGGCGCCGGCCTCGATCCTGCGCGCCAGCCGCTCGCCCTTGGCGGTGTCCTTCGTCCACACCGAGGCCTGCAGCCCGTACTCGCTGTCGTTGGCGAGCCGGACCGCCTCCTCGGCGTCGCGCACCTTCATGATCGGCACCGTCGGGCCGAACGTCTCCTCGCGCATGCAGGCCATCGAGTGGTCCACGTCCACGAGCACGGTCGGCTCGAAGTAGTGACCGTCCTTGTCGCGGCGACCGCCACCGACCAGCACGCGCGCGCCTCGCTCGACCGCGTCCTTCACGTGCCGCTCCACGATGTCCGACTGCGGCGGGTGGGTCACCGCGCCGAGGTCCGTGGAACCGGGCGCGCCCGGCCTACCCTGGCGAAGCGCGCCGACCCTGTCGGCTACCAGCCGCACGAACTCCTCGTAGATCGGCTCCTCGACATAGACGCGCTCTGTCGAGATACACGTCTGACCCGCGTTCTGCATCGAGTAGTGCACGGCGGCGTTGGCGGCACGCTCCAGGTCGGCGTCCGCGCACACGACCATCGGGTCCTTGCCGCCCAGCTCGAGCGCCACAGGGGTGAGCGTGGCGGCTGCGCGCTCCATCACCCGCTTGCCCGTGGCGGTGGAGCCGGTGAACATCACGAAGTCGACCTCGTCGATCAGCGCTGACCCGGTCTCGCCGTAGCCGGGCACTACCTGGAAGACGTCCTTGGGCAGCCCGCATTCGCGCAGCATCTCGGCCATCAGAAGCGACGTGAGCGGCGTGACCTCCGAGGGCTTCAGCAGCACAGCGTTGCCGGCCGCGAGTGCCGGGATGCAGTCCCCGAACGAGTTGACGAGCGGGAAGTTCCAGGGCCCGATCACGCCGACCACGCCCACCGGTGCGTACCGCACGACCAGCTTGCGGCCCTTCGCGAAGGGCGAAGCCGTCTTCACCCGCTCCTCGGCGAGATAGCCCTGCGCGTTCTTGGCCCAGAAGCTGAACGCTCCGACCGCGTACGCGATCTCCGCCGTGAGGGCGTCCTCGTGCGTCTTTCCCGTCTCCGACACGATCGTTTCGATCACCCGCTGCCGGTTGTCCGAGATCCACCTCTGGCAGCGCTTCAGCACGACTCCACGGCCCTCGAAGCCGAGCGCGTCCCAGCCGGGCTGAGCGCGGCGGGCGCGGCCGACCAGGTCGGCCACCTGCTCCGGCGGCACGACGGGAACGCGCGCGATCACCTTGCCCGTCGCGGGGTTCTCCACCTCGATCGCCGCTGCTGCCCCCGCGCCGTTCGCTCCGGTGCCGGCAACTGTGGTCGTCTCAGTCATGTAGTCCCTCCAGTCATCGCTTTCGCCCGGCGCCGGGCGCCCTGCCTGCGCAGCAGCCCGGCACTCCTGAGGCCCGCCCGCCCCAGCATCGCCGTGCCGCGGGCGCCCCAGCCGCGCCAGCGCGGGATCACGAGCACGAGCTTCTTCGAGTCGATCAGCCCCACGGCGTGCTGGGCCACCTCCTCGGGCGTGAGCAGCCGCGGGCCCGACCAGTTGATCGCGGCGGCCGGCTCGTGGTCGTGCTCGCGCAGGAGCTGCGTGTCCGCTGCGTCGGGACAGAGCGCGTGGACGGTGATCGGGATGCCGGCATCCAAGAGGTCACCCTGGAGCGATCCCGTGAAGCCGAGCACGCCGTGCTTCGTCGCCGCGTAGATCGCCAGCCCCGGCACGGGCGCCAGCGACGAGAGCGACGCAATGTTGATGATGTGCCGGTTGTCTCCCGGCCCCGAGCGCATCGTCTCGACCGCGGCGTGCGAGCCCCAGATCACGCCGGTCAGATTGACATCGCACTGAAGCCGCACGTCGTCGTCCGACTGCTCCCAGGACGTCGCGGTTCGCATCACGCCGGCGTTGTTGACCCAGACCTCAAGCGGGCCATGCTCGGAAGCCCCACGGGCCGCGGCGCGATGCGCCTCAGGGTCGCGCACGTCGAGCTGCATCGAGAAGCCGCCGATCTCTTGTGCTGTGGCGGCGGCCGCCTCAGCGTCGACGTCCGTTGCGAGCACGCTGTAGCCGCGTCCCGCGAGGCGGCGCGCAATCTCGCGGCCGAAGCCGCGCCCCGCACCGGTCACGACCGCGACCCCAGGCATCAGGCCGCCGAGCGTACCAAGTTGGCTGGCCAGCCAGTACGCTTCGCCCATGGCGTTCGCGGAGGCAAACGGGCAGAGGCTCTACTACGAGACTCATGGCGAGGGCGAGCCGCTCCTATGCGTGGCCGGCATCAGCTGCGACACGCTCGTCTGGATCCCCCAGCTCCAGGCCCTCTCGGCCGAGCACCGGACCGTGATCTTCGACAACCGCGACGTCGGCCAGTCGTCGATGTCAGATCCCGGCTACGACATCGCCGACATGGCCCGCGACGCGCTCGCGCTCGCCGACGAGCTCGAGCTGGAGTCGTTCCACCTGCTGGGGGTCTCGATGGGCGGCGCGATCGCTCAGGAGATGGCGCTTCAGGCGCCGGGGCGCGTGCGCACGCTGACCCTGGCCGTCACATTCGCAACGGGCGGCGCGTACTCCCGCAAGGTCGCCGATGTCTGGGGCGCACGCGTGATGCAGATCAGCCGCGAGCAGCACGTGGACGAGCTCATGCTGCTCAACCACTCCGAGGAGTTCTACGAGAACCCCGACATGGTCGAGTTCATTCGCACCGCGGCGCTCCAGAACCCGCACCCCCAGCCGCCCGAGGCCTTCGGCCGTCAGCTCGCCGCGTGCAGCCACCACGACACCCTCGACCGGCTCGGGACGCTCACGATGCCGACGCATGTGATCGGCGGCGAGCGCGACATCCTCCTTCCGGTCTGGAAGTCGCGCGAGATCGCGGCAGCGATCCCCGGCGCGAAGCTGGACGTCTTCGCGGGAGCGCCGCACGGCCTGTCGCTGGAGCGCGCGGAGGAGTTCAACGCCGCCGTGCTGGGCTTCATACGCGAGACGGCAGCGGCGCGGGCGGCATAGGCCGCTGCGCTCTCCGCCGGCCGCGGCGCCAAGCCCGGCAAACGACGGCTGTGAAGGGGTTGGGTCGACAACTCGCCTGGCGGTATCCCCATCGCGCGAGGCGGCGAGGTGCGTGTCGCCGCCGAGCCCCTTCGATGCCGTAGTTCGGGCAGCGCCGCCTGCCTAGGCGACGCCCGCTAGGCGATCTCGGCCACCGCCGAGTCCACGTCCGGGTGGACCGGCGCGGCCTTGTCGAACTCGACGATGTCGAGCACTCGTGCCACCGGCTCGCCGGTCGGTGCCACCACGCGCAGCTCCTGGCGGCGGCTCCCCACTCGTCGCGCGAGCGCGAACAGCATCGAGACGCCGCTCGAATCGATGAACTCCAGCCCGCTCATGTCGACCACCACGCCGCGGGCCGAGCTCGGCACCGCTTCGGCGATGCGCTGGCCGGTTGAGTCGGCTCCCGAGATGTCGAGCTCGCCGGTCAGGCGGGCCACGACGACGTCGTCGCCCTCTCGCTGCTCGATCTGCACCTCAACCAGGTCGTCCATCGGGACCTCCGCCTTCCCCAAGCGTGCGCCGGAGGCTAACGGTCGTGCCCTCCGGACTGGGCTCCACCGCAACCGTATCCATCAGCGTCCTCATCAGGTCGAGGCCGCGGCCGTGGTCGCCCGGCCGCTTTTCTCGCCAGGAGCCCTGGTCGCGCACCGCGATCTCGACCGCGCCGCCGCTGCGGCTGCCCGAGACCTCGAAGCGCCCGTCGCCGCTCATGCCCGCGTGCTCGATCGCGTTCGTTGCCGCCTCTCCGCACGCCGTGGTGATCTCGGCGATCTCGAGCTCGCCGGCCCCGGCGTGGCTGAGCCAGCGGCGCAGCATGCTGCGCATCGGCGCGAGCGACTCCGGCTGGGCCGGGAAGTCCGCGACGAACTGATCGGGGACCGGGAGGTTGCGGAGCGTGAGCAGCGCCACGTCGTCCGTGGCCCCGCCCGGCGGGACGAGCGTCGCCAGCAGGTGGTCGCAGAGGCCGTCCGGGTCCTCCGGCGCCTCGCGCACGCGCGCCGCCAGCTCCGCCATCCCGTCGTCGATGTTCTCGCCGGGCCGCTCGACCAGGCCGTCCGTGTAGAGCAGGAGCGTGCTGCCCGGGTTCATCGGGGCGGACACCTCCTCGTAGGTCGGGAACGGCAGGACTCCCAGCGGCACCGAGCCGGCGCCCTCCAGGAAGCGCGGCTCGCCACCCGTGATCATCAGCGGCGCCGGGTGGCCCGCGTTCACCCAGCGCACCGCGCCTGCCGCCGGATCGACGATTACGTACAGCATCGTGGCCATCTGGTTCTCCTCGACCTCCGTCCACAGCAGCCGGTTCAGCCGCTCGACAACGCGCGCGCCGTCCTGGCTCTCGAGCGCGTACGCGCGCAGCGCGCTGCGCAGGCGTCCGACCATCGAGGCGCCCGCCAGGCCCTTGCCCGCCACGTCGCCCATCACGAGGCCGACCGCTCCGCCCGCGATCGGCATCACGTCGTACCAGTCGCCGCCGACCTCGGCCTCCGAGGCGGCCGGCAGGTAGCGCGCCGCCACGTCGAGCCCGGGCAGCGAGGGCAGGCGGTCCGGCAGCAGGCTGCGCTGAAGCGTCTCCGCGATCCGGTGCTCGCGCTCGTACACGCGCGCGTGAGCGATAGCCAGGCCCACGCGCTCGGCGGCGAGCCGCAGGAGCGTGAGGTCCTCCCCGCCGAACTCCCGCGGCGGGGTGGCGCGCGCCACGAGCACCGCGGTCACCTCGTCCTCGGCGAGCAGCGGAACGCCGACGAGGGCCCCGACGTCTCCCTGGGAGAGCATCGCCTCGCGGGCCGCGGCCACGGCGTTCGCAAACTCGCCGCCTCCGATCACGTCGCCCGGTGCCGAGGCGCCGACGCTCAGCTGCTCGCTCTCGTCGGTGATGTAGATGGTCGCCGCGTCGGCGTCGAGGACGCCGCGCACCTGCGTGACGAGCTCGCGCAGGATGCCGTCGAGCGTGCGGTGCGCCAGCGCGGCGTCCACCAGCGCCTGCATCCCGGCCACCAGCTCGGCCACGCGCTCGGCCTCCTCCCGCGCCGCCTGCTCGCGCAGCAGCGCCTCGCGTTCGGCCTCGCGGCGCTCGCGCTCGGTCACGTCCGTGATGAAGCCCGACACGAACACCTCGCCCTGGATGTCGACCTTCGACACGGTCGCCTCGCCGGGGAAGCGACCGCCGTCGCGGCGCTGGAACTCCACTTCGAAGTGCTGCGTCGCCAGGGGCGATTCGCTGGATATGAGTGCGTTGCGCCGCTCGTCGTGACGGTCAGCGAACTCGGGAGGAACGACCAGCTCGCGCATCGTCTTGCCGATCGCCTCCGTCGCGCTCCACCCGAAGAGGTGCTCCGCCGCGGCGTTCCAGCCCATGATCACGCCCTCACGGTCGAGGGTTATGAATGCGTCCGGGGCGGTGTCGAGGACCATGCGCGTGCGTACCTCGGAGCGCTCGAGCTGCTGCGCGCGGTCGCTCAGCAACCCGAGCAGGCGGGAGATCAGGAGGCCCGCCACCAGCGGCGTGCCGACCGCGAGCAGCCAGCGGACCAGCTCGCTGTCCGCGTCCTGTACGGCGAGCACCACCGCGTAGGACACGCCCACGACCGCCATGTGGGCCAGCGCCTCGCCAAGCCGGAAGAAGTAGAACGCGTACAGCGCCGCCCACATGTAGAGCACCGGGTAGAGCGTGGACGGGCCCGCGTAGTAGTTGGCGAGGCTCACGATCAGCGTGCCGCAGAGCAGCACCGCGTGGATGTGCCACTCGCGAATGCGATCGCGGCTCACCCAGACGACCGCGGCGATCGCGATGGCGCCCGCTGCGAGCAGCACCAGCGCGAGGTCGTTCACCTCGCTCGGGTGCGGGACGGCCACGGTGAGCAGGCCAAGCGCCGCTCCCGTGGCGAACAGATATGCGATCGCTCGCGCCTTGACGCGGACGTCGAAGAGCTCCGGGAGCGTCCTCACGGAGACAGCCTAGAAAGTGGTTCCGCCGCCTCGCGCGGAGAGGCGCGCAAGCGCCTCGTGGCACTCGACGACGCGCCGCTTGACGGGATCGTCCTCCGGCCGGTCGTGCACCAGGTCCCAGGTCTTGTCAGCCACGTCGCGGGCCGTGTCCGCCGTGGCCTTCGCGCAAAGCATGTCGATGAGCTTCAACTCGAACGCGGCGAGCTGCTCAGCGGGCTCCCCCGGTGGCATGCGCGGCAGCGCTTCGGTGGTCGCCTCGCGCCACATTTGGGTCGCCATGACGAGGCGATTGCGCAGCTCCATCTGATCCACGGCCGCGCAGGCTACTCCGGGTGCGCGCGACGGGCGGCTAGCCGTTGCAGCAGCGGCAGCGGGTCGAGCGCCCTGCCGGTGGTGCCCCTGCCGCGGCGCACCTCCAGGTGGAGGTGGTCGCCCCAGCACGAGCCGGTGCAGCCGACCGCGCCCACGCGTTGGCCGACGCGCACGTGGTCACCGACGCTGACGCGCGACGGGTGAAGCATGTGCAGGTAGACGAACGTGCGCCGCGCCTCGCGGTTCCACATCGCCACGTAATTGCCACGGCCGCCGTCGTCCCCGGTCTCGACCACACGGCCGTCGCGGATCGCGACCAGCGGCTCGCCCGCCCTGGCGAACACGTCCTGGCCCTCGTGGACGTGGCCGCCGCGCCACGCCCCGAAGCGCGCGTCGTGCTCGCCCCAGTCCACGCGCCCGCGGACCGGGAAGACCGCCGCCGGCGGAGAGGGCGTCCTCAGGCTCTCGAGGGTCGCGAGCCTGCCCGCCGCCTCGAGCGTCGGTGCAAGGGCGGTGAGGTGCTCGGCCATCGCCGCTTCGGCGGAGGCGCCGGCGGCAAGGGCCGCCATTGTCGCGGCCACGACAGGCAGGCCGCGTAGTCCCAGCGGTCGCATCGAAGTCGCAGAGCGTAGCGTTGGGGCATGCCAACGCTGCACCTCCTGCGCGTCTTCTGCTCCGACGACGCCTCAGGCGGCAACGAGCTGGGTGTGTTCCTCGACGGCGCTGATGTGCCGCCCGAGCGGCGCCAGGCCGTGGCCGCAGACCTGGGCTTGAGCGAGACGGTCTTCGTCGACGACGCCGAGCGCGGGGCGATCAGGATCTTCACGCCGGCGGTCGAGCTCGATTTCGCCGGGCACCCCACGGTGGGGTCGGCGTGGCTGCTAGAGGGCACGGACGTGCTTCGGGTCGCGGCGGGCGAGCTCCCGGTCCGGCGCGAGGGCGAGCTCGTGTACGTGAGCGCCCGGCCGGAATGGGGCCCGCCCCACGAGTTCGCCGAGCTCGGCTCTCCCGGCGAGGTGGACGCACTGGAGGGGCCGCCCGGCGGACACGACCTCCTCACCGTCTGGTCGTGGATCGACGAGCCGGCCGGCGTCCTTCGCGCGCGAGCGTTCCTGGAGCGGATCGGCATCGTCGAGGACGAGGCCACCGGGTCGGCGGCCACCAAGCTGTGCGCCCAGCTCGGGCGCCCGATCGACATCCGGCAGGGGCGCAGCTCGCGCATCCTGGCGCGACCCGGCGAGGACGGTTTCGTCGAGATCGGCGGGCGCAGCGTCCTCGACGACGTGCGCGACTACGCCCCGCCCTGAGCGAACTGCTCGTCGCTCATGCGGAGGATCGCGAACGCCACCGCCACGCCGCCCACGAGGAGCACCGCCGCGCCGGCGATGAAGTACGCGTTCGACACGATCGCGGTCTCCGTGCCGACCATCAGCACCGCCAGTCCCAGCACGGCGGCTGCCGGCACCGGCACGGCACCCTGCCGCGCCGCGCCCACGGACAGCATCAGCATGCCGACGATGAAGCCGAGCGGCGTGAGGTAGTAGGCGTACGCCCACTCGGACTCCTGGAGGTCGTGCAGCACCTCGGCGCCGCCCGTGGGGCCGAGGTAAGAGTTGGACGAGAGCTCACCGGCGATTCCCCACGCGAATCCGTCGATCGTGATCACCGCCGCGAGTCCGAGGACTCCCGCCAGGGCGAGCGCTCCCGCGAGCAGCCCGAGGGTGGGCTGGCGGCGGCGCACGAGGAAGGCGAGCCCGAGCACCGCCGGGGTGAAGGCGAGGATCGCCAGGAACCCGATCACGTGGGCGGCCTGCCAGCGCGTGTACGCGTCCGCGATCACGCCGACCTGCTCGAGCTCGTTGCCCCGCGTGAGCTCCTCCGGGTGCAGCGCGTTGTCGACGAGGAACAGCAGCGGTGCGACGATCAGCGCCGCGGCCGTGCCCAGTCGGTAGAGCCGGAGGTGCGGGAGGTTCGTCATGGCGGGGTCATGAACGCGATCGCCGGGCCGAGCCCAGCCTCGGGCCTGAGCGTCGCAATCTTACGGCCGGGCTGGACGGCATCGCGCGGCGTGCCGAGCAGGCCGCCGAGTGCCGAGGCTGTCGCATCCATGTCTGCGACCAGGAAGGCGAGGCCCCAGAGCCGCGCAGGCCCGTCGGGATTCCTGGCGACGCTCGTGCCCTCGGGCGCCTGAACCACCTCGAGGATCGGCTCGCCGATTCGAAAGAACGCCTGCCGGGTGGAGCCGCCGGGCGTCTCCCCCTCGCGGATTCGCCGCAGCTCGAAGCCGTCGGCGCGCAACTCGTCCACGGTGCGGTCGAGCTCCGGCGACAGCAGGACGACGTGATCGACGCGGACCACCCCGTTGGGGTGCGGTGGAGCGTCGGCTGTCTCCGGTTCCGCGTCGCCCAGCTTCCAGCCCAGGATCCCGCGCCGGGACCCCTCCCCGACCAGCCGGAGTCGCACGCTCGAGACCTGGCAGGCGCCGTCCTCCACCTCGAAGCCGACTGCGCGCCAGTCCGCAGGCTCGTCGGCGATCTCCAGCTCCTCGAGCGTCGGCACGGACGGGACGCTACCCGCCCTGGGCGCTAGCGCGGCAGCTCGACCTTGCGGGGAGCGACCGGCTTCGAAGCCGGGGTCGGCGCGGTCTTCGGCGCGACGATCGCCTCGCTCTCAGCCACCGGCTGCTGTGCCTGCGCCTTGGGCTCGGGCACCGGCCGGGGCGACGAAGCCATCGGCTCGCCGCGCCCGAGCACCTCCGCGCGAGTCCGGCCACCGGGCTGCGCGAGCCTCTCCGTCTGCGAGCGCTCGGTCTGGCCGAGCCCGCGGCCGTCGCGAGGGCCGTTCGCCCTCGCGCCCGCGTCGCCGCGGCCACGCGAGTGCTCCGCGCGCTGGTCGTCGCCCCGCCGCCCGTCGCTGCGCTCGGCGCTCAGGCGCTCGCCGCGCAGGACGTCCTCGGATCTGATGCCCGCGGGTGCGGGTAGCGCGCCCTCGCCGGGCACCGGGGCGCCCGACGGCGCCGCCGCCGGCGGATCGTCGGGTGTAACCACGCGCTCGATCGCCGCCTCACCGGCGACGAGCCCACCACTCGCGAGCACGCCCACCAGCGCAACCTTGGCCACCGCGGCCGAGCCGCCAAGCGAGGAGAGGACTCCCGCGGCACCCCCGCCCGCTGCGACAGCCGCGCCACCCGCACCGCCGCCGCCGAGTCCAGCCGCCGCGAGCACGCTCGACTTGAGTCCCACGGTCGGCACAACCGGCAGCGCCGCGGCGAGCATCTGACGCTGCTGGCGAACCTGCTCGCGGTAGTCGGCGCAGCCCGCGCAGTGGCGCAGGTGGTGGCGCAGCTGGCTGCGGCGAAGCGCGCCGCCGCGCAGGTTCGCGATCTGCTCGCGGATGTCGGCACACGGAGTCTCGCGCGCGTCCCGGCGCTCGATCAGGCCGCTGCGCGCGCGGAACACCAGCGCCTTCACGCGCGCCACCTCGCAGCCGAGCACGCCCGCCACCTGGGCATGAGACAGATCCGCCGCCTCGGCAAGGAGCAGCGCGGCGCGCTGCTCCTCCGGCAGCTCGCGCAGGTCGGCCAGCAGCTCGCGCAGCTCCCCACGGCGCGCGACCTGCTCATGGAGCCCCTCGGTGGGAAGCTCCTCCAGCTCAGCCGCCTCCTCGCGGCGGGAGCGCAGCATCGAGAGGCAGCGGTTGCGCGCGATCGTGTAGAGCCACGGCTTGAGCGTGATCTCGCGCTCGCCGCCGCGCTGAAGGTCACGGTAGGCGGCCGCAAAGGTGTGCTGCACGGCGTCCTCTGCCTCGTCCGGCGAGCCGAGCATGTGGCGGCAGAAGCTGAGGATGCCGCCGCCGTGGCGCTCGAATGCCACCTCGAAGGCCAGCTCGCTCCCGCCGCGGATCTGCTGGACCAGCCGTTCGTCGCCCGCCAGGGCGAGCAGCCGCTTCGAGCCGAACGTGCGGCCCGGCATGCGCGGAGCGAGAGCATCACTCATGGGAACGCAATCGACCCCCGAAGGTTCACCCATTACTCCCGAACCTTCCCACTCGACCCGCGTTTCAGGCACATAGCTCTTGCTCGAGGGCTTGAGAAGCATGGACGCGCCGTGCCGTGCCGTCCGTGGGTCAGGCGAGGGGCTCCCCAACGGGGGCCCCTCGCTACTTCTCCGACCGCTCGCCGGCCTCGGGCAGCGCCATCAGGTCAAGCAGCTCATGGGGGAACGCCTCCGCGCGGTTGCCGTCGCGTCCCTCCATGGCGTCCGCCGAGCAGAGCGAGTTGAGGACCGACTCCTGAACGACGTCGCCGGCGGCCTCGAACAGCTTGCGGACGGCCACCGAGTCGTCGCGCAGGAAGCTGAGCTCGTCGCGCTCGCGAGCAACCCTGTGCGGCACGGTGTGAGCGGTCGAGAACGAGATCAGGTACTCGCCGCTCGAGTTGGAGGCGAAGCTCCCGGCGCGGCCGAGCCCGAACGAGCCCCGCGCGGCGAGGCGGCGCAGCTGGCGCTCCGAGAGCGGGGCGTCGGTGCCGAGGACGATCATGATCGAGCCGCCCTGAGCCGGCGGCTCGGCGCCCGCGTCGGGCAGCTCGGCGTCCGGCCCGACGAGCAGGTGCAGGTCGCGCCGCGCGCCGTAGTTCGAGACCACGAGGCAGCCGAGCACGTGCCCGTCCAGCGCGCGCGACGACGTGCCGACTCCCGCCTTGAAGCCGAAGCAGGTGGTGCCCGTGCCGGCGCCGACCGCGCCCTCGCTCACCTCGTCCGGCGCCGCGGCGGCGATGGCCTCCAGGGCGTGCTCCGCGCGCACCGCGAGAGAGCGAGCGTCGGACAGCCAGCCGTCGAAGCACTCGCCCACGATCACGTTGAGGGTGTCGCGGTCGCGCGCCGCGCCGGGGTTCAGCTCGAGCAGGTGGCGCAGCCCGCCCTCCCACACGGGCCCGACGGAGAGCGTGTTCGTGAGCAGCAGCGGGCTCTCGATCGTGCCGAGCTCCACGAGCTGCGTGAGGCCCGCCGCCTTGCCGTAGCCGTTCACAACGTGGCAGCCGCCCAGCACCTTCTCCTCGTAGAGGTTGCCGCCGTGCGGCAGGATCGCCGTGACTCCGGTGCGCAGGCGCTCCCCCTCCACGAGCGTCCGGTGGCCCACGAGCACGCCCGGCACGTCTACGAGCGCGTTCAGCTCACCCGTGGGGAAGCGGCCGACGGCGTAACCGAGGTCGCGTAGGCGCCTGCGCATCGGGCGCGCAGCTTAGGGCGGCGCAGGCCCGAACGCACCGCTGAGCACGCAACTCCTACGAATGAGATCGCCCCTTTCGGGGAATGAAGGTCGTCTATCAATCCGACTACGAGGGGAGGGACCCCATGTACATCGGTGTTGGAACGATCCTGCTGATCATCCTCATCATCCTGCTGATCGCGTTCGTGTTCTAGGCGACGCGACGCGTCAGCGTGTGCTGCGCGCGAGCGCGAGCGCGCGCTGACGTGCTTCAGCGCCCCGCAGTGGTCGCCGTGCTGCTCGCGGTGCTCACGCCGCCCGCGGCGTTCGACTCGATCCACGGCCGCAGGGTGTCGTCCGCCACGCGGCCGTACACCCCCGGCTTGCCGGGCCGGGCGCAACCCTCGCCGAAGCTCGTGGTGCCAACCACTCGCAGTGCGCCGGCGGTCGTGCGCCCGAACATCGGGCCTCCGGAGTCGCCCTGGCACGTGTCCACGCCACCCTGGGGGAACCCCGCGCAGACCATCGTCTTCGGATCGAAGTCGCTGTACGCGCCCGCGCAGTAGGCGTCGGTCGTGATCGGCACCTCTGCCTCCTGGAGGCGGTCAGGCTGCTCGCCGCCCTCCTCGGTCACGCCCCACCCGACGATCGTCTCCATCGTTCCGGCAGTCCAGATGCTGCGCTCACCGGCTCCGGCCACCTGGGTCGGCGCCATCCTCGAACTGCTCGAGAGCTGGAGCAGCGAGACGTCGTAGCCCGACGTGAGCAGGTAGTCCGGGTGCATCACGACGCGGCTGACGCCGAGGCGCTCGCCATCGTTCTGCGTTACGCCACCCACGCGCACGCTGATGAGCTGCGGCGGCCACGAAGCGGGCGACGCCACCGTGCCCGCCGTGATGTTGCTGCAGTGGCCGGCGGTGAGCACCCATGTGGGCGTGATCAGCGTGCCGGTGCAGAGGAAGGGGCCGAAGGTGATCTCGGCGACGGCCGGGTACTCGCCCGGACTCGCGTCGTTTCCGCCCACGACGGCAGACGACGGAGCGGCGGCCGCGGCAAGCAGCGCAGCGGCGGTAAGCGACATGGCGAGGACGCGGCGACAAACGCTCATGGATCCTCCAACGCCGCCGCCCACCGAAACTTGCGTATGTGACATGCATCACACACCGGTCAGAGCCTCGGCGTGAGGGGTAAATTGCCGCCATGCCCGGCGGGCTGCCCCCAGGGCCTCGGCTGCCCAAGACGCTCCAGACCGTCGGCTGGTGGACGCGCACGGTTCCGTTCCTCGAGCGCTGCCGCGCCCGCTACGGGAAGCGCTTCACGCTGCGGCTGCTTCAGAGCCCGCCGTTCGTGCACCTGTCGAACCCCGACGAGGTGCGCGAGATCTTCACCGCGCCGCCCGAGCTGCTGCATCCCGGACAGGGGGCGCGGATTCTCGAGCCGGTCGTCGGGGCGAACTCGGTGATCCTGCTCGACGAGGGCGCTCATCTCAGCCAGCGCAAGCTGATGCTCCCGGCCTTCCACGGCGAGAAGATGCAGCGGCTCTCCGGGCTGATGCAGGAGGTGACCGAGCGCGAGGTCGAGCGCTGGCCGCGCGAGCAGCCGCTGACCCTCCACCCGCGCCTTCAGGCGCTCACGCTCGAGATCATCCTGCGCGCCGTGTTCGGCCTCGACTCGGGGGAGCGCCTGGACGCGCTTCGCGACCGGCTCACGCGGATCCTCGAGTTCGGGGACAGCCCATCATCGCTGCTGCCCGTGCTCCAGCGCGGCAACTCGTGGCGTGAGTTCGAGCGGCGCCGCGCCGAGGCCGACGCGCTGATCTACGAGACGATCGACGAGCGCCGCTCGGCCGGGAACGGCGACGGCGGCGGCGAGGGCGACGATGTGCTCGCGATGCTGCTGGCGGCGCGGCACGAGGACGGCTCCCCCATGTCGCACATCGAGCTGCGCGACGAGCTGATGACGCTGCTGGTGGCCGGCCACGAGACGACCGCGTCCGAGCTGGCGTGGGCGTTCGAGCGCCTGGCGCGCACCCCGGAGGTGGCCGCGCAGCTCACCGCGGAGATCGACTCAGGCGACGGCGACGCCTACGTGACCGCCACCGTGCAGGAGACGCTCCGGCACCGGCCCGTGCTGCTGAACGCGGCGCCGCGGCTGACGATGGAGCCGGTCGAGATCGGCGGTTGGACGTATCCCGAGGGCGTGTGCCTGCTCGCGGACGCGTACCTGATCCACCACGACCCAGAGATCTATCCCGATCCCTACGCCTTCCGGCCCGAGCGCTTCCTCGACTCGCCGCCCGGGACCTACACCTGGATCCCGTTCGGCGGCGGCCGCCGCCGCTGCCTGGGCGCGAGCTTTGCGCAGCTCGAGATGAAGATCGTGCTGCGGGCCGTGCTCGGCACGAGCGAGCTCGCTCCCGCCGAGCCAGCCGAGGAACACGGTCGCCGGCGCAGCATCACGCTGAGCCCAGGTGCCGGGGCGCGCATTGTGCTGCGCGCGCGGCGCGCGGCGCGCATGCCGGCCGCCGCTTAGCCCGCCGCCCGGCCCCCCGAACTACAGCACTGAGGACATCGACTGTCCTGCCTAGCCGGGAAGCCCCGGTAAAGCAGGACGGTCGCCGGGATTACGCCTCCGGCCGGTAGGTCCCGAAGCTCCAGAGGTTGCCCTCGGGATCGCGGGCCGTGTACTCGCGGGAGCCGTAGTCGGTATCGCTCAGCTCGCGCTCGATCGTCGCGCCCGCCTCGCTCGCCCGCGCAAGGTGCGCGTCCGGGTCCTCGACCACGACGTAGAGGGAATAGCGGCCGGCGCCCTGGTTGAAGCGGTCGTCGCCCTCGCCCGTCGAGCCGAGCATCACGTACTCGTCGCCGAGCCTGAGCTCGGCGTGCGCGACACCGTTCTCGCCCTCGTGGACGGCGTGACGCTCGAACCCGAATGCGCGTTCCAGGAAGTCGATCGCGGCGCGGGCGTCGTCGTACTTGAGGACCGGAAATATGCTCTGCATTGCGCGGAAGGTACCGTGCGCCCGCCCATGCTTTCGAACACCCGACCCTTCATCGACGAACTCCAGCGAGCGCTGCCCTCGCGGCCGTTCACGGTCGAGCTCTGGGACGGCAGCCGGCTCGCCTCCACGAACGGTGGCGGGCCAACGTTCAGCGTCCGCTCGCCGGAGGCGCTCGCGCACGCGCTGCGCGCACCGGGGCAGCTGGGACTGGGCCGCGCGTACGTGTCTGGCACGCTCACCGTGGACGATCTCGACGAGGTGCTCGAGCTGCTCGACAGCTGGGAGCCGCCGCCGCTCGATCGGCGCGCGCAGGCGCGGCTCGCACTCGCTGCCCTGCGGGCAAGCGGCCTGATCCGGCCACCGGCGGTCCCGAAGGCGGAGCTGCGTCCGCGCGGTCGGCGTCACAGCCCCGAGCGCGACGCGCGCTCGGTGCGTCACCACTACGACGTCTCGAACGACTTCTTCCGGCTGATGCTGGGCGACTCGATGACCTACAGCTGCGCCCTGTTCTCACAGGGCGCGACGACGCTCGAGGAGGCTCAGGAGGCGAAGCTCGAGCTGGTCTGCAAGAAGCTCGCGCTGAAGCCGGGCCAGCGGGTGCTCGACGTGGGCTGCGGCTGGGGCAGCTTCGCGATGCACGCGGCCGAGAATCATGGCGCGCACGTGGTGGGCATCACGCTCTCGGAGCCGCAGGCCGCGCTCGCGCGCCGGCGCGCCGAGGAGCGCGGGCTCGGCGAGCGCGTCGACATCAGGGTGATGGACTACCGCGAACTCAGCGGGGAGCCCTTCGACGCGGTGGCGAGCATCGGCATGGTCGAGCACGTGGGCTCGAACCAGATCGACGTGTACGCGCGCCAGGTGGCGCGCCTCGTGAAGCCGGGCGGGCGCGTGCTGAACCACGGGATCGCCCGGCTGCGGAGCGGCGACCCCGAGGCGGGCCCGTTCTCCGAGCGCTACGTGTTCCCCGACGCCGCCCCCCTCCACCTCTCCCGGATCCAGCTGGCGCTCGAGCGCGCGGGCCTGGAGACCGAGCACGTGGAGGGCCTGCGCTCGGACTACGCGGAGACGCTGCGCCACTGGGCGGCCAACATCGACAAGAACCTCGACGAGGCGACCCGACTGGCCGGGCCGGAGCGAATCCGCGTCTGGCGGCTCTACCTGCGCGCGGCGCGGCGCGGGTTCGAGAGCGGCTTCACGTCGATCTACCAGGTGCGCTGCTCGCGGCCTACCGCCTGAGCGCGGCCACCAGCAGGTCCGACGCGCCCATCATCCCGCCCAGGTTGGGATGGATCGGCGCGGCGGCGTTCACGGGCACCACCGGCTCGACCCAGCGAACCACGGGCAGCTGGCAGGCGTCGTGGCCGATGCTCGCCGTGTACCAGTCGATCAGCTCCGCGCCATTGGCCGCGGCCTGGGTGGCCACCATCGCGTTCAGCTCCTTCTGCTTCGCGCGCACGTAGGGCACGTCGCCATCGGTGATCGGCATCTGCGGCCAGCAGCCGGGGCCCGTGTCCGGCAGGATGGCGGCGTAGTTCACGAACAGCACGCGGGCCTTGGGCGAGCGCTGGTGGATGCCCTGGATCACCGCGGCCACGAGCGGCGCGGTGGCCTGGATGCGCTCGCTGATCTCGTCGCGGCCGTCGTGCACGTACCTGTCCTGGCAGGGCGTCCCCTCGTTCGTCGTGCTCGTGCAGTCGCGGGCGATGCTCGAGAAGCCGATGTCGTTGCCGCCGATCTGGATCGTGACGATCCTTGTCTTCGTGGTGAGCGAGTTGAACTGCGGCGGGTTGGGGCCGTCGGGATCGACGTTCTGCGGGTTCGTCATGTCCTCGGTTTCGGCGCCGCTGCAGCTCGGATCGGTCAGTGCGAGCCCCAGCTGGCGCGACGCGAGGTGCGCGTAGTTGTTGTTCGACTTGAGGCAGCCGAAGGGCGGTATCTGAAGCGGGATCAGGGGGCCCGCCGCATACGAGTCGCCGAGCGACACGTACTGCGTGTCCGCCGAGGCCGGCGCCGCCAGCGCCAGCATCGTCATGAGTAGTGCCAGTAGAGCCCGACCCCGCCTGATCATGCGCACGTTGTTCCCAGTGCGAGTCGCCGGGTAACCGGGGAACCGTCAGCGGTGAAGGGACGTGGTCGAGAAGTCGCCTTTCGATCCCCCAGCGCGGGAGGTGTGGCGGGTTCGTGTTCGCCTCCGGTGCGAATCGCGATACCCCCCTCGTCCGACCCGCCGAGAGGCGTGTTCTCGACCGGGCCTAGGCGAGTTCTCGCGCTTGGGCAGCAGGCGGCAGCGGCGCGGCGCGCTAGCGAGCTGAGCGCGCGGAGCGGCGGTTGCCGTGCCCCGAGCGCCGCGGTCCGCGACTCGGGCGCGGCTTTCCGTGCCCGCGCCCACCCGCGGCGCTGAGGCCGCTCTGCTCGAACTGGGCGTGCAGCCTCAGCTCGTGCGCGATTCGAGCCACGTCGTGCGTCTGGTCGTGCATCACGAACGTCACGCCGACGCCGGTACGGCCCGCGCGGCCGGTCCGGCCGACGCGGTGCACGTACGTGTCGCGGTCCTCGGGGGCGTCGAAGTTCACCACCTGCGTGATGTCGTCCACGTCGATGCCGCGGGCGGCCACGTCGGTGGCCACGAGGGCGGCCACGCTCCCCTGGTGAAAGCGCCTGAGGGCCTTCTCGCGCTGCGACTGTGACTTGTCGCCGTGCATCGCGGCCGCCTCCACGCCCTGCTTGGCGAGCCGCTTGACGAGCCGGTCAGCACCGCGCTTGGTGCGCACGAATACGAGCGTGCGCCCGGCGTCGTCGCCGCGCAGCACGCGCACCAGCGAGTCGAGCTTGTCCTCGTGCGCGACCGCCACGAAGCGGTGCTCGATGTCGGCGGCGCGCTCTGCCTTGTGGGCATGCTCATGCCGGCGCGCATCCCGCGTGTACTCACGGGCGATGCGGCCGGCCTCTCCGTCCAGCGTGGCGGAGAGAAAGAGTGTCTGTCGCTCGCGCGGCACCTGGGCCACGATCCGGTCGACGGCCGGGCGGAAGCCCATGTCGAGCATCCGGTCGGCCTCGTCGAGCGCGAGCACCCTCACGCGGTCTAGCCGGACGGCGCCGCGCGCGATCAGGTCCTCGAGCCGGCCGGGGGTGGCCACGACGATGTGCGCCTTGCGGGCGAGCTTGATCTGGCGCTCGAAGCCGACGCCGCCGTACACGGCGGCCACGGAGAGGGCGCGCGCCGTTGCGATGTCCCGGATCGCCTCGACGATCTGGCTGGCCAGTTCGCGCGTGGGCGCGAGCACCAGCGCCGCGGCGCGTGCATCGGTGGCCTCGATCCGGTCGACCAGCGGGACGCCGAGCGCGAGCGTCTTGCCCGACCCGGTCGGGGACTTCACGAGCACGTCGTGACCGGCCAGCACGTCGGGGATAACCGACGCCTGAACGGGAAACGGACTCTCCAGGCCGCGCCCCGCGAGGGTTCGTGCGACCACCGGCGATACGCCGAGGTCGGCGAAGGACTGCTTGTTCATCTTGCTCCTGACGGCGGCCGCTCAAATACGACCGCTAGCTATCTGGGAGATTCACCTGACCCAGATCGCAACTGCCACCGGAGACGAGAACCTCGCGGGCGACGGCGTCACCCACATCGGGGACCGTAGCAGGCACGTAACCAGATGCCGCCTGTTTGGGTAGGGTCCTGCAAGGGCAGCGGGGCCCCACGAAAACGGAGGCGCTGAAATACAGGTGACAACGCAGCTTGTCGTAGAACCCGTTGGGCCGACACCGGACGACATCCAGCCCGTCAAGAACGAGACGGCGGACCGGATCGCCACCGGCACGATCACCGCGCTTCCGTTCATAGCGCTCGGGATCGTCTGCTGGCAGCTCTGGAACTCCTGGCTCCACTGGAGCGACGTGGCGGTGTTCCTGACCATGTACCTGATCTGCGCGATGGGGGTGACCGTCGGCTTCCACCGCCACCTCACGCACCGCAGCTTCAAGGCGAAGAAGCCCGTGCGCGCCGCACTGACCGCAGCCGGCTCGATCGCCATCGAGGGCCCGGTGATCTCCTGGGTCGCCGATCACCGCAAGCACCACGCCTTCTCGGACCAGGAGGGCGACCCGCACAGTCCCCACGTCGGGCACGGCACCGGCTGGAGCGGCGCGCTCCGCGGCCTCTTCCACGCGCACGTCGGCTGGCTGTTCATCCACACCCAGCGCGGCAAGCGCGACCGCTACGCGCCGGACCTGATCGCGGACCCGCTGATCAGCTTCTTCGACCGCACGTTCCTGTTCTGGGTCTTCGCCGGACTGGCGCTGCCGTTCGGGCTCGGTTACCTGATCGGCGGGACGCTGATGACGGGGCTCACCGGCCTCCTGTGGGGCGGCGGCGTCCGGATGCTCGTGGTGCACCACGTGACCTACAGCATCAACTCGCTCTGCCACTTCTTCGGCCGCCGCGACTTCGCGACCGGCGACGAGTCGCGCAACCTTGCCTGGCTGTCGCTGATCACCTTCGGGGAGTCGTGGCACAACAACCACCACGCCTTCCCGACCTCCGCCCGCCACGGGCTGCGGCGCTGGCAGATCGACCCGTCGTGGATGGTGATTCGCGCCCTCGAGGCAATGGGCCTCGCCTGGGACGTCGTGCGCGTCGACGAGCGTCGGCGGGCGCGCAAGGCACTGCCCGCCGACGCCTCGTAGACGCGGACCTCAGTCCGCCTTGGGCATGAGAACCCAGAGCGCGATGTACGTGAGCGGAGTGGTGAGGAGCACGCCGGCCACCGCGAATACGCGCATGGCGAACGGGTTCACCTCGTACTGACGCGCGAACGCGCCGGCCACACCGGCCAGCACCCTGTCCTCGCGCCTTCGGGCCAGGCCCTTCTCCGCGAACCACGCACGAGCCCCCTCGAGGGTGTTGTGCCGGATCGTCTCGTTGGTTCGTTCCATCCTGTTCTCTCCTTCTGTGGTTGACATGAAGGGAGCATGGCGGCGCTGCGGCCCGCCGGACAGGGGGCCAGCAGGGGTCTGCGGGGTGCGGATACCCGCCGGGGCCGTCCCAACAGGAGTAGTCTGGAACGTCTGATGACTGACGCCGCCTGGAAGGCCGAGAAGGAACGGATCGCGCAGCGCAACGAGGAAACGCGCAAGGCGGGTAAGAAGGAGCGCGAGACGCAGGAGCGCGAGCGCGCGGAGCGCCGCCGCGTGGCGGCCGCCCGCCGCGACGAGGCAGCCCGCGAGAGCCGCCGGGGCTAGAGCGCGCGCAGCGCGGCGGTCACCGTCGCGGCCGCCAGCACGCAGGCCACGATCGAGCCTGACCGCCAGATCACGAGCCCACCCACCGCGACCCCGCCGGTGTCGGCCTCCAGCGCGAGCTGGTCGCCCTCGGCGAGGGCCTGCGTGGCGACCAGCGCTGCGAGCAGCGCCGGCGATAGCAGGATGACGACGCTCGTGAACCAGGTCGGCAGCTCGCGGCCGCCGAGCGCGACGGGTCCCGCCGCCTTGATCGCAGCGGTCACGAGGGCGCAGCCCACGATCGTCATCGCGCCCGTGCTCATCTCGGCTCCCCCTCCGCCTCCTGGCGCTCGCGCACGTCCGCTCGGGCCCGGCGCGTAAGCCCGACCAGCGCCGCCAGGCTCGCGACGAGGACCGGCACTCCGGCCGGAGTGAACGGCACCAGTGCGAGCGCGATCCCGGTGCCGAGCGCCGCCACGCCGCGCGCGCGCCGGCTGCGGAGCTCGTTCAGGAGCAGCCCGAAGAAGAACGCCGGGAAGATCGCATCGAGCCCGAGCTTGTCGGGGTCCCCGAGCGCGTCGCCCCAGAGCGCGCCCACCGCGGTGCCGCTCACCCATGTGACGTACGCGATCGCGGACGCCCCGAGCAGCAGGTGCTCGTCGAAGGTTCCGTCCCCGCGCGACGACAGCGCCCACGAGTGGTCGACGACGGCCTGACCCTTGAGCGCGCGCCTGATCGGCCCGCCGCTGAACGACGGCCCGACGGCGGCGCTCATCGGCAGGAAGCGCGAGTTCATCAGGGCGGCGGCGGCCACGGCGGCTCCCGCGCCCCCGCCCTGCGCGAGGATCGAGATCGCCGTGAACTGGGCGGACCCGGCGAAGACGATCGCGGACATGATCACCGCCGCGAGATCCGAGAGCCCCGCCTCCTCCGCGAGAATCCCGAACGAGATCGCGAGGATCCCGCCCGCGACCGCGAACGGCGCGCCGACTCGCAGGCCCTCGCGGAACCCCCTGCTGCGGGCGAGCGTCTTCAGTTCTCGACGAAGTAGCTGCCGGACTCGCCGCTCGAGAAGTAGCGCGCGGTCACGGTCTTCTTGCGCGTGTAGAAGTCCACCGCGTCCGTGCCGTGGGCGTGGAGGTCGCCGAGGAAGCTGTCCTTCCAGCCGCTGAAGGGGAAGAACGCGACCGGCGCCGCCACCCCGATGTTCACGCCGACCATGCCGGCCTCGACGTCGTGCCTGAACCTGCGCACCGCCGCTCCGGACTCGGTGAAGATCGACACGCCGTTGCCGAAGCGGCTCTTGTTCACGGCTTCGATCGCCTCGTCGAGCGTTTCGACATGGATCAGCGACAGCACGGGGCCGAAGATCTCCTCACGTGCCAGCTCCATCTCCGGCGTCACGTTGTCGAGGATGGTCGCGCCGATGAAGCAGCCCTCGGAGAGGCCGGGATCGCGGCCGTCCACGACCAGCTCGGCGCCCTCGCCGATACCGCGGTCCACCGCCGCGAGGATCCGCTCGCGCGCGGCCTGGGACACCACCGGCCCGAGCTCGCTCTGCTCGTCGAGCCCGTCGCCCACGCGCACCGCCGCGCTCGCCTCCTTGAGCGCGGGCAGCAGGCGCTCATGCGCCTCGCCCACCGTCACCACCACCGAGCCCGCCATGCAGCGCTGCCCGGCGGCGCCGAAAGCGGAGCCGATGATGCCGTTCACGGTCTTGTCGATCACGGCGTCCGGCATCACGACCATGTGGTTCTTCGCGCCGCCGAGCGCCTGTACGCGCTTGCCCGCCTTGGCCGAGCGCTCGTAGACGATCCTCGCCACCGGCGCCGAGCCGACGAACGAGAC
>Ga0114129_10002212_pt1 | contig 26821 bp, 23 predicted proteins | sample RhiMetdeltSRZDD1_FD_80071 | JGI IMG/M metagenome (GOLD analysis project Ga0114129, IMG submission 80071) | Populus rhizosphere microbial communities from Tennessee, USA - Rhizosphere MetaG P. deltoides SRZDD1 (version 2) (version 2) | ecosystem: Host-associated > Plants > Roots > Rhizosphere >...
GACGCCTCGCGGGTCACCCTCCTCGATACCGGCCGCCCGGTTTCGTTTGCGGTGAACGACAGCCTGTCTCGTGAGGTCAAAGACTTGCTCGGGAACTGGATTCTCATCGAGGCCCATCGTTTCCAGCCCGCCACGGCCGCCAATCTCCGCGCCGCCGGTCTGGATCGAGCGCCGCGATCCATGGTGTGGCTAAGGGGCGAGCGCGTCCTGGCACGGGTCGAGATCGGATCGGAGGCGGGGGAGGACGTGGCGCTTTACGTGCCTGAAGGAGAGGCCGCCCGGCCCGCCGAGATCCTCTTTGCTCGCCGCGACGCTGTTCTCCCCATTTTCAACGCCCTGGAACAACATGCGACGGGTTCTCCTTGAATGCGTCCCATCCGAGTTGCTAGCATTTTCGGCCCGGCAAAACCGGCCCATGATGGAGGCAGAATGACCTGGTTACGATCCCCACGCTTTCACGCTCTGGCGGGCCTGGCGCTCGCGGTTTCTGGTCTCCTTCTGGGCGCCACCTCGGCGTTCGCCGAAACCCGGGTTGGCGGTACCCTGCAGGGCATGACCACCTGGACCAAACAGGGTAGCCCCTACATCGTGACCTCCGATTTGACGGTGGGTCGCTCGGCCACGCTCAAGATCGGCCCCGAGGTCACCGTCCGTTTCAAACCCAACATCCCCAGCCGCGGCGGGATCAACGAGTTCGATCTCGAACTGTGGGTGAAAGGTACCCTGATCATCGAAGGAGCGGACGGGGATTCCACAAAGGGAGTGATCTTCACCAGCGATGCATCGACTCCGCGCTGGGAAGATTGGCAGGGGATCGTGATTGACGGACCCACTGCCAAGCTCGTGGCCAAGAACGCACTGATTGAGTACGCGTTGCAGGGTGTGCGCACCATGGACGGCACGGTGGACGCGAAAAAAGTCACCGTACGTCATTGCATGCAGGATGGCTTCCGGTTCATTCGTGGGAAGGGAACGCTGGACGGAGTGATCGTCAGCGATATCGGCAACACCGGCGGCACCGGCATGGGCATCAACCTGGAAAGCGCGTCTAAGGTGGACATTTTGAACTCCTCGGTGATCAGCGTGCAAAACGGCATCGCCTACTCGCAGGAATCGGGGGGCAAACTTCACGACAGCACGGTGACGATGTGCATTTCTCGCGGGGTCATCATCCACAACGCCAACCCGGACGTGCACGGCTGCACGATCACGGGTAACGAAATTGGGATCATCGTATCCGGCGGCGCCAACCCCACCGTCCACGGCAACAACCTCTTCGAAAACCACATGGCGGACGTCGAAGTGAAGCCGTACGACACGGATGTGAAGCTCGACTTCACGCGAAATTGGTGGGGGGAAAGCACGGTCGGCTTGATCGAGGAGCGTATTCTCGACGGCATGGACGACCCGTCCAAGAAAGCCGTGGTCCTCGTGGATCCCGCATTGACCAGCTCGATCACGGAAGGCGCTCCGGCCGGAAAGCCTTGAACACCCCGGCCGAGCGCGACTCCGCTATCCTGGTCTTGACCACCGTTCCGAGCGGTGAGGTGGCGGCGCTGTTGGCGGAGACGCTGGTCGAAGAACGCCTGGCCGCCTGCGCGAGCCAGATTCCCGGCGTTCTTTCGCGCTACCGATGGGCGGGGAATGTCGAAGAAGCGGCGGAGGTGCTGGTGCTCTTCAAAACGCGGGCCATGCACCAGGACGCGCTCATGCGGCGTCTGGCCGAACTTCATCCCTACGATGTGCCCGAAGTACTCGTGCTCCCGATCATAGGCGGGCACATTCCGTATTTGGACTGGATCAGCGAAGCCACCCAAACGGACGAGTGAACATGCCCGCTCCTCTCATTACCCTGACCACTGATTTCGGGGAGACGAGCTACTACGTGGGGGCATTGCGGGGCGTGCTCTACCGCATGTGCCCCGACGCGCGGTTGGTGGACGTTACCCACCAAATCGCCTCCTTTTCTCCCCTCGAAGCATCCTTCGTGTTGAGTCAAGCCTGCCCGGAGTTTCCTTCGGGAACGATTCATCTCGCCGTCGTAGACCCCGGGGTGGGCGGCCTCCGGCGACCCTTGATCATCAAGACGGAACGCTATGCCTTCGTGGGACCCGACAACGGCATCTTCACTCCCTTTCTGGATGGAACGGAACGCGTCTACCGCATCCGAACTGAAGGTGAGGAGAGCCCGACGTTTCACGGGCGGGATGTATTTGCGCCCGCGGCGGCTCGGCTCGCCCGAGGAGAACCGCCCGAGGCGATCGGGGAGCCGACCTCCGGGGCGGTGCGGTTGCATCTACCCCGGCCACGCCGGGAAGGGCAGACCCTGATCGGCCAGGTTCTCATGCTCGATCGATTCGGCAATCTCATCACCAACGTGCATCGACGGGATATCGAGTTTCTCGGGCCTTCGCTCCACGTGCACATGGGCACGGTGCGCGTGCGGGGTCTGGCGGGGAGCTATCACGAAGGAGTGGTCGGGGAGCCCCTGGCTCTGATCGGAAGCTCCGGGCATCTGGAGCTCGCCGTCGTGCAAGGCAACGCGAGCGCGCAGCTGGGAGTCGGGCGCGAAGCGCGTGTGCGCGTGAGCCCCCTGGCCGACGCGTGATCCTGACCGTCGTCGGATCGGGAACGTTGGTTCCTTCGGCCCGCCGTTCCTCTCCCGCCTTAGCGATCACCTGCGATGGATTTCAGGCCACCGTGGATGGAGGGAGCGGGACCCTGCGCCGGCAAGCCGAGCTCGGCCTGGATTTTCGGCAGACCTCGGTGCTCTTTTTCACGCACGTTCATCCCGATCATACGCTGGATGTCCTGGCGTTCCTCTTCGCCACGAAATTTGCGGGAGGGAGTCTGCCCCCAGAGCCGGTCGAGATCGTGGGACCGCCCGGGTTCGAACGCTATTTGGATCATTTGCGCGATGGGGTCCGACCGTGGACGGATGGGGGGGAGCGTGGCTTCCGGGTCGTGGAGCTCCAGGCGGGGGAAACACGTCGGTTTGGGCCCGTGGAGGTTCAAGCCATCCAACTCGAGCACTCGGTCGTGGACCACGGATATCGGTTCCGGTCGCCCACCGGAAGCGTGGCGGCATTCACCGGTGACACCGCTTGGTGCGAGAGCCTCAACGCGTTGGCCAAAAATGCCGAGCTCCTGGTCGCCGAATGTTCGGGATCGCGCGAGCACAATGCCCCGAATCACCTCACCGCGCCCGAAGTGGGGCGGCTGGCCGCGGATGCAGGCGTGAAGCAAGTCGTGCTCACCCACCTGTATCCCATTCCTGACGATCGCGTACGGCTGGCCGAAGTGGCCGAGCAGTATCAGGGACCGGTCCTTCTCGCCGAGGACGGAACTCAATTCTGGGTTTAGCCGTCTGCTCGTTTCCGTTAGCCTCCACGCCCAATCATGAAGATGCGTAGGACCCTGAGTCAGGTCGAAGCCGAGGCGTACCTCCTGGGCTTCGTCAATTACGAGACGATTTCCAAGTACCGGCCGACGACTCGCACCCACGATATCGAACGTTTCAAGGCCGAGCTCATGGACCAAGGTTGGCGGCCGGGCGTCGTTCCCACCGTCCACATCGGCGGCACGAACGGCAAGGGATCGGTAAGCGTGCTCCTGGAACGAGTGCTCCGGGCGGGCGGTCTGCGCACGGGCCTCTACACGTCCCCACATCTCTGCTCCATGCGAGAGCGCATTCGGCTCGATGGGCAGCCCCTGGCTTCGCGACGCTTTCGCGAAGGCGTGGAGCGCCTGGCCAGCGCCAACGTGTCGCCGCGGGAAGGCTTTCGCACCACCTTCGAACATTTGACCGCGCTGGGCTTCCTGGAATTTCAAGACGCGAAGGTTGATGTGGCGGTCATCGAGGTCGGCCTGGGGGGGAGACTCGACGCCACCAATGTCTTGCCTCACGGCCGGGCCGTGTTGACGCCGATCTCACTCGATCATCGCCAGATCCTGGGCAGCACGGTGGCCCGGATCGCCGCCGACAAGGCGCATATCTTGAAACGCGGCGGACGCGCGTTTCTCATGCCCCAAAGCCCGACCGCCCAAAAGGTCATCCTGAGCCGGTGCCGTCGGGAATCGCTCGAACCGGTGTGGACGAGCGAACGGGTCAAGGTCGAGAGGTTGAAGGCTACCGCCGAGGGATCCATCTTGCGCGTAGAAGGGAGCCGGGATTATGGCGCGATTCGAACTCGGCTTTTGGGGGCGCATCAGGCGGCCAATGTCGCGGCGGTGGTGACCATCGCGGAATCGTTCTTGTCCGGAGCTGCCCTCGATCAGGGGGTCAAAAGGGGCTTGGCAGGAGCGCGCGTTCCCGGCCGCCTGGATGTGCGCAGTACCTCGGTCGGGCGCGTTCTATTGGATGGAGGGCACAACCCGGCTTCAGCTCGCGCCGTAGCCCGTGCTCTTCACGATCACTTTCCAGGCGCGCGCATCCACGCGGTGGTTGGAATGGCTCGAGACAAGGACATGCGCGGCTTCTTGAAGGCTCTGGATCCCTGGATATCTACGTTTCATTTCACGACGACCGCCTCTCCACGCAGCGCAACCGGGCAGATGTTGCAGAAGCGGTCACCCCGATCCGGGCGCGTTCACGACGGGGTGAAGGCCGCTCTCGAGGCTGCGGCGAGACAACATCCGGATCTCATCCTCGTCACCGGATCCTTTCTCCTCGCTGGGGAAGCGATGCGCGCTCTGAACCTGGATCCCTGAGAAGGGCACGCTTTCGAGCGAACGGCGGGAGCAAGCAAAAAAATCCCGGCGGGAAACCCCGCCGGGATTTTCGTATCAGAGCAAAGGTGATCTCAGTTGCTGTTGTACAGGTTCTTGAGATTGCCCCACGTGGTTTGGCCACCAGCTAGAACGCCGTATCTGCAGAAGTTATACCCTTGGCGGTTCGAGCAGAAAGTGGCGGCACCCTTTCGCGAAACGGCTGCCGAGGTCAGGTCATCCTCGATCGCCTGGCAGTCCGCGACCTTGAGGTAACCAGTGACCGGGCGGGGGGTGACTTCCAGCTTGTCCTGGCCGTAGGCCGTGACGTGGAAGACACCCAACACCGCGAAAGCGGCCTTGGTGAGCGTCGGGAACAGATTGGTCACCTGGCAATCGGCATAGGTCTGGAGATTGCCCGAGCCCGATGCTGGCCAGTCGTCGGAAGGGAACTCGAGGTCCGAGCAGGATCTCCAGGACTCGACGTCCGCACCGCTTCCCAAGGCGCCGTCATAAGCGATTCCATATTCGGCCCCGGCGATACCCACCGAGTCCGAACCGTTGCAAACCACCACCCACACGTCGAAAGAACCCAGGCCGTGGGGGCAGGGTTGGCCCTTCACGTCAAACGGGTTGGCCTGATCGGTGCGATGCGTGAACGATCCGCACTGAGCAGCTTTCGTGGTGGGTTTGGTGACATGCAGGGAGATCGCAGCGTTCGCGTTCTCCCCGGCCAGCGCCACCGAGGCAAGCCCCAGCGTGGTACAGGCCACAAGCAGTCCTAGCAAAGCGCGCTTCATGGTGTCTTTACCTCCTTAGCAAAGTAGGCACGATGCGGACACAAGGTTTGCAGTGACAGTAAAGGGACTCCCGGGGAAAGGGGGTTCTGCCACGACCGGCGCAAGTTGTCCGGCTGGGCCCAAGCGCGATTGCCCAGACCGCTGGCCTCAAGGCCTTACGCACATTGCACCGGGGACAAGTCTATCACTGCATTGGGTTCCATGTCAAACGCGGTCAGCGCATCGCTATTGGAACTCAACAGCGCCATGCCCGCCCGCAACACATTAGACGAGTTAAATTGATCGAAGTTTCGCGAAGTTTTTCATTGAGGCGGAATTCTGCATTGATTTAAAAAAAAGAGGCGGCGGACCGAAGTCCGCCGCCGGGTTTCCGAGAGAAGTGTATCGTTCCTTAACACTTCACCTATTGTTCATAAAGAGTTTTGATACTTCCCCAGGTGGTCGGCTGAACCGCGGTCTGCGGCCCTAGGCACGGGTTGTAGCCCGCCGTGCTTCCGAAGGCGATTTTGCCCAGCCGGCTCGGAACCAGGCCGGTCAGGTCGCTTTCGACCTGGTCGCAGCCGGCGACCTTGGCAAATCCGTCCACCGGACGAGGGGTCAGCGAAAAGACATCACCGCTGTAGATGGCGACATCGAACGCGCCCGCCGTCAGGGGGATGCCCCCGGCCCGCTGGCAGTTGCCTGACCAATCCCACGTGATCAGGTTGCCGGTGCCGGAGGCCGGCCAATTGTCCTCGCGAAATTCGAGGTCGGCACAGCTCTTCCAGGTCATGATGTCGGTGCCCGAAGCGCCGGTACCGTCGTAGGTGACGCCGAACTGCGCGCCGGCCACCCCGACCGTATCGTCGTAGTTCGCCACGGTCAGGTAGATCGTGTAGAAGCCGGAGTTGCTGGTCGAGGTCGTGAAATCGTTGCAACTCCCCGGCACGGCAGTGTGATTCGTACACGCGTTCTTCGACGTGCGGGTGGCCACGTGGAGGGCCAGCATCGCTTGGCTGTTGTCGCCAGCCCACGCCCCCGGAGCGACGCATGCGCCGAGAATCAGCGCAGCGGAAAGAGGCAGTATCCAGAGTTTCATGGTCGTCCTCCTCGTTCGTGCTTTTGTCCCGGTGGGACTAATGCACCCGCCGGTCGTCCAGGATGATCGGGAACGGGGGGACCCCCCATGAGCAGTTCCGAATGCACGTGGGGGGGAAGACGCAATTCGGCCCCTCGGGTGAAACGACCCACCCTCAAGTGGCCTTGCCGCTGTCGCTTTCGCTATAATGCACCGCTCTGTTTTTAGGCGATTCTGTCAAATTTGGAGATGAAGCAATGTCCAAGGGGATCACACCGCGGTCCGAGGATTATTCGCGCTGGTATGGGGACGTCATCGCGCGGGCCGAGCTCGCCGACCACTCCCCGGTGCGCGGCTGCATGGTGATCCGCCCCCACGGATACGCGATTTGGGAGAACATGCAGCGCGTGCTCGACGGAATGTTCAAAGAAACCGGGCACCAGAACGCATATTTCCCCCTGTTCATCCCGGAAAGCTTCATGAAGAAGGAAGCCGAGCACGTGGAGGGCTTCGCTCCCGAGTGCGCCGTCGTCACCCATGGCGGGGGAAAGCTGCTCGAGGAGCCTCTCTATATCCGGCCCACCTCGGAAACCGTGATTTGGGACATGTACCGGAAATGGATCATGTCCTATCGCGATTTACCCATTCTCATCAATCAATGGGCCAACGTCGTGCGATGGGAGATGCGCACGCGGCTCTTCCTGCGCACCACCGAGTTTCTGTGGCAGGAGGGGCACACGGCCCATGCCACCGAGGCGGAAGCGGAAGAGGAAGCGCATCGCATGCTGGCCATCTACGCCCGGTTCGCCGAGGAGTACATGGCCTCACCGGTAATACAAGGCGTCAAGACGGATTCGGAACGCTTTGCGGGGGCGGTGCGCACCTACTGCATCGAAGCACTCATGCAGGACGCCCGCGCGTTGCAGGCGGGGACCAGCCATTTCCTCGGGCAGAATTTCGCCCGGGCGTTCGACGTCACTTTCCAGAACGCCAAAGGGGAACGCGATTTCGTGTGGGCCACCTCCTGGGGTGTGACGACGCGCTTGATTGGGGCGTTGATCATGATCCATTCCGACGACAAGGGGCTCGTGTTGCCACCCCGCCTGGCTCCCATTCACGCGGTGCTGATTCCCATCTGGATGAAGGATGAGCAGGTAGAGCGCATGCGCGGAGCGGCCGGGGCGCTCTACGAGCGCCTCGTCGGCGCGAATCCCCATCTGCGGTTCAAGTTGGACGACCGGCCGGAGCACAAGCCCGGCTGGAAGTTCGCAGAGTGGGAACAGCGCGGCGTTCCGGTGCGAATCGAGCTCGGCCCCCGAGATCTCGAGGCGCGGCAAGTGGTGCTCGTGCGCCGTGACACTGGAGCCAAGGAGACGGTCTCCGAGGACGGTCTCCCGGAGCGGATTTCCGTCCTCATGGAGGACATCCAGCGGGATCTCTTCCAGAAGGCCCGAGAGTTTCGCGACGCTCATTCACATCGGGTGGACGACTACGAAACGTTCAAGAAGAAGCTCGAGGCGGAAGGTGGGTTCTACTTCGCCCATTGGGACGGAACGCCGGAAACGGAGGCGAAGGTCAAGGAAGAGACCAAGGCCACCATCCGCGTGATTCCGTTCGACGCGCCCGAGGAGTCCGGCCGCTGCATGGTGACGGGACGTCCCAGCTCGCGGCGCGTGGTCTGGGCCCGCGCCTATTGATTAGAACGCATTACTGACCGATCGCGACGACGCGATAGTCTCCCGGCATGAGTTCCAGTTCGTATCCGTGCCGTCCGGGAAGAGCGCGTAGGAGCTCGCGATTGGCGGGGCCGAGATCTCGCACTATCAGCACGGGATCGGATAAATCGGGGCGTGGATTCGGTCGCCCGAACACCCAGCTTTGTCCGTTACCTAGCCCCGGATCCCGCACGAACACCACCGCGGGGCGCTCGACCCCGCGCTCGATCGCGGTGAGGGGGGCGGCCACGCCCGCGCTCAAGCGATCGAGATGCGCGATCGTGACCGGCCAGAACACGACCAGCGCGGCGAGAAACGAGGCAACGCCCCAGGTCGCCGGACCCTCGGGCCCTCGGGCTTTGGCCCATCGCCGGATGCCTTCGATCGTCAGCACGGAGAAGGGTAGAAGGAGCTCGTACGTTTTTACCGGGCCCGTGTCATTGACCCCGATCGACCAGTAGGGAACGTACGCCAGAAAACCGATCGCGAACATCCACCACGCACCCTTCACGAGTATTCGGTGCTCTCGATCGGCGCCGCTCTGGCCTTTCAGGGCGAAGACCAAAGGCACGAGCGCCATCGGCCAGGCCCACGCCCAGAAATGAAACCGCACGAGAAGCAGCACGAGGTTACGCAGTCCGCGAATGAACGTGTGCGAGTAGAGGCCGGGAAAGATGGGGCCGAAACCGAATTCGATCTGTCCTCCGCCCCGGCGGATGGCATCGTAGCCGGTGAGTAACGCATGGCCGGTTTGATCCCGGTTGTATCCGAGAAAAATGACCGCACAAAGGACGAGCGCGCTGCCCGCAGAAACCAGCGTGCTTGGACGTTTCTGAGCGCGCGCGTTTCGGAAGAGAAGGAGGGCCGGAAAGATGCCGAGCGTGACGCCCGTCCAGGGGCGGGTCAAGAATAAGAGCCCGATTCCGAGCCCACAGATCAATCCCCAGACCAGGTGGGGTTTGTCTTCTGCGGCGAGCGCGGCGTAGCACGCTACCGCGAGGGCGAAGTACGCCGTCTCATGGCTTAAGAGCGTGGCCCCGGTCAGCAGAAATAGAGGCGACGTCAACAGAAGTAGCGCGGCCGCCGTTCCCCAGCTCGGACCCCACAAACGACGCGCGATCAAACCGGTAAGAAATAGGTTCACGCCGACGAGGAGGACCGGCACCAAGCGAGGTAAACCGAGCCACACTGCGGAGGCCAGCATGAGCGGGTGACCGGGCGGATACTGCCCGAACCATCGGCCCTCCTGGATGCCGATGAACGTGTTGGTGAAGAAGAGGGGCAGGGGAGGTGGCGGCGCGGAACCATGTCCGGTCAGAAGCAATCGGGACTGAAACAAATACACATATTCGTCGTCGGTGACGACTTGATTGCGCAAGAGACCAAACCCGATCAGTGCGGCGAGAGCAGATCCGAGGACGCTCACCGCCCAGAGAAGGCGAAGGCTGGACACCGCGGGTGGCAGCGTGACGATGCGCCGCCCCTCTGGCCCAAGCACGGTGGCCAGAATGAAGACCGCCAGACCGCCGGCCAGACCGTAGACGAGATACAAGCGCACTTCGCCCGGGCTCAGCTTCAGAAACCACTCGAAACTGTACTGATAAAGCGGTGTGGCGCGCAGCAGAACGTGGGTCAGCCAGGCGGCAACCCCCAGGGTCAGGGCGCCCGCGGCCAGGCGGAGGCTAGTGTGCCGCATCTACGGATCGAGACTTGAGGGCCCGCAAGCGTTCCTTGGCCTTGGGGGTCTCGGGGGAGATGAATTGGCTGAGCGCGCGGTATGCGGTCAACGCGTCCTCGAGGCGTCCTTCGCGCTCATAGAGTTGGCCAAGTTCCCACAACGAGGCGAAGTGAGGTTTCCCTTGGTTCGCGGCCAGGAACCGTTGTTCGGCCTCGGACGTTTTCCCCTGGCGCAAGTAGAGGAGTCCGAGATGGTAGGAAAGTTCGGGATCGTTTCCCTGAGCGAGGGCGTTCGCGAAGTCCTGTTCGGCCGGCTCCAAACGCCCCAGCATTTCGTAAGTACGGCCGCGACTGACCAGCGCCGCGGGGGAGGACGCGGTGAGCAGGACGGCGTGTTCCGATGCGTTCAAGGCGGCGGGCAAGCGCCGCATCCGGCGGTACAGTGTGCTCAGATTCATCCACCCTTCCGCAATGGTGGAGTCGCGCTTGACCGCCTCTTCGAGATGGACCAGCGCGGCCGTCGTATCGCCCAGACTCAACAGGTCGAGGCCCCGAAAATACGCGATGCGCGGCGCTACGTCTTCGATCTGACCGTTGCGGCCTTGTTCGAGCCGATCGAGCGTTTTGAGGGCCTCGGCGGGCCGCTTCGATTGGCGGTAGAGGCTCTCGATATTGAAATACGTCTCTGCCTGCCGCGGATCGCTCTTCAGGGCTTCTTCGTAGAGTGCGAGAGCACCTGGCGTGTCACCGCGAAGCTCCTTCACGTAGGCGAGATTGTTGAGCACCTCGGGATGATTGGGGGAGATCGCCAGCGCCTCATGCAGGGTGCGCTCTGCATCGTCGAGCCGGCCGCGCTCTACAAGTGTGGTCGCCTCCACGTTCAACATGTGGGCCCGTGTATTGCCCGAAGAATAGAGCGGAAAAAACGTCAGCACGGCGTACGCCGCCGCGGCGCCGGCCAGGGTTCCCACCGCAAGCCGATGCTGTCGGAGGGCCCAGATCTCGGCCACCGCCACGCCGGCGGCCGGCCATAAAAACACGGCGAGGGGAAGGCGATAGCGCCCGGTGATGAAGAAGGGGATGATGGATACCAAGAAGGCCAAGCACAACAGCGCGAGGGATTCGCGCCGGCGCCGCCAGGCCAACGCCAAACCGACCCCGCCCAACGGCAAGAGCCATCCGAAGGTCGGCAAGTAGCGAAGGACCCCGACTTCTCCGCGGAAAAACTCATAATCGTAGTGGCTAGGAACCTCCGCGTTGTTGAGGGACAGGATGAGTTTTCCCAGCGTGAGCCCCAGCGCACGTCCCGGCTCGGTGAGCCAGAAGTCCACTCCCTTGAGCCACCAGTAACGATCGACTGCGGCCGGAGGGAGAGGTTTTCGAAGCGCGTGCTCCGCGACTTCTTTCGCGCTCAAGAAAAGTCCCTCGGTGCGGTTCAGCAACCCGGAATCGGGGGGCAAATGAAACGTTCCGTCCGCGGCCGGATTGTTACCGATGAAGAAATTGATGCCGCCGTTGGCGGAAATGAGAATCGGCTGTCCGGACACGACGACGTTGCGAGTCAGAGTCAAAAGCGGAAACGCGGCCAGACCGATGAGGAGTCCCACGACTGCGCGACGATTCGGCCAGCCGAGTCGTCGCGGCCAGAGCCAGGACATCGCCGCGGCCAGCACCCCCGCGATCAGGAAGTTGGGCTGGGCCAAGGCCGCCGCTCCAAAGGACAGTCCGGCTAGCCAGCTCTTTCGGCCGCTTCCCCAGAAGTAAAGGGCCAACTCGATCAAGAAAACGGCCACCGAGATGGACAAGAGATCGCTTTCGAAGAAAACGAAGGGACCGTAAATCGCCGCCCCGAGTCCGGCCACGATGCCGCCCAGTCGTCCCCCCCATCGAAACCCCACCAGAGCCAGGAGCGCGGTTCCCGCCGCCCCGAGAAAGAACTGGAAGATGCGCACGGCGCCCAGATCGAGCCCCATGGATCCGAGCGTGTAAAGAACAAAGGGGTAAAGCGGTGCTTGCTGGTAGGCTTGATGCTTGGGGGCGAGGGGTCCGTCGTGGCCGAGTTGTTCGGCCAAGTACACGTAGGTGGCAGCGTCGCCCGTTGGAACCTGGACCAGCGATAGATGGCGCGCCTCCGCCCAGTAGGTGACGCGCACGAGGAGTGCGAGCGCCATGAGTCCCACGATACAGAGGACCGTTGTGCGGTCGGGAGACGTCCTGTCGGACATGCCAGCTCCAGGGTTGATTGAACCGCAAAGGGGCAGAGTTTAGCATTGGAGTGACGGGTTGCTCGGGGGGCCGAACGTGGAGAACGCATGGTCGATGTTGTCGTATTGAACAAGGCCGACGAGGCGCGCCGGATCCTTCGGGAGCTCGACACGGTCGTTGTGGCGTTTTCGGGGGGTGTGGACTCCACGCTGCTGTTGCGCTTGGCTCAGGACTCGCTGGGCGAGCGTTGCGTAGCCGTCACCGCGGTGTCGGCGAGCCTGTCCGATCGCGAACGCCGCGACGCAGTGGATCTCGCGGCCCGGATCGGCGCACGCCACCTGGAAATCGATTCTCATGAACTAGAGCGGCCCGATTACGCCGCCAATGGTCCGGCCCGCTGTTACCATTGCAAGAGCGAGCTCTTCGATATCTGCTTTCAAACGGCGCGAAATCTAGGTTTCTCGAGCGTGGTCTACGGTGCCACCCGTGACGATCTCGGCGAGTACCGGCCCGGCATGAACGCAGCCAAAGAACGCGGGGTGCGCGCGCCGCTTCTGGAGGCGGGGCTTGGGAAAGCGGAAATTCGAGCCCTGTCTCGCTTGTTCGATCTCCCCACCGCGGACAAACCCGCGCTGGCCTGTTTGGCCTCGCGCATTCCGTTCGGAACGCCCGTGTCCGAGGATCGGCTCCGCCAGATCGAACTGGCGGAGAACGCGCTCCACGATCTCGGTTTTCGCGAGGTCCGGGTGCGCTATCACGGCGACGTGGCTCGCATCGAAGTAGGCGCGGGAGAATGGGATCGCCTCCTGGACGCGGAGTTGAGACGGCACCTTGCCCTTCGCGTGCGCGATGCCGGATTCCGTTTCGTGGCCCTGGATATGGAGCCCTTCCGAAGCGGGCGTCTGGTCGAGGTGCAGGATCCCTAGCGTTTTCTGTCTCAGCCTGAAGGGACCGTTGAGTCGCGCGGGTGAGATCGCCCGCCTGTCTCCGCCCTGGGTGACCTGGATCGAGCTCCGCCTCGACCTTTTGTCCCCGGAAGAACTCGTGTCGGGGGAGTGGCTCCGATTGCCGGCCGAGGTGGGCCGGGAGTGGCTCGCCACCTGGCGCTCTCCGGAGGAAGGCGGTTCATCGGGCGCCATGCCCGGGAATCTCTACCGCGATGCGCTCGAGCACGGATACCGCTGGGTCGACGTGGAAGCGCGTCGATTCGAAAACGAACCGGCCGGCCTAGAGGAGATCCCTCCCGAGCGCCGGTGGATAAGCGCGCATTTGCGCGAGGCTCCGGCCGGGCTTTCGAAGTTGCTGCAGGTTTGGGAAGCCCTGACCTTCCACCCGGCGGCCGTGCACAAATTGGTGCTGCCTCCCAGTGGATTCGAGGCGAATGACCGGGTGGTCGAGCTTCTCGAAACGTTGACGCCGGCAACGTCGCATCGCGCAATCTTCGTACAAGGGTGGCCGGGACATCCCTCACGCATTCTGGATTACTGGAGCGGGCAAAGCGTGGTTCTTGTGTGTAGCGATGATCGCTCCTCCACCGCGCCCGGCCAGCCATCGTTGGATCGGGTGGGACGAGTCTACGGTCTGCCCGAGCTCGAACCGCCCACGTCTTTTTTCGGAGTGCTGGGACATCCTATCCGCCATTCGCGATCGCCCGAAATCCATAATCACGTCTTCCGCACTCTCGGAAAGCGGGCGCTCTACTTGACCCTGGAATCGCCCCAGGCCGAGCCGGTGGTCGAGTGGGTGCGCCGTGGAAAGCTGGCCGGCTTGAGCGTGACCGCGCCCTTCAAGGAAACCGTCGTTCCCCTCGTGGATGATCTGGAAGATCTCGCGCGCCGGATCGGCGCGGTCAACACCATCTACCGGGAGGGCAGTCGTCTCCGGGGAGCCAACACCGATTTCGAGGCGGCGGCGCAGCTCCTGAGGGAGTTCGGTTTTCGCCGCGGGGAAAACGTGGCCATTCTCGGCGCCGGTGGCAGCGCGCGCGCGATCGCGGTCGCGGCAAACGAGAGCGGCTTGAACGCCGTGTTGTTCAACCGCGATCCAGTGCGAGGCATGCGGTCGGCGGAGACCTGCGGAGCCACCTATGGGGGCGAGCCGAGCCTCTGCGTACCCGCATCGTTTGTCGCGGTGATCAATACGACGCCGCTGGGAAGTCTCGAGCCCATTCCGGAATCGCTCGCGAATGCCGCGTGGGGTCACGCGAAGATCATCGACATCGTGTACGGGCCCGAACCCACGGCGTGGGAACGTCTGGCCCGCCACGAGGGCCTCGCCTTTCGCGGGGGATTGGAATTCCTGGCCCGACAGGCCGGGGGAGCGTTGGAGCGATGGATCGGTGTGCGTCCCTCGGCGCCACTTTTGGCGGAAGGTCTGGGGCGATGACCGACGCGTGGATGCATCTCGGAGCCACACTGCCCGATCGAGCCACGTTCATAGACGAAGCTCGAACCGCGAACGTGATTCCGGTCACGCGCTGGTTGCTCGCGGACCAATGGACGCCGGTCACCGCCTTTCGCCGCCTGGCCGGGATCGAGGAGCATGCATTTCTCTTCGAGAGCGTGGAAGGTGGGGATCGCGAGGGACGCTATTCGTTTCTCGGGAGAAAACCGTTTCTTGTCCTCGAAGCGCGGGGGGATCGCATCCTCGCCCGAGGCGAGGATGCAACCGAGGTCGGAACCGGCGCCCCGCCTCCGGTGGCCCTCCGTGACGCGTTGGCGCGGTATCGTTCGCCGGCCCGAACCGGCCTGCCGCCCTTTCTTTCGGGAGCGGTTGGATACTTCGCCTATGACGCCGTGCGCTGGTTCGAGCGCCTGCCGGATCGTGCCCGGCGTCCGGTGCCCGAATCCGATCTGGAGCTTTTTTTCCCCTCGGAAGTGACCGCGTTCGATCACGCCCACCGGCGATTGACATTGGTGGTAAACGCGCGCATTCGCCCCGGGGACGATCGGGGGGACGTATACGATCGTGCGCGCGCCGAACTCGACGACATGGAACGTGCGCTGTCCGAAGATCGAGCCGAATCCCGGAGTAAGACTGGGAACGCATCCCCGATCACCGCCGCCGGTGATCCTTCGGAGTTCTTGCGAAATGTGTCCATCGCCAAGGAACACATTGCGGCCGGGGACATTTTCCAGGTCGTGCTGAGCCGGCGTACGCACGTCGCCTGTCCCGCCTCGGATCTCAGCGTGTACCGCGCTCTGCGCGCCGTAAATCCGTCTCCCTATATGTTCCTGCTCCGCTTCGATGGCTGGAGCGCGGTGGGATCCAGTCCCGAACCGCTGTTGCGAGTTACGGGGGATCGATTGCTCTACCGCCCGATTGCCGGCACGGCCCCTCGCACCGGTAACGAGGTCGAGGATGCCGCGCGAGCCCAGGCTCTTCTCGAGGATCCCAAGGAGCGCGCCGAACACGTGATGCTGGTCGACCTGGGCCGGAACGACCTCGGACGTTGCGCGGTTCCGGGGACGGTCCGAGTGGAAGACCTCATGCGTCTCGAACGCTATTCGCACGTCTATCATTTGGTGAGCGAGCTGTCGGCCCGCCTTCGGCCGGACTTGGGCCCGCTCGATGCCTTGTTTGCCTGTTTTCCCGCGGGAACCGTGAGCGGCGCTCCGAAGGTTCGCGCCATGGAAATCATCGAAGATCTCGAGTCCGATCGGCGAGGCATTTACGGCGGAGCGGTCGGCTATCTTGATTTCTCCGGAAACCTCGACACGTGCATCGCCCTTCGCACCTTAGTCCTTCGCGATGGGGTGGGACGCGTGCAAGCGGGGGCGGGGATCGTGGCCGATTCGGTTCCCGAACGGGAGCTCGCCGAGACGGAAGCAAAAGCCGAGGCGCTCATGAGCGCGATGCGACTCGCTGCGCGTCTGGAGTCGTCGTGAAAGGGCCCTTCGTGAAGGTGTGCGGCATCACCCGAGCCGAGGATGCGGAAGCCGCGGTGATCGCGGGCGCGCGCGCGATCGGTTTCGTGTTCGTTTCGGACAGCCCCCGCCGTGTCGAACCGGATGTAGCGGCGGCCATCGCGCGGGTCATTCCCACCCACGTGGCTAAGGTCGGGGTCGTCCGAGACCTCGATCGCTCGCGGCTCCGCGACCTCGTGATGCAGGTTGGCCTCACCGCGTTGCAGTTGCATGGAGAGGAACCGCCGGAGTTGCTGGAGAGCCTCGGCGTTCCCGCGGTAAAGGCCTTCGCGGCCGGGCCGGGTTTCGATGTGAATCGGCTCCTACCCTATCGCGCGTTTGGGTTGCTGCTCGATGGAGGCACCGAACCGGGGCGAGGAGGCACGGGAACTTCGGCGGACTGGAGCGTGGCCCGCGCCGCTCGAGACCGGGGATTCCGCATTTTGTTGGCAGGGGGCTTGGGCCCGGATAATGTGGCCCGCGCGGTGCGCGAGGTGGGTCCGGTGGCCATCGATCTCAATAGCGGCGTCGAAGTGGCGCCGGGTCGAAAGGATCGGGCGTTGATCGAAGAGGCCATCCGCGCGCTTTCGGCATTCGACCCTCCGGAGGTCTCCTCATGGCCATGGTAGAACTGCCCGACCAACGCGGCTACTTCGGCGCGTTCGGCGGCCGTTTCGTGCCCGAGACGCTCATGAGCGCGCTCGAGGAATTGACCGAGGCGTATGAGGCCGCGCGCAAAGACCCCACGTTCCAAGCATCCTGGGAGGAAACGCTCGCCACATATGCGGGCCGGCCCACGCCGCTCACCGCGGCGCCTCGGTTCGGGGAAGCGTGCGGCGGCCTCCGCGTGTACTTGAAGCGCGAGGATCTGCTCCATACCGGGGCGCACAAGATCAACAACGTCCTCGGGCAAGTGTTGCTCGCCCTGCGGATGGGCAAGCGCCGCATCATTGCCGAAACAGGAGCCGGGCAGCACGGGGTGGCCACCGCCACCGCCTGCGCGCGTTACGGATTGAGCTGCGTGGTGTACATGGGTGAGGAAGACGTGCGCCGCCAATCCCTCAACTATTTCCGCATGCGCTTTCTTGGCGCAACGGTCGTTCCCGTCACCTCGGGCACGCGCACGCTCAAGGACGCCACGAACGAAGCCATTCGCGATTGGGTGACCAACGTGCGGGATACGTTCTATGTCATCGGATCGGTCGTAGGACCTCATCCCTATCCGCGCATGGTTCGGGATTTCCAGACCGTGCTCGGGCGAGAGGCGCGGGCGCAAATTCAAACCATGGCCGGACGATTGCCCGACGTTGCCATCGCATGCGTTGGCGGAGGGAGCAATGCGATCGGTCTCTTCCACCCTTTTCTCGAGGATCCCGTGCGTTTGGTGGGGGTCGAAGCGGCGGGGGAGGGACTCGCCACGGGACGTCATGCGGCGCCTTTGGCGGCCGGGCGCCCGGGAGTACTGCACGGTGCGCTCTCCCTCCTGCTGCAAAACGCGGACGGGCAGGTGGCTCCCGCGCACTCCATCTCGGCGGGCTTGGATTACCCGGGCGTTGGGCCGGAGCACGCCTATTTGAAGACGACCGGCCGGGCCGAATATCGCTCCGTCACCGACCACGAAGCGCTGGCTGCATGCCGCGAGCTCGCGCGCACGGAAGGCATCCTGCCTGCCCTCGAGCCCTCCCATGCCCTCGCGGCGCTTCACAGTTTGGGTTCTGAGCTCGGGCGAAACGCGATCGTTCTGGTATCGCTCTCCGGACGCGGCGACAAGGACATGCCGGTTCTAGCCGAGACCATGGAACCATGAGCGAACGGCTTCGGGCGCTCTTCCGACAGAAAGAGCGCCCGCCCCTTCTCTTTCCCTATTTGACGGCGGGATATCCGAAGCCCGAAGAAACCGTGGATTTGCTTTCCGTCCTCGAAGAGAGTGGTGCGGATGCGATCGAGCTCGGGCTTCCGTTCAGCGATCCGCTCGCTGACGGCCCGGTCATCCAGGCCGCGTCACAAACCGCTCTGGAGGCCGGAATCGATCATCACCGCATTCTGGAGCAGGTGGCCGCGTTTCGCGCGCGCTCACGCACTCCGCTCCTGCTCATGGGCTACGTGAATCCCATCCTCGCTTACGGCGCCGAGCAATTTTTCAAGGACGCGGGGGAGGCGGGGGCGGACGGCGTGATCGTGCCCGATGTTCCTCCGGAAGAAGCGGGGCCGTATGCGCCGCTCGCGCGTGCGGCGGGTCTCGAATGGATATTCCTCATCGCTCCCACGACGTCCGACGCGCGACTTACGCGCATCGATGCAGAGAGCGATGCGTTTTGTTACTGCGTTTCGCTGACCGGGGTGACCGGCGTGCGCGAAGATCTGCCCGCCGATCTCAAGCCCTATCTGGAACGGGCGGCATCCCACCTCAGCAAACCGTTCGTGGTGGGTTTTGGATTCTCCAAGCCGGCCCAACTCCGGGAGGTCTGTCCTCCGGCGGCCGGGGTCGTGGTAGGAAGCGCCTTGTTGCGACGCCTGGCCGGGGAGGCCACTCCCCAGGGCCGCCGCAAAGCCGCGCGCGCCTTCATGGGGTCGCTTCGAAACGCCTGAACGCGTCTCTTGCTTGCGAACGGATACTGAAGAATGGGACAATCGTTGGCCTTCCCGTAACGCACCGATTCGCGGAGAGCCAGGAGGACGACGATGCTCGTCGTGATGAAAAAGGACGCCACTCCGGAGCAAGTCCAGCGCGTGGTCGAGACCATCGAGCGCATGGGCTTGGTCGCGCATCCCATTCCCGGAGTGCAGCGGGTCGCGATCGGCATTACCGGCAACAAGGGAAGCCTCAATCCAAATACGCTCGAATGTCTGGACGGGGTCATGGAAGCCATCCGCGTTTCCAAGCCGTTCAAGCAAGTGAGCCGGGAGTGGAAGACCGAGGACACCGTGGTGAACGTGGGAGGGGTGGAGATCGGTGGGCGCGGTCTGGTCGTGATCGCCGGCCCCTGCGCCGTTGAATCCTACGAACAGTGCGTCACGATTGCCCGAGCCGTGAAATCAGCCGGCGCCACACTCCTTCGCGGCGGTGCCTTTAAACCCCGCACCTCTCCCTATTCCTTCCAGGGACTCGGGCAAGAAGGACTCGAGATCCTGGCCCGAGTGCGCGATGAGGTCGGTCTTCCCGTGGTCACGGAGGCGCTCGATCCCGATGGAGTTGGACTGGTAGAGCGCCACGCGGACATGATTCAGATCGGTGCCCGCAACATGCAGAATTTTTCGCTCCTCAAGCGCGCGGGAAAATCCAAGCTCCCCGTACTGCTCAAGCGCGGCATGAGCGCCACCATCGACGAACTACTCTTGGCCGCGGAGTACGTGGTGAGTGAAGGCAATCCCAACGTGGTGCTCTGCGAACGCGGCGTGCGCACGTTTGCGGATCACACGCGCAACACGCTGGATCTCTCCGCGGTCCCGGCGGTGAAGGGTCTCTCGCACCTGCCCATCCTCGCCGATCCCAGTCACGGCACGGGACGCCGCGACAACGTGGTGCCGATGGCCCTCGCTTCGGTGGCGGCGGGCGCGGACGGCCTCATCATCGAAGTCCATCACCGCCCGGAGACGGCTCTTTCAGACGGCCACCAGGCGATCCTGCCCGATGCGTTCGCCGGGCTCATGGAACAAGTGCGCCGCCTCGCTCCGGTCATGCACCGAGATCTTGCCGACGCACCGACCCCCGCCTCCCGCTAAAGTGCAGCTCTAGGCGGCACGCTAGGCTCGGGAAAAGCCCTCCTCGGATCAGCTCCGTAGCAAAGCGCAGATCTTCGCAAGGGAAGTCGCCCTCCGCTCGCGGCGACTCTGGGACGCCGCGGTAGCGAGGGGCCGCCGAGCACATCACGAGTGGGTCAAGAGCGGCCCCGACCGGGGGACCCGCGGCGAACCAGGAGCGACGAAGAACGACGCAGTCGTTCGAGGAGCGGGGAGGCCGCCGAGGCGGAGGGCGCTTCCCGAGAAGATCTGCGCCCTCGTTATTGGGGCTGCACCGCACGAAGATGAGACTAACCAAGGGTGAGTAGGAAACGAATCAAGCGTCCCGAGGCGAAGGGCTTTTCCCGAGCTTAGCGTGCAGCTGGGGCGGTCAGTGCTTGGCGGGTTTCTTCTGTTCCCAGCGGCCCAGGATCGACGTGTACCAGGGCTTCTGATCGAAGCGTTGCGCGAAGGCCTGGTTTACCGTGTCTTGGTACGTCATCACGAAGCGGATGAACTCGTCGGTGGCGCCGAGGGCAGCCCTGAGGGAATCATCCTGAGCCTTCAGCGTCGCCTGTATCGCCGCGTCGCGCTGATCGAGGAACCTACTGAACTCCTGGAGGGCGGACTTCTGGAAGCGCGCCGTGCTGTCGGCCTTGGCGTCTACCAAACCGAGGACGTCGCGCTTCGCCGCGCCGGGTTCAGAGGTCAGTGCTCCCAGAGTTTGATTCATCTGCGCTTGCTCGGCTTCGATCTTGTCCACCTTCGCTGCGATCGTTTCCGCCTTCTTTCTCAGGAATTTCGAGTGGCGGGTCATGAGCTGGATTTGCGGATCCATCTCGGACTTGAACCCGGTGACCTGCTCTTCCAGCTTCTTGCTCTCATTGCAACCAAGAAGAGCCGCTACGGAAAGAAGGCCGATGGCGAAAGAAAGGGGGCGCGACATGGAGTTAAGGATTCGCGGCGGCCTTGCGCGCCCGCTGCCGGTCTTCCCACTTGCCCATGAAGGACACGTACCAGGGCCGGCTGTCGATCTTGTTGGCGAAGACGCGATTGATGGAATCTTGCTCGGTGGCCACGAACTGCACGAACGCCATGTGCTCGCTCAGCATGCTTTGCATGGAGGCGATGCGGGTGGTCATGGTGTCCTGGGTCGCGGTCGCGCGCAAGGTGACCGAGTCGCGAATCGATTTCACGAACTGATCCTGAGCCTGGTTCACGATCTGAAACCGCGACATGACCTCGGGAATGATCTCCTGCCGCACATCCGGGAGCTCTTTGTAAGCGGCCAATTCGGCGGTGAGTTGGTCGTTGACCTGCTGGAGCTTGTCGACGCGGGCGTTGATCTCGTTCAGAGTGCGGTTGAGCCGCGCGTCATTTGAATTCGTCGAATCGATCAGTGCCGTTTGCTCCTTACGGTACTTGTCGATTTCGAGGGCAAACTGCTTGGGGTCCACCGTGCTTTTCTTGCTGCTGTTGCAACCGGAGAGCACGAGGACGAGCCCCAGCCCGGCGTAGAGCGCCGGTCGAATGTGCATCATGGAACCTGCTCCCATGTAAGGGCCCGGAGAATGTCGTTTCGGACGCCTGAGGAGGGTGTCGCGGAGAAGATCCGTCCCCGGATCGTATTAGGGGAAAAGAGTCTACGGGCCCGGTCCGGGACTGTCAACACCGTCTAGAAAAAGGCCGGTATCCCAGTAATGGCCTGGCCTAGGATGAGGGTGTGGATGTCGTGCGTCCCCTCGTAGGTCTTCACCGACTCCAGGTTCATCATGTGCCGCATGATGGGGTATTCGGTGGAGATGCCGTTGGCACCCAGGATTTCCCGTGAGTTCCGCGCGATCTCGAGCGCCATGGCGACGTTGTTCCGTTTTGCCATCGAGACCTGATTGAATCCCGCGTGGCCGGCGTCTTTGAGCTGCCCGAGACGCATGCAAAGCGTCTGGGCTTTGGTGATCTCGGTCAGCATATCGGCCAGCTTGGCTTGCACGAGCTGAAACGAAGCGATCGGGCGATCGAATTGCACGCGAGACTTCGAATACTCGACCGCGGTATGGAAGCAGGCCATGGCGGAGCCGATGGCGCCCCACGCAATGCCGTACCGAGCTTGAGTGAGACAGGAGAGAGCGGCCTTGAGCCCCTCGGCTCCGGGGAGACGGTTCGTATCCGGGATGCGCACGTCTTGCAGCACGAGCTCGCTCGTCACCGAGGCGCGCAGACTCATCTTGCGTTTCATTTCGGGAGCGGTGAACCCCGACCGGTTTTTTTCCACCAGGAATCCGCGAATGACGTCGTCATCGTCCTTCGCCCACACAAGCGATACGTCGGCGATCGTGCCGTTGGTGATCCACATCTTGGCGCCGTTCAGCACCCAGTCTTTGCCGTCTTTGCGCGCGCGCGTCACCATCCCGCCGGGATTGGAACCGTAGTCCGGCTCGGTGAGACCGAACGCCCCAATCACCTCGCCCGATGCCATCCGGGGGAGGTACTGGCGCTTCTGCTCCTCGCTTCCGAACGCGAAGATGGGGTACATGACCAACGCGCCTTGGACGGACACGAACGAGCGAAGCCCGCTGTCTCCGCGTTCCAGCTCCTGCATGACCAGGCCGTAGGCGGTGTTGGACATGCCCGCGCAGCCGTACTCGGGAGGGAGGTTCGCCCCGAACACTCCGAGGTCGGCGAGCTTGCCCTTCAAGTGGAGCGGGAAGGTCGCTTTCTCGAAGTGCTCCTCGATGATGGGCAAGAGCTCCGCGTCCACGAATTCGCGAACTGCTTGCCGGGCCATCCGCTCTTCGTCGGTGAGAAGGGCGTCGAGCTCCATGAAATCGTAGCCGGGAAAACCTGCCATGCATCCTCTCCTTGATGAGCGTTGCGCGGGCGGAGGAGTATAGCGGGGGGTTGTGCACCGGGCAACGGAGTTCAGAGGCGCGTTTCGAGTCGTATCACCATGTCCTCGAGCATGCCGAAGGCGGCGTCGAGTTCATCCGGATCGCGTCCGCGAAGGACCAAACGCAAGGTCCATCCCGTTTCGGTCAGTTCGGGATAGGACCCCCAGCGAAGCTCCGGCCAGCGCGGCCAGCTCGGACAGGGGCGCCGCAATGAGTCCCTCCCGAAGCTCCGTTCTCAGCTCGCGACGATGTACGGTGCGTCCACCGATCTGCTCCAGGTTGGCGAGAAAAATCGGTCCGAGGAGTCGTGGCACTCCCGGAAAGACGAGCACATTAAGGACCCGAAAACCGAACGCCATGATTCCCGGGGCAAGCAAGAGCTCGGCGCCTTGCGGCAAGAGAGCCATTGCGCGTTCCTCGGGGGTCGAGCTCCGGCGAAAGATGGATTCCAGACGTTCGGCGGCTTCGTCATGCGACACGAGGGGACGACCGAGCGCCCGCGCGACGGCGAGTCGCGTGATGTCATCATGGGTGGGCCCGATCCCTCCGGTCACGATGACGCAATCTGCCGCGCGTGATGCCCTCTGGATGCAGAACTCGACCTCGGCCGGCTCATCGGGAAGCACGTGTAACCCCAGGACGCGGACACCCTGCGTGGCCAGATGCGACAGGATGAAGGGTCCGTTCAAGTCCACGACTTCGCCGGCGAGCACCTCGTCGCCGATGATGACCACCGAGGCGGTGTTCGCACGAAGCGGAGCAGACTCCGGATTGGGCGGATGTTGGTCAGGCATGTGCTGTCCTCGTGGCATTTAGGATACTCTCGAATCCAGGTCAGGACGCCGGGTGATTAGAGGGAACCGTTTGATCGATCTGGACCGCGATCTCGAACGCATCGTAGGCCCGGACGGGATCGTGCGCGATCCCAGGCTTCGCATGGTGTACGAATGCGACGGCTACACGCTCGATCGGGCCGTTCCCGATCGCGTCGTTTTGCCGCGCTCCGTGGAGGAGTGCAAAAGCGTGGTGAAGCTGGCCCACGCGGCCGGCACCTCGATCGTGCCCCGGGGCGCGGGAACGGGGCTGGCCGGCGGCACCCTCGCCGCCCCAGGATCGCTCGTGATTGCGCTAACCCGGCTTCGGTCGATCGAAGCACTCGATCCGTTGAATCGCCAGGCGCTCGTCCAAGCCGGCGTGGCCAATCTCGCCATCAGCCGAGCCGCGGCTCCCTATGGACTTCATTACGCGCCCGATCCGTCCAGCCAGTCCGTTTCGACGCTGGGGGGCAACATCGCCGGCAACAGCGGCGGGCCGCACACCCTCAAGACGGGCGTGACCACGCATCACGTCCTTGCCCTTGAGCTCGTCACTCCCGACGGCCGCTCGCGCTGGCTCGGCTCCAGAGTTCCGGGAGCGGGCGGACCGGATGTGGTGGGACTCGTAGTGGGAAGCGAGGGAACCCTGGGCCTGGTCACACGGGCTTGGGTGCGTCTGGTTCCCATCCCTCCGGCCACCCGCACGCTTTTGGCGGCGTTCCCCGGAGTCGACGAGGCAAGCCGCGCCGTCTCGGCGATCTTGCGCTCGGGCATCGTGCCGGCGGCGGTCGAGCTCATGGATCAACCGATTCTCGAAGCGCTGCACGCGGCCTTTCGGTTGGAGTTTCCTCCCCAGGCCGGGGCGCTCTTGCTCGTGGAAGTCGATGGGTTGGAAGAGGGACTCGATGAGGAAGCCGAACATGCGATGACGGCCTGCGAACTCTCCGGCGCGTTTCACATCGAGCGCGCCACGAGCGACGCGGATCGCCGGCGGTTATGGATGGCGCGAAAGAAAGCCTTCGGCGCGCTCGGCCGGCTGGCCCGCAACTACTGCACGCAAGACGGCGTGGTGCCGCGCACCAAGCTTCCCGAAATGCTTCGCTTCATCGCCGACGTGGGGCGGGACGCCGGGATTCGCGTGGCCAACGTGTTTCATGCCGGGGATGGAAACCTGCACCCCATCCTGCTCTACGACGAGCGCAACGAAGGTGAAGTCCAGGCCGTGCTCGAAGCGAGCGCGCGAATCCTCGAACGCTGTCTCGACCTTGGCGGCTCGCTCACCGGCGAGCACGGCATCGGGGTAGAGAAGCTCGCCCTCATGGATCGAGCGTTCAGCGCGGCGTCGATCGCGGCCATGGATCGAGTGCGCCTTGTGTTCGATCCGGAACGGCGCATGAACACCGGCAAGGCCATTCCCCAGGGCGGAGGCTGTTTCGACGGCCGCGCCGGGCTGGGGCGCGTTCGGCCGGGCCGCGAGGTGCCGTTGTGACCTGGATCGTGAACGACGTAACGCCGTCTTCGATCGAAGAGGTAGCGGAGATTCTTTCTCGTCATGGAACGGGAACGCGGTGGATGCCTCGGGGCGGGGGCACCCTTCTCGGTCGGGGATCGTTACCCAAAGAACCCGTCACCGCGCTCGATCTCTCGCGATGTCGCGCCGTCATCGACCATGCATTCGACGATCTCACAGTCACGGTGGAGCCAGGGATTCCATTCGCCGATCTAGAACGCGTGCTGTCGGAGCACGGCCAATGGCTGCCGCTTTCGGTGGACCCCGATCCGCAATCCACGGTGGGTGGGTGGATCGGCGCCGATCGTCGTACGCCGTTAGCGGGAAGTTGGGGCTCCGTCCGCGACTATCTTCTTGGCATCGCGTGGATGGACGGCGGGGGGCACACCCAGCGGGCCGGGGGACGCGTGGTAAAGAACGTGGCCGGTTACGACCTCATGAAGGTATACACGGGATCCTTGGGCGAGTTGGGAGTGATCGTCGAGGCGACGTTCAAGGTGCTGCCCCGTCCCGAATCCTGGGGTGCGGTGACGTTCGCCGCTCCGGACTCGAAGTCCTTGAGCGTGGCGCTCGAAGACGGCCCCAAACTGTTCCCCGCCGGACTCTGGCGTTATGACACCGGAGAGGGGGAGACGCTTGCGCTCGTGTTCGCCGGATCTCGTGCGCGCGTGTCCGCGCAAATCACGCGGGCCCTGGCGCTGTTCTCGAATAGTGGACGAACCTTGGATGACGAGGAAACCCTGGCCTTGGTGGCGTTGCTCGAGCGGGAAACGCGCCCCGGCCCCGAGTGCATTGCCTGGGGAGGAGCGCTTCCCGAATGGCTCGCGCGTCCTGGGTTGGGAGATGTCTTGGAAAGTAACCACTGGAGCGCGGACCTCGTGCGCGGTCACTTTTGGGCTCGATGGACGGGAAATGAAACCGCACTCTCACGCGCCCGCCAAGCGCTACGTTCGGGAGAAGGGCAGTTGCATCTCGACGGGCCGTCTCCGCTCGAAAATCCTTGGGGATGGCACGGGGAAGGCGGCGCATTGCTCGCGGGATTGAAAGACGCCCTCGATCCGGAAGGGCGTTTCGTGGACGGACGATGGCCGGTCAGCCGATGAGCGGTTCAGAATGCATTCATTGCGGGTTCTGTCTCGAAACCTGCCCGACCTATGTGCTGACCGGAAAAGAAGAGGAGTCTCCGCGCGGCCGCATTCTGCTCGCGCACGCGCTGGCGGAAAACCGGATGCCGCTCTTGCGAGCGACCATGGCTCCCCTCGATCATTGTCTGGGTTGTCTGGCTTGCGAAACCGCGTGTCCATCGGGCGTGAAGTATCGCGACATCCTGTTCGAAGCGCGCCGTTACGCCGACGAGCAGGGCTACGCGCGTCATGCGATGGAACGGTTTCTCTTGCGGTACGTGATCACGCATCCCGGCCGCTTGCGCGCCCTCGTTGTCTTCTATCGCGGGCTCGGCGTGCGCACGCTGCTCCGGGGGCTCGCCAAGATCTCTGCGCTACCCAAAACTTGGCGCGAGCGCGGAGCGCTCTCTCCGACCCTGGAAACACCCACTCGCGGACCCGCTGTGGTGCCGAATGCGACCGGCCCTCGGGTCATTCTTCTTCGCGGATGCGCGGCACGCGTCTTCATGCCCGCCACCGAAACCGCCATGGCTCGTCTTCTCACGCGGGCGGGCTATCGCGTCGAGCGGCGCGATCGGCCGGAATGTTGCGGCGCGCTGGCCCATCACGCCGGCATGCACGCCCTGGCGAAAGACCGGGCCGAAGAGACCGTGGCTTCGCTGGGCGGGGAATCGGATGCGATTGTGGTGGCCACCGCC
>Ga0114129_10002213_pt1 | contig 26819 bp, 19 predicted proteins | sample RhiMetdeltSRZDD1_FD_80071 | JGI IMG/M metagenome (GOLD analysis project Ga0114129, IMG submission 80071) | Populus rhizosphere microbial communities from Tennessee, USA - Rhizosphere MetaG P. deltoides SRZDD1 (version 2) (version 2) | ecosystem: Host-associated > Plants > Roots > Rhizosphere >...
AAATGCCGTGAATCGCGGCGTCGCGACCGATCGCGCCACGTACTCGTCGAGCGTTTTGAGTTCCTCCGCGGCCTGCTGCGGATCGAGCCGCGCCACCATGGCGCGGACCGACGCGGCCACGGTTTCGGGCGCCGCGGTCGTGCGAACGACAGCCGCGAGAAACGGCCAGGGCGTCTGCTCGAACGGCGTGTACATCTGCGGGGCGGCAGGATCCGACAGCGTCCCGCGCTTGACGGTGCCGACAATCCCGACGATCTCCCGCGGTCCGGTGTTGTTGTAGCCGATGGTGATGTGCTTGCCGAGCGGATCTTCATTCGGCCAGTACTTGGCCGCGAACGTGTCGTTGATCACGATCACATCGGGCGCGCCAGCCGCGTCGCGCTCCGTAAACACACGACCTCGCAGCAGCGGAATCCCCATCGTCGTGAAGTACTCGGGACTGATGCCGAAGTACTCCGCCGATGAACGCGATCCGGGATCCGCGGGACGGCCCGCGATCGTGAAGCCGACGCCGATATCGCTCCCCGACAACGGCATGGTCGTGGCGATGGCCACCGCGGACACGCCTGGCAGCTGGCGCATTTCGTCGCGCAGCCGGCGATAGAACCGGCGCATGGAATCGGCGTCGGGGTAGCGTGCGCCAGGCAGTCCGAGCTGCATCGACAGCGCGCGTTCGGTGACGAATCCCGGGTTCACGTTTTGCAGGGTCATGAAGCTCCGGCCGAGCAGACCCGCCGCGGCAAGCAGCGCGAGCGAGATCGCCATCTCCGCCGCGACGAGCGCGTGCCGCGTTCGCACGCCCGCTGCGGCGCTGCCGCCGCGCTCGCCGTACTTCAGCGATTCGCCGGGGTTGGTGCGCGACAACTGGAACGCCGGCAGGAGCCCGCTCAGCGCGCCCGTGACCATCGCGACGGCCGCGGTAAACAGCAGGACACCGGCGTCGACGCGCACCGAATGCAGCCGCGGAATCTGCAGCGGGCTCACGCGCACCAGCAGCTCGACGCCCCACAGCGCGATCAGCGCGCCGCCGACTCCGCCGGCGAGCGCCAGCAGCAGGCGTTCGGCGAGCAGCTGGCGGACGAGGCGTCCGCGGCTGGCGCCGAGCGCAGTGCGCACAGCGATTTCCCGCCGGCGCGCCGCCCCGCGCGCAAGCAGCAGGTTCGCGATGTTCGCGCATGCGATTAGCAGGACCGCCGCCACCGCTGACAGCAGTACGATCAGCCCCAGCCGATAATCCTTTACCAGCACGTCACGGTACGGCCGCACGAGCGCGTCGCGATTCCGGTTGCGCGGATACTGCGCGGCGAGCCGCGCGGCAATCGTCGAGAGATCGGCCTGTGCGGACGCGAGCATCGTGCCGCGCTTCAAGCGACCGATGCCGTGCAGAAACGACGCGCTCCGCTGTTCCGCCCCCGAGAAGCGCGACGCGCGCACTGGCATCCAGAGCTCTGTTGCGTCTTCAGCATCGAACGGGAACTCGAAGCTCGCCGGCATGACGCCGATGATCGTGAACGGATCGCCCGACACCGTGACCGTCCGGCCGACGATGGTCTCGTCGCGCGAGAAGAGCTTCTCCCACGCCGCTTCGGAAAGGATCGCCGTCCGCGGCGCGCCAGGCTTGTCATCGTCCGGCGTGAAGACGCGTCCCCGCAGCGGCGCTACGCCGAGCATCGAGAGCAGCTCGGGGCTGACGACTACGGCAGCAAGCCCCTTCGCCTCGCCGATGCCGATGAGCGTCGCGCCGGTCGTCGCGTACACGGCGAGCGCGTCGAAGCTCGCCGTTTGAGCGCGCCAGTCGAGGAAGTCGGGGTACGACGAGCTGTCGGGCTCTCCGCGCACGGTCGTCTGAACCGAGACGAGGCGATCGGCCGCAGCGAACGGCAGCGGTTTTAGCAGGACGCCGTTGACGATGCTGAAGATGGCGGTGTTGGCGCCGATGCCGACGGCCAGAACGAGAACGACAATCGCGCTGAAGCCTTTGGACGCGGTAAGGGTGCGGAGAGCCTGACGGAAGTCGGAGAACATGCAAGTCTCAAGTCTCAAGTTTCACGGGCACCACTGCCGGCGAGTGCGGGTCAGCAAGACAGCAATTCAGTGCGAACCCGTGATGTTCGACCAGAGTTAGCACCGCGTATCGAAGGTCGTTGAGCATAAAAGGAATCGCCGACGGGAACATCATCCATCGGGAGCAACCATGTTGCCAGCCGATCGTCGGCACGCTTAACTGTTGATGCTCGGATGCTTAGCGACAACGAGCGCGCGGGGGCAGCGTCAGCCACTGCCCGGTTCTGGGACTGTTCCGGACGGTATCGACCATCTCCCCGAACCTAGGTGACCCCAGACTCCACGTAACGTCGACAGCAGACGGTCCACACCGAGTAATCGTGAACAAAGGAACGCGACGTCGGCGAAAGGGTGCGTGAGCACCCACGTGGCCCTCACCCAGACCCATCAATACAAATATTTAATAAATAAAGACTTGTTGGCGGAGAGGGTGGGATTCGAACCCACGTGCCCTTTCGGACAAGACGCTTTCGAGGCGCCCCCGTTACGACCACTTCGGTACCTCTCCGTTATTTGGCGCGCGCGGTCGCCTGCGGCGACTTCGCTCCGCCGCGCGCTTACGCTCACTCCACTGCGCTCGCTCTTCGCTGCTCGCTCCGTTTCGTTCGCGCCGACTCGCTCGCGCGGCACCTGCCGGCGACTTCGCTTCGCCCCGCGCTGACGCTCACTCCACTACGCTCGCTCTTCGCTGCTCGCTCCGTTCCGTTCGCACCGACCGCACGCGCGGCACCTACCCGAGACTTCGCTTCCCCGCGCGCGTACTCGCTCCGCTCGCGCGACCTTCACTCCGACTCTCGTCGTCTCTTGAAGAACTCCTGAATGACGGAACGACATTCGAACTCGAGAACGCCACCCGCAGCGGTCATGCGATGGTTGAGCGCCGGATGCTCGTGCGCGCGCATCGCGGACTCAATCGCGCCGGCCTTCGGCTCGGCCGCGCCGTAGACGACCCGCGCGATTCGCGCGTGAACCATCGCCCCGACGCACATCTGACACGGCTCGATCGTGACGTACAGGCTCGCGCCGCTCAGCCGATAGTTGCCGACGCGGCGCCCCGCATCGCGCAGCGCCACGATTTCCGCGTGAGCCGTCGGGTCGCGCGTCCCGACCGGCTGGTTGAACCCTCGCCCCGCGATGGCGTCGTCGACAACGACGACCGCCCCCACCGGAATCTCGCCGCGATCCGCCGCCTCGCGCGCCAGATCCAGCGCGAGGCGCATGTAACGCTCGTCAGTCGGGTTCATGGTTCCGAGGGCCCGAGTCAGCACGCGTGAACCGCAGGACCGCGTCAATCCCTGGAACCGCAGAATCCTTCCAGCCCTCTTCCGCCCTCCGGCGTGAACACAATCGAACGATCATAACGCAATTTCGGGAGCCGATGCTTCGATCCGGAGACGACCGCGCGACTGGCCCGGGCCATAATAGTGGCTCCAATCAGCTCAATCGGTAGCGGATTGCGGCGCCCGAATGGCAAGGTGCGACGACCGAGAATGCCGGCAGTCCACCGGCAGTATTCGAGGAGGAACAACGCCGCCAGCCCGGATGCCCCGCCCGAAAGGTAGCTACCGATTCAGCTGATACGAGCCATTAGGGTAGTTCACGATGTGCTCTTCGTCGCCCTGCACATCGTCGGCGGCAACAACAACGTCGGTCGCGTTCCCTTCGGGAGATGCCGAGTACGCGGCTCGAAACTCTCGGCGAAACCTGGCGTGGGCAGAAGGAGTCGGTCGAGTTCGCATTGGCCAGCCGCCCATGCTCGAATCCAGGAGTGACCGCCGAATCGAGAACTTCAGCCCGCGTCGAAACGTCGGCGAGCTCGACAACACTCGGCCCACCGAGCTGTGAAACGCGCGGCGGGGGCACACAGCTCCTCCGATCGAGCGTCTACCCGCGAAACCCAAAGAGGACGCCGATGTCTCTCGTATGTCACAGTAGGAGCCCGGCGGGCTCGTAATTTCGCTGGAATCGGCCGACAATGTACGGCAGCGCTTTTGCCGCATAGAACGGATCGCTTCGGCACGACTGTCGACCGGGACGCAATGAAGTCTCACCTGACCCAGCCCCACGGCATCGTACCCGCCCCGCGCGGCCGCCACCGGACGGAAGCGTTCGCTGTCGCCGCACTCGTCGTGCTGCTCGTGTCGAACGGCTCGACGCAGGATCAGGATGCCTTCAGATTTCGAACAGGGGTCGAGCTGATCAACGTCACGGCAACCGTCACGGACTCCTCGGGACGCTTCGTTCCCGGCCTGCAGAAGAGCGACTTCACGGTGTACGATGACGACCAGCGCGTCGAGATCACGCATTTCAGCGCCGAACGCGTCCCGGTCAGCCTCGGCATCATCGTCGACACGAGCGCCAGCATGATGGGGCCGAAGATAGCTGCCGCCCGCGCGGCGCTCGATCGTCTCCTGTTCGATCTTCTCGATCCGCAGGACGAGATCTTCCTGTATCGATTCGCGAACAGACCTCGGCTCGTCCAGGGCTGGACGACGGATCGCAGCCAGATCAGCGCGGAGCTGCGGCGCCTCAATCCCGATGGAGGAACCGCGCTTTACGACGCGGTCGCAGAGGCGCTGCCACTCCTGAACTCAGGGCGACACAGAAAGAAGGCGCTGCTCGTGATCTCGGACGGCAACGACACGAGCAGCCACACGGATCTGGCAACGTTGAAGCGGTTGATACGCGAGTCGGAGGCGCTCGTTTACGCGATTGGGATGGATGCGCCGGCAACGTTGACGACGATCGGCGGGAACAGACCCGGCGGGTCGAAGATCTGGGAGCAGCGTCGTGGACCAGTCCCGCGACCGTTTCCGATCCCCGGGCGCGGAATCCCGCCGAGAAATCCTCCGGTCCCCGGCATCCCGCCCACGACACCGCGGACGCCACCCGGCCCGATCCCGGACGATCCCCCGGCGCGGCCGATGCCGCCGCCAGGAAGCGAGCGCGTCAACGTGGCGGCACTGCGCGACATCACGGACGACAGCGGTGGCAGGACGGAGATACTCCGCGATCCGCGGGACCTTGATGTGACGACCGCGCGAGTTGCCGACGAGTTGAGCAAGCAGTACTACATCGGTTACCCGAGCCCTCGTCACGGCGACGGACACTGGCACACGATCCGCGTCGAAGTTCGCGATGGCTCGCTTCGCGTGAGGGCGCGGCGTGGATACATCGCGGCGTCGTAGACTCACGAGGTTCACAGTTCCCGGTTCACAGTTCCCGGTTCCGGGTTCTCGGTTCGAGGCGAGGCATAATCCCTCATCAGCGACACCCCGACTCCAGCTGCAAGCACCAGCAACACAGCAGCAAGCAGATACACATTGAAGTTCGGGCCCAGCATCTCGTCGAGCCACGTGTGCGCGAGCATCTTGGTTCCCACCATCGCGAGGACGACCGCAAGCGCGTGCTTCAGGTAATGAAACGCGTGCAGCGCGCCCGCGAGCGCAAAGTACAACGAGCGCAAGCCCAGGATCGCGAACACGTTGCTCGTGAACACGAGGAACGGATCCGCGGTGATCGCGAACACGGCCGGTATGGAATCGACGGCGAAAACGAGATCGGTCATCTCGATCATGACCAGCGCGACGCCGAGTGGGGTCAGCACGAACCCAGGGCGTCGCCAGGTGAAACGTGCGTTTCGTAGGACGAGGCGGTCACCGGTAATCGTGTCCGTCACGGGGACCAGCCGGCGTAGAGCGCGATACACGGCGCTTCGGCCGAAATCCTGCTCGCCCTCATCGCCCATGAACAACATCCTGACGGCGGTGACGAGCAGAATGCCGCCGAACACGTAGAGCGTCCACGCGAACTGCGAGATGAGCCGTGCACCAAAGGCGATCATCGTGCCGCGCATCGCAATTGCGCCCAGGATGCCCCAGAAGAGGACGCGGTGTTGATACCGGGCAGGAATGCGAAAGTATCGAAACAACATCGCGATGACGAACACGTTGTCCACGCTGAGCGACTCTTCGACGACGTAAGCGGTGAGGAACTTGACAACCGCCTCACCCCCGTCATTAATGCGACCGGCGGGAAACTCCGCGCTGCGCTCGACGACGTCCGGCCGAGTGCCGAGGCCGAACCACTGATGTTCATAGCCCGCGTACACGAAAAGGGCGAACACGAGCGCCAACGACACCCAGACCGACGTCCATGCAAGCGCCTCGCGGGCGGACACAACGTGGGCCTTCTTGTGGAGGACTCCGAGATCGAGTGCGAGGAGGAGCAGAATGAAGGTGACGAACGCAACCCAGACGATCACCACGGCCTCCTTTGCAGGCCGCGGTCCGGGTAAACGGCTCACGACCCGCAGGCGTGGTAGTCTCGCAGGTCGCGTTGCATTGCCAGGATTCAGCCGGAAGTCGGGTCGCTGGAAAGCCAGCGACCCGAATGGAAAAGGGCAAATCCCTTTTGCCTTTTCCTTTCCAGGCTGCAGAGCAGCCTGGCTACTTCGTGTTGACGACTGAATCCACCCGCAGGTGCGGGCCGCTACTCCCTACCAACGGTCAGCGTACCGCCGGGAGTAGGCTGTGTCAAACGAGACGCGGATTCTCGCGGATGCCCGCGGATCGGGCTTCTCCACAGACGCGGATTCTCGCGGACGGGCGCGGATCGAACCTTCAGGCCGTCAACGCAGTGCGAGATCGACTGCGACGGTCTCTGCGCCCGGATCGACAGGCGAGGCGGACGTCCGACGCGCGGCATCGGCGTGATCGGCCCACCATCGTCGCGCATCCTCGTCCGTCCATTCCCGCGCGGCGGCACAAGCGGCCAGCGACTCCTCGAGCGCGCGGGCGCTGGCCGGCCGCTCGGATGGCGTCTTCGCAAGACACTGCATGATGATGGCCTCGAGCCCTGGATCGATTCGCCGGCCCAAACGGGCCGACGGCGCGATTGGCGTCGTGTGCAGATGGTGGGCGCACAGCTCCATCACGGTCCGCGCCTCGAAGAGCGGCTGACCCGTGACGAGGTAGTAAGCGACAGCGCCAAGGGAGTACAGATCGCTTCCCGCTTTCACCTGCTCGGGAGCTGAGATCGCTTCGGGCGCGAAGTACAGCGGTGTCCCGGCCAATATCGGACCGCCATCGAGCGTTGCGGTGAGAGCCGTCCCGGCCGACTCGAGCCACTTCACGAGTCCGAAGTCGACGACCTTCACGATGTCGGGCTCGCCGCCGCGAACCGTGAGGATGACGTTGGCTGGTTTGACGTCGCGATGGATCAGGCCGAGCGCATGCGCCTCGGAGAGCGCCCGGCAGACCTGACGAAGAATGTAGATGACCCGTCCGGAGGTCTGCGGACCGTACCGCCGGACCAAGTCCTCCAGATTGATGCCGTCAAGGAATTCCATGGCGTAGTAGAACACGCCGTCGGGGGTGCGACCGTAATCGTAGATGGCGACCGTGTTCGGATGCGTCAGCATCGCGGTCAGCTGCACTTCGCGCTCGAAGCGCTTCAGATCGACGCTTCCCGCGCGGTTCGGTGGCAGCAGCTTTATCGCCGTCGGCCGTCGAAGCATGGCGTGACTCGCGCGATAGACCACGCCCATCGCGCCTTCGCCGATCTTCTCGTCCAGCGTGTACTGCCCGAGGCGTCGCGCTCGCTGGACTTCGCGACGGAGGCCGTAGACGATGGCGGAAATCACCGTGCAGCAGACCAGCGTCAGGACCGCCCACGCCGCGACGAACATCGCGGCGACGGCGCCTCCGGATGTGCGCAGCGCGAAGACGTCGGCAACAATCAGGGGCGCGACACCGAGGGCGGTCAACAGACCGGTTCGGCGAGGTGGCGACGGCACGGTCACGGCCCGCCACATCATGGTCATGACGACGGCGAGTGTCGCCATCAGCATGGCGGCGAGCGAATCGGAGACGACTCCCGATTCGCCGCGCATGAGGGACGCGCCCATCAGGGCGAAGAGCGTGCCCACGGAGATGATCCCGAACGCATCCAGCATGTGGAGCCCGCGTAATGACCATGCCCGTCTCCGCGTGAGCAGCCAGACGACGGCGGCCGTGGCGGAGGCGCCGAGGTGAGCGATCATGCTGGGCGTGGTGAGCAGTGCGGAGATCGGGCGCTGCGGGTCCAGCCAGAGCTCCCCCACGATCCGCAGAGGTACGAAACCGAGCGAAAGGGCGCTGTTCCAGAACCCGAAGATGCCGAGCCGCTCCTGAAAGAACTCGCGTCCCGGTTGAGAATCGATTGAGACCGTTGCTGGCGCGGCGACGTCGATGTGCGACTGCGTTCCGGCCATGACCTTTCAGGCGAGTATACGACGGAGCTGAATTCAGAGCCGGCTCCGAACGACTCGCAAGCTCGGCACGGTGCTCGGCTGGTGCGATTACACTAGGCGCAACGCAGGATGGTTTTCGGCCGACCACGGGGACAGGATTCACGCATCCGATAGGGACAGCATCGAGGTCACATGCAGCTGCAAGCGATCGACTGGGTGATCGTCGCGTTGAGTCTCGCCGTCTGCTTTGGGCCGGCGCTCATGTTCGGCAAGCGCGCGGGCCGAAGCACGTCGGAGTTCTTCGCGTCGGGCCGCGCAGTACCCTGGTGGCTCGGCGGCCTTTCGATGGTCGCGACGACGTTCAGCAGCGACACGCCCAACCTCGTCACGGACATCGTCCGCCGTAACGGCGTCGCCGGCAATTGGGTCTGGTGGGCGTTCGTCTTCACCGGCATCGCAACGGTCTTCTTCTACGCGCAGCTCTGGCGCCGTTCGGGTGTCATGACGGACCTCGAGTTCTACGAGATCCGTTATTCGGGCACGGCCGCGAGCGTTGTCCGCGGATTTCGAGCCGTCTACCTCGGGCTGCTCTTCAACTGCATGATCATGGCGACGGTGAATCTTGCCGCCTGCAAGATTGCCGGGATCCTGTTCGGCCTCGAACGCTGGCAGACGCTCGTCGGCGTCGGGATTCTCAACGTGGCGTTCGCGGCACACTCCGGCCTTTGGGGTGTGCTCGTGATCGACATGATTCAGTTCTTCATCAAGATGAGCGCGGTCATCGCGGCGGCGTACTTTGCTCTGCACGCGCCGCAAGTCGGCGGGCTCAGCGGGCTGGTCGAGAAGCTCTCGACGATGCGCGGGCCGAACGGCCTGAACTATTTGTCGGTGCTGCCCGACTTCTCGAACAACTGGGACCTGGCCGTCGCGGTGTTCATCATGCCAATCGCGGTGCAGTGGTGGGCGGTGTGGTACCCGGGCGCCGAACCTGGCGGAGGCAGCTACATCGCGCAGCGGATGCTGGCATCGAGGTCGGAGCGCGATTCGCTCGGAGCCGTGCTGTTCTTCAACGTCGCGCATTACGTGCTGCGACCCTGGCCCTGGATCCTGGTGGGGCTCTGTTCGCTGCTCGTCTATCCCGAGCTCGCGGACATTCAGCGGGCGTTCCCGCACCTGAATCCCCAGCTGCTCGGCCACGACATCGCGTACCCGGCGATGCTGAAGTTTCTCCCCGCAGGGTTCGTAGGGTTGATGGTGGGCGGCCTCATCGCCGCGAATTCCTCGACAATTCTCACGCACCTGAATTGGGGCGCGTCCTATCTCGTACACGACTTCTATCGACGATTCGTCCGCCGCGATGCCGACGAGCACCATTACGTCCTCGTCGGCCGCTGGGTGACGGTTGGATTGTTTCTCGGCTCGTCTGCGGTCGTCTATCTCCTCGATACGGCGAAAGACGCCTTCGACATCATCCTGCAGGTCGGCGCCGGCACTGGACTTCTGTATCTCGTGCGATGGTTCTGGTGGCGCGTGAACGCGTGGTGTGAAGTCGTCGCGATGATCAGCTCATTCGCCGTGTCGGTTCTGCTGCTGGTGCTCGCGCGCAACGGCGTGCATTTCAGCACGCACCGCGCGCTCGTGATCACGATCATCGTGACGACGGCCTGCTGGATGCTGACGGCGTACGTCGGCCCTCAGACGGATCGCCGTGTCCTCGAGGAGTTCTACAGAAAAGTCCATCCCGCCGGACCCGGCTGGGCGCCGATTCGCGCAACGGCCGGCGTCCCGCCCGACATCAATGCCGGAGAGAACCTGCCCATGGCGCTCCTCGGTTGGGTCGCCGGCTGCGCGATGATCTGGTCCGCGCTCTTCACCGTCGGAATGATGCTGTACGGCCGGCCCGGTGCGGCACTGATCCTGTTCGCTGTGTTCGTGATGAGCGGCACGATCGTGTTGCGGCTCATCCGTCGGCTGTGGACCGCCGGTGCGCAGCCGACGGTGGGCGCGGCCAGATGATTCTGTCGAGCGGGGCTTTCAAGCCACGCCCCGGCGCGGTCTGAAGACCGCGCCCTACAGCACACATTTCGAGTGTCGACTGGGCTGGCCAAGAGCCGACGGCTGGAGCCCAGAGCCTACGCGGGTTGATACAACTGAATCAGATTGGCACGTATCCGAGAAGACCGCAATCCTCAACGGACCCTCGATCTGGCTCCGCCAAGCTTCGGCGGGAGCCTGACAGTACAGCGACGCCTTGCGCTTCTCGAAAACTGCGAAACGCGGAGGGCGGGAGAAAGCCCATCAGGCTGACACCAGGTATCCACGGAGCATGTCTCGCGCGCGGGGATGAAACGCGTCGTGTCTCAGAAGCATTTCAACGGCCCCTGCCATGCGCCTTCACGGCCATGCCCGCGAGGCGTTCGCTCAGCTCGCGCAGCCGCGCACGTTCGTCGGTCCGATAGGCCTGGCCGTGTGCGCGCGCCGGCCTCATACCGTCGAAATACAACCCAGTCTTGCCTTCCAGTTCGGGCGACATCGCGAGCCGGAGGATTGCCTCCGTTCCTTGCTCAACGGTGCTCATCGGCGTGACGCCTGCCTCGCGCACCATGGTCGTGTTCATGTAGGTCGCAGGATGCAGGCTGTTGACGGTAACGCCTTTACTCTCCAGTTCGCGCGCGAGATCGAGCGCGTTCATAACCTGCGCCAGCTTGCTCTGACAGTACGCACGCGTGCCGCTGTAATTCCGCGCCAGCATCACGTCGTCGAAATCGATCGGCGCCTGTCCGAGCGATGAGACGAAAATGATCCGCGCGGGAGCCGACTCGATCAACGTCGACCGCAGCAGCCGCGTGAGCAGGAATCCGGAGAGATAGTTGACGGCGAAATGAAGCTCGAAGCCGTCAGCGGTCAGATGCCTCGCCGCTCCGCCGTGGGCCGTGCCGATCCCGGCGTTGTTGATGAGAACGTGCAGTCGATCCGTGTGCTTTCTGACCGCGTTCGCAAAGCGGCGCACGTCGTCGAGTGACGAGAAGTCCGCGGCCTCGAATACAGCCGAACCGTGACGACGCTTGATCTGGGTGACGACGTCCTTGCCGCGCGCAGCATTGCGGCCATGGACGATCACGTGCGCGCCTGCCGCGCCCAATTCCATCGCGACAAGCCTTCCCACTCCATCTGTCGAGCCCGTCACGAGCGCTGTTTTGCCGTCTAGATCTACTTTTTGCATAACACAAAGGCATTATGGATCGAGCGGACCAAAGTACGCCTCCGCGACGCTTGGAATTGCCCAGCAGGGAGGGTAGACTCGTCGCGACATACTTCGCGCGAACGACATGCAAACGCCGGTGCTCGACGCTGACGAGCGCGATCGACGTCTGGTGGCGCGCTCGCCGGACGCCATCCTCATCGTCACGAAAGACTCGAGAATCGTCTTCCTGAATCCAGCGGCCACGCGTCTGGCTGGTGATTTCGGGAACGAAGCGTCCGTTGGCAGGTCCTTGTTCGACATCTTCGACGCGGCGAGCCAATCAGCACTTATCGAATTGCTGCAGCGCGTCCACGGACGTACCGACAGAGACACGGTCGCGCCAATCGACGCGAAGATCCTGCGTCCCGACGGAGGCTCCGCGGACGTGGAGGTCAACGCCGCACCTCTCGAGGAGCGCAGCGATTCGTGGATCCAGGTTGTCCTGCACGACATCACCGAGCGGAAGCGTGCCGAAGCGGCGCTGCGCGAAAGCGAAGAGCGGCTGACGCTCGCGTTCGCAGGAGCGCGCGAAGGCGTGTGGGACTGGAATCTCGAGACGAATGCAGTCGTGTACTCGCCTCGATGGAAGCAGATGCTCGGCTACTCGGACGATGAGATCGAACCGCACGTCAGAGCCTGGGAACGTCTGCTCCATCCGGACGATCGGGAAACAGCGGATCGATTGCATGAAAGCGTCGTGCTGAAAGGCGGCGACACGTACGAGGGAGAGTTCCGTGTCAGGCACAAGGATGGGCACTACGTCCACGTGCTGTCACGCGGCTTTCCGGTCCGACGTGAACCCGGCGGGCCAGTCGTCCGGATTGTCGGGACTCACCTGGACATGACCGAGCGAAAGAAGACCGAGGCTGCGCTGCGCGAGAGCGCGGAACGCCTCACGATGGCATTCGACGGCGCGCAGGAAGGTGTGTGGGACTGGAATCTCGAGACGAATGTAGTCGTGTACTCGCCACGATGGAAGCAGATGCTCGGATACTCGGAGGACGAAATCGAGCCGCACGTGAGCGCATGGGAACGGCTCGTGCATCCGGACGACAGGGCGGCGGCGGACCGGGCACGCGAAAGCGTGGCACTCGGCGAGCCCACGTACGAGGCGGAGTTCCGGCTGCGGCACAAGGACGGTCACTACGTTCACGTGCTGTCCCGCGGCTTTCCTGTCCGGCGTGAGCCCGGCGGTCCTATCGTCCGAATCGTCGGCACGCACTTCGATCTGACCGCCCGGAAACAGATCGAGGAAGCGCTCAGAAGCGCGCACGACGAGCTCGAGGAACGCGTGCGCCTACGGACCACCGAGCTCGCGCAGGCGAACGAATCGCTGCGATCCGAAATGGAGGAGCGTCGCCGCGCGGAGCGGGCGCGCACCGAGCTCCTCGCCCGGCTCGTTTTCGCGCAGGAAGACGAGCGCCGTCGCATCGCGCGGGAGATGCACGACCAGTTTGGCGAGCAGTTGACGGCGTTGGGGCGAGCAATCGCCGTTTTGAAGGACGCCTGCAGTAACGAGAACGACCTCCGGAAACGGGTCGACGCGCTCGAAACGATCGCGCAGCAGCTCGATCGCGACGTCGATCATCTCGTCTGGGAGCTCAGGCCTACGGCGCTCGACGATCTGGGGCTGCGCGCCGCGGTCGCCAACTATGCTCAGGACTGGTCGAAGCGCGTCGGCATCGCGGCCCAGCTCCACACGTGGGGACTGCTCGATGATCGGCTGGCGTCGGAAGTCGAAACGACGTTGTATCGAATCACGCAGGAAGCGCTGAACAACGTCGCCAAGCACGCGCGTGCGAAAAACGTCGACATCCTCCTCGAGCGGCGGTCGGATCACGTCGTGCTCGCTATCGAGGACGACGGCACCGGGTTCGATCCCGACGCGGTGAGAGAGCACCGGGGATTCGGGTTGCTGGGCATGCAGGAACGCGCGGCGCTGGTCGGCGCGAGCCTCGAGATCGAATCGAAACCAGGACACGGCACGACGATCCTGGTGCGGATGGCGATCACCACGCCTGCTGTTCCTGACGGGCCAGAGGCGCGCCGCGCCCCCGCACCCCGCCGCGCGTAGTGTGCGCGGTGGGGTGGGATAGGGGTCCGGCGGGGCGACGCCCGGTGTAGCAATTACCATGACTGAACCCACACGTCCGCTTCGCATTCTGCTCGCAGACGATCACGTCACGGTTCGCCACGGGCTCAAGCTCCTGATCGACGGTCAACCGGACATGCACGTCATTTCCGAGGCGAGCGACGGTGATGCCGCTGTGCGGCACGCTCAGGAGCTGAAGCCGGACGTCATCGTCATGGACATTTCGATGCCCGGGACGAATGGTCTCGTCGCAACGCGGAAGCTCAAACAGCTGCAACCCGGCATTGCAATCGTCACGCTCACACGGCACGGTGACGACGCCTACCTGCAGGAGCTGCTGCGCGCAGGCGTGTCGGGGTACGTGTTGAAGCAGAGCGCGCCGACGGAGCTCCTGCAAGCCATCCGCGCGGCCGCCGCCGGAGGCCAGTACCTGGACTCGACCCTGACGTCACGGGTGACCGCCAAGCTCCTTGCGAAGGATGGCAAGGGACCGAGCAAAGCGAGCGCGAGCTTGAGCGATCGGGAATCGGACGTCCTCCGGCTGATTGCCTCGGGCTACAGCAACAAGGAGATAGCCGCCCGGCTGAACCTCAGCGTCAAGACGGTCGAAGCGCACAAGGCCAACGCGATGCGGAAGCTGGATCTGAACGGACGGATCGATATCGTGAAATATGCCGTCCTCCAAGGTTGGCTGCAGAACCCGTGAATTAGGAGGTTGATTCACCCGTGAACGGATCGCGACAGAGTGTCGCGCGCTGCTCGACCTGCAATGTCGAGATCCAGGATCCGACCGCGGCGGTTTGTCCCTCCTGTAGCGAGGTGTTGTCCTCACCTACGGTGTCTTTGGAGGAGACGGCCGATTCAAGCGAAGCTGTGGCACGACAGCGCCAGGCATCAAGGAGTCGCCTGCCTCAGGCACACTCATTGGCGATCGTTACCGCATTGTTCGAGATTTGGGCAGCGGCGGCATGGGCATGGTGTACCAGGCCGACGATCTCAAGCTGAACGTACCCGTCGCGCTGAAGTTCCTGAGTCCCTCGCCAACCAACTATCAACGTCGTCTCGAACTGCTTTTGAACGAGGTCCGCCTCGCTCGCCAGATCACCCACCCGAACGTTTGTCGGCTCTACGATGTGGGCGAAATCGACAACCAGCACTTCCTCTCGATGGAGTACGTGGAGGGGGAAGATCTCGGCTCGCTTCTGCGTCGAATCGGCCGGCTGCCGAAAGACAAGGCGATCAACATCGGTTTGGAGATTTGCCACGCGCTGGAGGCGGCCCATGCACGAGGTATCTTGCACCGCGATCTCAAGCCGGCCAATCTGATGATCGACGCGAACGGCCGGGCGAAGATCATGGATTTCGGCCTGGCGGTTTTCGGTAGAACTCCCGAGAGTTCGAGGGAGATCGCCGGGACACCAGATTACATGGCGCCCGAGCAGCGCGGCGGGTACTCATCGGTTCAGACCGACATCTATGCGGTCGGACTGATCTTGTACGAGCTCTTCACAGGGCGCAGTGCGCGGCGTGATTTGATTCCGCGCGACAAGACCGAGGACGGTTCCCCACTGCCCGTTCCCCCCGATGACCTCGAGCCGGTTATCGAGCGGATTATTCGCCACTGTCTCGAGCGCGATCCCGGGTTGCGGCCGGCTTCAATCGGCGCGGTTGCCGCGGCGCTTGCGCGACTCGCGACGCCACAATGGCATCCCTCCGAAGGCCTCGGGATCCCGTACCGCCGTCACTGGTCCCTCGAGCGCCGGCTCGGTCGAGGCGGGTTTGGTGAGGCATGGCTGGCCGTGCACGCCAAGACTCGCGAGCGCCGGGTATTCAAGTTCTGTCACGATCCGGGCAAGCTGAGAGCGTTCCAGCGCGAAATGACGCTGTTTCGCTTCATGCGCGAGACGCTCGGTCATCGCGATGACATCGCTGCATTGCTCGACTGGCAACTCGACGAGCCGCCGTTCTTCATCGAGTCGGCATTTGCGGCAACCGGCAATCTTCTGGAATGGGTGCGGCACGAGGGCGGCCTGGTTGCGATTCCGTTGCGCGATCGCCTCGAGATCATTAGGAAGGTAGCTCTCGCGCTGGCGGCTGCCCATTCGGTCGGAGTCCTGCACAAGGATGTGAAGCCCGCAAACGTGCTGGTGTACCGAGCCACGGACGGTGCGGTGCGCGTACAGCTGTGCGACTTTGGTGTTGGCGTGCTCACCGAGAAGGAGCGGCTGGATGACGCGGGCGTCACCGCCGCAGGATTTACGCCGGGCGAAGATTCCGCCTCCGATGCCGGCACGCGCCTGTACATGGCTCCGGAAACGATCGAAGGCAAGCCGCCAACGACTGGCGCTGATGTCTATGCACTCGGCGTCATGCTCTACCAAATGGTCGCCGGCGATCTCACAAAGGCCCTCGCCGCCGGCTGGGATCGTGATGTCGACAACGACTTGCTTCGAGAAGACATTTCGGTTGCCGTTGACGGTGCCCCCGAGCGACGCGTCAGTGCCGCCGAATTCGCCGAGCGACTTCTCGCGCGTCCAGCGAGAGAGGCTGCCCGCGCGGCCGACCGCGAGCGACAGGAGCGCGCCCACCGCGGAGAGCGCGCCGCGCGACGCCGTCGGATGTGGGCAACCGCCGCGTTAGGAAGCCTGCTGGTTCTGAGCCTCGGCCTCGGCTTGGCTTTTGAGCGCGCCGAGGGTTCTGCGCGTCAGGCGCTGATCGATCAGACGCTGCGCAGCAACGAAGCGATGGTCCGGCTCGCGGCTGCCGCTTTTGCCGACAAACTCGAGGCGGCAATCCGACGTGCCGACGAGGCGGCATCGGATCCCACTCTTGGCGACCTGCTCGCTAGAACGTCGGCGGCGCGCAACGATCGTACTCGTACGGCCTTGCGAGAAGCCCTGCAGCGACACCTCGATCGATTGTTGCTGACTGGCGAGAGACAGGAATTCAGTAGTTGGGGTGTTGCGGACCGTGACGGCTGGGTGTGGGCCCGTGCGCCGTTTGACCCGGTCGTCGTTGGACAGAACTTCAGATACCGTGAGTGGTTCAACGGGAAGATGGAGCTACCGCCCGATGCTCAAGTTGACTCGACGCCTCGCCGGTCCACTGGATTCTCTCACGCCTTCGTCTCGAAGGCACAAAAAGCGCCGTTGCTGATTGGGCTCGCCTCGCCAGTAGTAACCGGGAAAGGTCCGGACGCGGAGATTCTCGGGGTGTTGAATGCCGGGATTCATCTGGAGACGTTCAACGCCTGGCTGGCGGTCGCCGAGAACCGTCCGCGAACCCTGGATTGTCCCGACAGGTTCATTCTCTTGTTGCATCGCGGCGAGCTCCTTCGGCACCCGTGTCCCGCCGCTGGCGCGGCGCCGCTGCCGATTCGCGACTTTTCCAGGCAACACGCGCTCGAAGCGCTCTTCACGAGCCCTGGCCGAAGAACTACGGCGTTCCGAGATCCGTTGCGATCGGCCGGTGACGCATCAGCTGGTCCGGCGCTCGCCGTAGCCCGGACGCTCGACTCGTTGCCCGATTGGACGCTCGTGCTCGAGCAGAATGTTGATGCGGCCCTTCGTCCGATCACAGCCCTGACCGATGACTTCGATCGTCCTGCTCATTTCGCGCTGGTCCTCGGTCTGGCTGCGCTCATTCTGCTGGTAGCGCTGCTTTGGTCAGGTGGAGACTGGCGCGAGATCTTCCGATCGCGAGGAAGTCGCGGCTCACAGAAGCGCATGCCAATCGAGATCAGCGGGAACGAGACCGCCGACGGACACGCGATGGCTGATCCCGCGGATCGGTAGCGTTGCGCAGGTTGCCCTGATTCTCACCGATCACCGTCGTCTGCTGTCCCGAGTTCAATCGATATGTAAGCAGGATTGAACCGAGGCGAATATCGTCGCCATCGCTTAATCGCACGGGGGCCTGAACCGGCTCGCCGCGGAGATAGCTACCGTTTCTGCTTCCGATGTCTTCGAGCGTGGCTATCGACCCGGTCACCACGATTCGCGCATGGCGTCGAGAGATCGTGGGCGAATCGAGCCATAGCGTGACATGCCGGCCACGCCCTATGATGTTCTGACCCTCACTGAGCACGGCCTGTCCAGCTTCCCAGGTGATCCAGTGACTGAATGCCGGCACGACTCCGGAGCCCGACCTCTCCGAAACCTCCTGTGCCACGCCACAGAACGCGTATCCATGCCTATGAACCGTCCGAATAAAGCGTGCGTTGTGAACGTCATCTCGCAATGCGCGTCGCAACTCGGCAATAAGGCCCGACAGATTTCCCTCCACAACGAACGTGTCGGGCCACAGATGCTCGTGAAGCTCCTTTTTGGACGCGACCTGCGGCCGGCGCAGCAGCAGAACGGCCAACAGATCGATCGCTTTCGACGAGAGATGGATCACTGCGCTCCCCTCGAGGAGCTGACGTGTGCCCAAATCGAGGGTGAACCCGTCGAATTGAAACTTGCGCGCGGGCACGGTGCGCAAAACTTACCGCAAACGGGAGTGATACTGGTAGCCAGCGTGTGGAATCCTCGAATCCAAAGAAATCCTGAATCTGTTGCAGACCTTTCCAACGACTCCATCGGCCACCTCTCGTAAGCTTGAAAGCAAATGGCGCTTCAAAGGATCATCCATATGCGCGTCGAGCTAATGATCGTTGAACACGTACGACACGTTTGTGGAACAATCGTCTCCAGTGAGTTGCTGAGCTGTTGCACGGACGCGTCCGCTGCGGACGAGAAAGGCGCCAGCAAAATCAGCCGCCAGACAGCTGCACGTAACTGGCTCCGAAACACTTTGCGCTGCGGTGGAAATCTGTATCCTGACGTCCGTCTGACGGATTTGCTGTATTGGCACGGACAAGCAATCGTTGACGACACAACGAGAGCGTCCTGACGAATCGTGAGGCGAGCGAGAGGGAAAGGAACAGGAGAACGGGAGAAGAGCAATCAACAGGAGAAAAGGAGAACAGGAAAGGCCCTTCAAGGAACCCTCCGTGGGCGATTTTTCTCACATTCCAATGATCGACGTGAGCGAGCTGGCCGCTGGCACACCTGGCCGACTCGCCGCCGCTGCGCAGATTGGCAACGCCTGTCGAGCGAGCGGGTTCTTCTACATCGTCGGCCACGGGGTCGTCGAGGCGCTGCAGGAAAGGCTCGTCGCGCTCAGCCGCAAGTTCTTCGCCCAGGACCTCGAGACGAAGCTGCAGATCCGCATGGCACTCGGCGGCCGCGCGTGGCGTGGTTACTTTCCGATCGGCAACGAGCTGACGTCTGGTCGGCCCGATCAGAAGGAAGGGATCTACTTCGGCGAGGAGCTCGCGGCAGACCATCCGCTCGTCCGGGCGGGGACGCCGATGCACGGCCCCAATCTGTTCCCCGCCACTCCTGAAGGTCTTCGCGAGTGCGTGCTCGACTACATGTCGGCGCTGAAGAAGCTGGGCCATCGGCTCATGGCGGGAATCGCGCTCAGCCTCGACCTCGACGAATCCTATTTCGATGACCGCTTTACCCGTGAACCGCTGACCCTCTTCCGCATCTTCAATTACCCGGCGCCGCGCGATCCGTCGCTGTGGGGTGTCGGCGAGCACACCGACTACGGCCTCCTGACGATCCTCATGCAGGACGACGCCGGCGGTCTCGAAGTCCGATCGCGATCGCAGTGGGTCGCCGCTCCACCGGTGAGGAATGCGTTCGTTTGCAACATCGGCGACATGCTGGACCGGATGACGCGCGGGCTGTACCGTTCCACACCGCACCGCGTCCGCAACCCGGCTCCGCGAGACAGGCTTTCATTTCCGTTCTTCTTCGACCCGGGATTCTTTTCTCGCGTGCAGCCAATCGACCTGCCAGGAGGGGCCACGCCAGTTGGCGACGAAGGGGACCGGTGGGATCACGCGAACGTCCATGCGTTCGAGGGCACGTACGGCGAGTACATTCTGCGCAAGGTCAGCAAAGTATTTCCGGAACTGCGGCAAGCAGTCCTGGAGCGCGTGCCACCAGATCGATCGAGGTGACACGCGACCCGGTCCCAGGTCACGCCAGGAGCGTTTCAGCCACAGGCCCCGTCGGACGCCGCTTCCGCAGTACTGCAGCGGATATCAGCGTCACGGCCAGCCCGATCGGGAACGGTTCCACGAACGTAATTGCCGCATTGACCAGGGGCTTGTCGTACATCTCCTTGAACGCGCGCATCTGGCGAGCGGTCGCCTCGATTGATTCCTGGCTGGCGCCCGACGCCCTTGCTTTCTCGATCGTGTAGGCAGCCCACTTGTCCGCAAACCCCGGCGCCAGCTTGAAGTAGATGATCTCCCACGTGACGACGTAGAAGGCACATGAAATCAGGGTAATCAGCAGGCCGACGACGAACGCGCGGCCGAACGTCAGCGATCCGCCGGCGACGTTCTCCCGGTAGGACCGGACGCCGAAAAAGACCAGCAGGAACGACGCGACGATCATCGTGTAGCCGAGAATCTCGCCGCGGTCGAAGCCGATCTGGTCGAGGAACGGCAGCGTGAGCAGCATCATGGCCGACGAGACGGCACCGGACAGCACACCAAACGTGAGGACGGTTCTTTTCATGGGTCGCAGCTCCTTTGCGCTGCACTGTAGCGTTCCAGCAGCGGCGCTGTCGTCATCCGTTCGGGTGATTTCGACGGATCACAGCCAAAATTCATCCAATCAGGCGATAGGAATGCTGATTTTCGCCTTCAAGGAATAAGCCTGAGCCGCTTGCCAACGTCCGCGGCCTGCGTTCTTCGCTTGACGTCCAGCTTGTCGAACAGCCGGCTGCTATGGGTCTTGATCGTGTTCTCGCTGACGAACAGCGTCTCGGCAATCTCCCGGGTGCTCTTCCCGGCCGCGATGTGCTCGAGGATCTCCAGCTCTCGCGGTGTGATGCCGAGTTCGGCGACCTTCGCGTCATTCCGGGCGAACGGCTCCCCCGCGGGCACGGGTACCTCCCGAACAATCAGGACCTCCTTCGTCCTGGTAAGGGAGAGGCCGAACCAGATGCCGACGGCGGCGAAGATCAGCGCAATCAGCCCGCCGTAGATCTCAATCGAGTGCTCGACGACGAGGAACCGGTATTCGGCGAGTCTGAGCGCGGCAATCAGCAGGCCGCCACACATGCCGTAGAGGAGTACCGCCCGCTTCATGCCGAGAGGATACGGCAAGCGCCAGCGGGATGCGGAAAAGCGCATCCTGGATGGGAAATGGGAAATGGTAGATGGGAAAACCTGCACATTTTGCGTTCTCCCAATTTGCCACTTTCCATCAGGCCGCTGCCTTTCACCGGCCTGCCTTAGGGATCTTCCCTAGTGATTGTCACCGTCTTCCCGATTGGCGGCCCCGACGCGGCCATCGTAGAGTCACGCAGCCCCGGCCCAAGGAGACGCCTCATGGAGAACGTGTCAAGGGTCTATGCCGGCGCCACGCAGGCTGCCGGCCCGCTCGACTGCGTCACTCAATTGCCGGAGGACTGGCGGCTGGCCCGGGCGGCGCATGACGAGCTCGTCGGTCTGGGGATGCCGAGGGTCAACGTGCACCTCATCGGAATGGACCGCGTGATCCGCAACGTCCTCCAGGCACTCGTTCAGGACATCGACCGGCCGCTCGCAAGCTGGGTTCCTGGCCAGAAGCTCGTGCTCCCGCAAGCGACACGTGGCGGCACGCTGATCCTGTTCGAGGTTGGCGCGTTGGCGGCGGAGGACCAGCTCCGTCTTTTCGACTGGCTCGACCAGGCCTCCGGCCGCACGCAGGTCGTCAGCACGACGACAGCCCCGTTGCTTGGTCGGATTCAGAACGGCACCTTCATCGAGATGCTGTATTACCGGCTGAACACCGTGTGTGTGGATGTCATGGCGTAGCGGCTTCGCGGCGAGGTTCTCGAGTTCCTGGTTCCCGGTTCCTGGTTCAGGAGCTTGTGGTCGCCCAACGAACCGAACATTCCGGTCGTTCCTGGCGCGATCGTGCCGGCAAGCGCGATGGTCGTGGTGCGGTCACCGTTGCAACGAAAGATGCCGCTGGAGTTTGGACCACCGGTCAGTCCTGCCTCGAAGGCGACCTCACCGCGGTCATTGAGCGTGATCGGTCCCGCGAACGCACCTAGGGCCCTCTGGCTTGCATAGCTGCAGCCCTTCGGAGCTGGTTGTCCCTCGAGCGCAATCGCGACCGCGTCCGTACCGTCGCCGACGAAAAGACCTCTGCGGATCGCGCTGTTCGTCAACAAGCCAACTATGGCGACCTGACCGTGCCTGTTGATCGCTGGAGTGCCAAAGTCCTCGAATGTCGCGCCCCCAGGTGCGATCTGATCGGCGACGAACACGGGTGTGAGGTCCCCGCACTCACCGCGGAAAAGGCCGAAGTCGGCCGACCCACCTGTTATCTCGGCAACGAACGCCACTTGCCTGCGATCGTTGATGACAGGGTCGTGAAAGGACGTGAACCTGCCGCCCGTCGTATGGCGTTGTCATCGCGAACGACGGCGACCGTCTGCGTCCCGTCGCTGCGGAAGATTCCCTGGGTGGCCGTCGAGCCGCTCACCCTTGCCCCGTAGGCAATCGTGCCGTGGTCGTTCACGGCGCGCGGCCCCGACCCACCCCTCGGCGTCAACGTGCCGCCGCCGGGCGCCTGGTCTCAGTCCTGCCCGAGGGGAACGATTCGAGATCCGCTCCGGACAGCCCTGCCGGGAAGCCAAGATAATTCTCGATTCGGGCAGACGTTGCGGCCTGACCGCCCACCTCGTCTGCCTCGACGATCGCGGTGCGCAACCCACCCGACGCCGGTAGACTCCGGCCGCGAGCCCTCCCCGCTATGGCAGCTGACCGGCATTGCGCTCACTGACGCGTGTCGGATTCCAACCCTTCGCTCAACAGATCGAACAAGCCTACTCGCTCGAGGATCTCCCGCACACGTCTCGACGTATTCACAAGGCGCAGCACGCGCTCTGCGGCAACGGCAACGTTATACGCGCGGACCAACTGGCCGACGCCGGCCGCGTCTATTCTGGACATCGCGGCGAGGTCCAGCACGATCGTCCGCGCGCCACGTCGAAGGAGCGTCAGAACTCGATGCCGCAGCTCGCCCGTGAGCGGCGCCCAAAGAGCGTCATCGACGTACAGGACGGAGACGTCCTGTGTCACCCGTTGCGAGGTTGCGGAGCGCAGGTGTCGTGAGGGATCGAATTGATCCGTCGGGATCGAGGGGTCGTTCACCTGGTACCTCTGCTCAGTCGGCTTTCTGAGGGACATCGCTCTGTTGACGTACAACGACGGCGATGAGACGTCTGAACGTGGCTTTCAATTCATCCATTTATTTGTCTGGTACGTTCAGCGTCGATCGACACGACGGCCAATCATTGAATGGTCTGACCGGCTTGGACCGAAGGCGGAAAACGATACGCCGATGATGGGCAGCGCCCAGGTTGGGGACGAGGACAACGCCACGCGGCGCTGATGTCCCGATCCAAGGCGCGCATCAAAGAGAGCTCATCGGGGTTGTCACAACTGCCAGACACCCTCACCCGCGCTCCCCCTCCTGGCGGCCAGATACGAGAAGATCCGACGGTGCCGCTTCTATACTCTCGTCATGACTCGTGTGGAGCTCGCGGGAGTTTTCATCGGTGTGACGCTTCTCGCGCTCGGCGTCGTGGCCACGTTGGCCGCAACGCTACGGCTCCGCAGGGGGTCGATCGCGCTCCTGATGTTCGGCCTCTGGTGCGCGCTGTACGGTGCGCGGCTGCTGGCGTCGCAGCCTCCGGTGCGCGCCGCAGTCGGAGGGGCGCCGCCTCAGTGGGCGCAGTTCGTCGCGCTCGTCACCTACTGGGTCAACGTGCCAATCACGATTTTCGTGGGTAGTTTGATCGGGGTCGGCTGGCGGCATTCCATCCGATGGCTCGTGGGCGCGGTGACAGCTTTCGCCGTCGTCGCGACCGCCACCGACCTCATTTCAGGCATCGCCGGCGCCGCGTATCCGATCAACACCTGGGTCGTGCTGGCGAGCATCTCGATCGGCCTCGTTGCCATCGTGCATTCGTACGCCGCCCGTGGTGAACGCACTCCGTTGACTGAACCGATTGTGATGGTCGGCGGTTTCGTCCTCGTCCTGTTTGTGATCAACCAGAATCTCGGTCAGATCGTCGGATCGCCGGTGAACATCGAGCCGATCGGCGTGCTGGTCTTCATTCTGTGCCTTGGGTATGCCCTCGGACGATCGGTCTTTCGTGCGGAAGCGGAGTTCATCAGCGTGCAGCGAGAGCTCGAAACCGCTCAGTCCGAACCTGAACACGGACTGATCCTTGGATTCGTTCCCGATGCCCAGTACGCCAACAGACGCGTCGAGCCGTTCGCTGCCGGCGACCGAATCCTTCTCTACTCCGATGGAGTGCTGGAAGCGCGCAACCATGCGGGTGAGTTCTTCGACGGCGAACGCGTCGCACGATGGCTGTCCACCTTCGAGCCGACGACGGCGGAGCGGTTCGCCGACCTGGCAATCAGCGAGTTGACCCGTTGGAGCGATCGCGGCCAGTTCGACGATGACGTGACTTTCGTCGTAGCGGAAGTGACGGCGTGAGACTCCCGATTTGGCCGATTTCGGCGCGCGTCACGACATCGGCAAGAGGTACGAAATCAGGTTTTCAGTGAAGCACAACTCCGGGCGCTCGGCAGCCTCAGTACTGAATGCGGAACAGGCCCGTCACTCTGGCGCCGTGCATGGATTGTCGCCGCCTGTGGCCCTGGGATCGTTGATTGACCCTGAGCGACCGAGTCCGCGAACGAGCTCGTATTCGGAAGGGCGCCGCTCGATCCCGAGCTTCTTCATGCGGAACTGAAGCGTGCTGCGGTGAATGCCCAGGAGCCGGGCAGCCCCCCGCGGACCAGACAGTACCCCATCCGTCTCCTTCAGCGTTGCCAGGATCTGCGCGCGCTCGGTCTCTTCGAGTGTCCGGTGCGAACCGCACTCGTCAATCGTCGTCCGTGAATTGTCGGTCTTCGGTGCGGCGACGACGCGCTGGTCGAGGTCCGCCACCGGAACTTCGAGACGCTCGCCGGCCGACCGAATGACCGCGCGCTCGATCAGGTTCTGCAGCTCGCGAATGTTGCCCGGCCAGGCGTACTCCACCAGGGCCTTCATCGCACTCGACGGGATCCACTTGACCCTCCGCCCGGTGCGCAGCGCGAAGTGGCGCGCGAAATGTCGGACGAGCAGCGGAATGTCCTCCCGCCGTTCCCGCAGCGCCGGGACGTGAATCGGAAACACATTCAGCCGGTAGTAGAGATCGGCGCGGAAGCGCTTCGCTTCGACCATCTCCGGCAGGCTCACGTTCGTCGCGGCCACGAGCCTGGCGTCGGTACGGACTGTCCGCGAGCTGCCGAGCCGCTCGAATTCCCGCTCCTGCAGCACACGCAGCAGCTTGGGCTGAATCTCGAGCGGCGCCTCGCCAATCTCGTCGAGAAAGATCGTGCCGTGGTTCGCGGCCTCGAACCGTCCGGCTCGCTGACCGGCGGCGCCCGTGAACGCGCCTTTCTCGTGTCCGAACAGCTCGCTCTCGAGAAGACCGGTCGGGATCGCGGCGCAATTGGTCTTCACGAACGGCTGCACCCGGCGCGGGCTGCGGTTGTGGACGGCACGGGCAATCAACTCCTTGCCCGTGCCGGTTTCGCCGAGAATGAGGACCGTGGAATCAGTCGGCGCGACCATGTCGAGCTCCGCCAGCACGCTTCTGAGCGCCGCACTCCGTCCGACGATTCCGTCGCGGATCACATCGTCAGAGGCGGGATCACCGAGCAGCACGGCGCCGACCTCGGCTCCCCCGTAACGCGGGCGAATCGACGAGACAGGCTGCGACTCGAAGGAGTCGCCTGGATTGTCATCGAAGTCTCTCAACGCTGATGTCGCGGTCATCCCACGCCTCAATTCGTACTACGAGCCTGAGAACTGATTTCCGCCAGAGCGGTCATGGCTGCTCGCCGTCGCGCGCCATCCACGCCCGGATGTACGGCGGACAGTTGCGAAGCACAATGCTGTCCCCTTCGCACAGCCGCAGGAAACGGACGGCATCTCGATCCACGAGGACCAAGTCCTTGAGGTCCAGCACGAGGGCCCGGCCCGCTGGTTCCGCGGTAAGCAGCGCGGACAGTTCGCCCACATTCTCGGCTTCGAGTCGACCGCTCACTGTGAAAAGGACGTCGCAATTTGCCTTGCGCTGTATTTTCAGCATCGATCCTCGCTGCACGAACAACGCAATTGGCGATCCAGCGTAAGATGCTGAATCTAAAGACGTGTGATGGTTAGCTTACTGGCGAGATCTCGCCAATGGTGAAGTGCTGGACAACAACGCCGACCGACTAAGTCTTCGTCGGTCGCGCTCGAAAGCGGCTCTTGTTGATCCGCAGCGCGCGGATTTTCGATTCGAGCGTCGAGCGCGGAATCCCGAGCCGTGCGGTGCGCGAGCTCGAAACGACCGAGGCGCCGCTGCATCGCCGGTGAAGGCGCATTTCTCGTGGCCGAAGAGCTCCGACGCGATCAGCTCGCGCGGGACGGCGGCGCAGTTCACGCTCACGAACGGCCGCGCGCCGCGCGGCGACCGCCGATGGATCGCGTGGGCGACGAGTTCTTTGCCGGTGCCGGTTTCGCCCTCAATAGGTCCAGAACCGCACCCGGCCGACGCGACCGCAAATAGAAAAAGGCCAGTGCGCTCAAGGGGCAGCAAACTGAAGCCGCTGAATGTGACCAAGTGGATCAAGGATCTGCTCGCCGATCACGAAGCTCCTGACGGCCTTCAAGTCGCTCGATTCGAAAGGCGACGCAGTGCCGCAGTTTCGGAGGATAACCGCATTAGTGCTGCTCTGCCGGTACCGTGCCACGTTCCGCTTTGTCGAATGCCGACACCTTGCGTAGCATCTCCGAGCGCATCGGCAGGATGAACGAGAACCGGTAGTCCCCCTGCATCCGGCCAATCGGGATGCCGACCAGATCGCCGCGCTGGTCGAGGACGCCCCCGCCGGACACGCCTGGATGACCGTCAGTCAGGCACGTCACGAGGCCGTTGGACGTTCGCTGTCCGACGTAACCGGTCGAGAGGATGATCCCTTTCGAATAATCGTTGCCGAGACGGAAGATGGGGTCGGCAAAATCGTAGGCGAACGACGTGTCGACGTGAAGGGCCGGCAGGTCGAGCTCCTTCGTCTT